>MDTG01296997.1_pt1 | contig 11713 bp, 2 predicted proteins | sample 811421 | NCBI WGS metagenome assembly MDTG01 (sample SAMN05326645, study PRJNA326480) | marine metagenome | isolation source: seawater | place: Pacific Ocean: South East | collected 2011
AACTACCACCTGCTGTAGCTACAATATAGCCGCTACTATCTCCTTTACATACTACATCTTTTATTTGTATAGAGGCAGTAAGTGGAGTTTGAGGTTGAATTACTGTTATAATTGATGAAGTATCACAACCATTAGCATCCATAACTTCTACAAAATAACTACCTGCAAAAAGCCCTGATACAGAATCATTATTTGAAAAAGGTATATTATTAGCATCAAACCAGCTATATGAATAAGGCGGTGTACCACCTGCACCTTGAACTACTGCAGTACCTTCATCTTCTCCATAACAAGTTGCAGCTTTACTTGCTGCTAAAGCTTGTAAAGGATATGGCGGGTGAGTTATTGTAACTGTATCTCTTACCATACAACTAGATGTGTCCATTACAGAAAGAATATATGTTCCAGCAGTAAGATTATTAAAAAATGCTGTATCATATGGTGGAGGGTTTATATTAAGAATAGTGTCTATAAAGTATTGGTAAGGTGGATAACCACTATCAGCATATACTGCAATATATCCATTATTACCTTCAAAACAACTAATATTCTGCGCATATGCATTAAGTGACAAATCAATATTAACTTGTTTAACTACTATAGAATTAATACCAGAACAACCAGTTGGCGGATGTACAACATTTACCATATATGTACCTGGAAATAGACCGGTAAATGTATGATTATTCATGACATTGTTTTGTATTTGTACAATACTACCATTAGCATCCATCAATTGGATATTCCAAGGTGGCGGGTATGATGGATTAAAATCAGGTGTAACAGAGACTGTTGCGTCATTACCAAAACAACTAGCATCATTAGAAGTTATTTGAGAAGATATTGTTGCTCCAACTGATATCGTAATTGAATCAAGCACTGCACCAGTATTATCACATCTATCAATACTTGCATAATATTTAGTTGAACTAGTGGGTGTTACGTTAATAGAATTTCCTGTACCAATAGGATTCATGTTATTATCAAACCAATTGATAGTACCAGCTACAATTGGCTAAAACGGAATTGAATTTATTGTATATGCTGTTGGTCCATTAGGAATAAATTCCCAACCTTCATTTGTAGCAGTCCAAGTTAATGGCCAATTTCTAGGTAATAAAAGGGTTGGATCATTCACTATATCAAAATTTGCACTTGTTGCATCTACAGTACCTTGGATAGCAGTACCTCCAGCCCAAGTTATACATAGAGGTTTATCTTGCATAAACATCTCGATTTTATTTGAGCCTTCATATAACTTAATCTGATGTGTTGCTAAAGAAGAATTACATGAAAACATAGGTACTGAACACCAAGTAACTACATAAACTCTATTTGGAGCTACTCCATTTACACCCTCATAAATAACACCACCAACACTTGGATCTATATCATGCCAAGCTCCCATTATAGCATTTTCTGGTATTTGTCCTGGATTTGGAATAGGAATATTATTTGTCCAAGGGGAATATAATCCAGCTTGCCCTAAATCAAAAGTAAGATAACCATTAGTTGAAATAAGTAGATCAGTATAAGCATTACCATAAAAAGTAAATGGAAATCCAATATTCACTATAGGGCTATGTGTATCATCAGTTAAAAATAATGAATTACCATTTGAACCACCAGAAAATGCTTGTAAATTAAGCGTCTGAACACCACAAACTGTTGTGTCTTGTGTTAGTATAATCTGTGCATTTACTGCAATAGAAAAAAGAAATAGCAGAACAAGTGTAAATTGTCTCATCATACTTTATTTTATGCAAATATAAGGGTAAAATACTATTGTTTACAATCCCCCTAAATTAAATCTTATTCACTCAAAAACAAAAAAGCTCCAATCATATAATTAGAGCTATTTGTTAATATCTTTAGATTTATCTACCTAATTATTGTTACCGCTCCTCTCTCTTCGTACGGGTGACCATCCTCGCCTATTGCAGTAAGTATATAGTAATAAACTCCAGCCTCTAAATCATCTCCGTCTAGACCTTTACCATTCCAAGATGTTTGTGATGTATTCCATTCATATACTTTAGTCCCCCAACGATTAAATATTAACATATTTAGGGTTTCCATGCCATGATTATCAACTACAAATAAATCGTTAACTCCGTCTCCGTTAGGAGTAAATACATTTGGAATATCTATTCCTTGAACATGTATCGTAATTGAGAGCGTATCATAACAACCAGGATTAGACTGATCCTCAACAAAGAAGGTAACTATATTTGCTCCAGGATCTGTGAACGTAACCCAAAACGGATTACTAATATCATTACCACTTTGAACTAAAAAGCCATCTACATCAATATTATATATATAATTATAGTTTGCTATAGGCATTGTATTAGCTGTAAACATCACAGGAAACGGTGGGTGTGCAGCACCAGTATCAGATGCAAAAACTTCCGCTATAATTTCAGATGGCTCCGTAAATATTGGTGTAGATGCAGTTGTAGTACAACCATTTGCATCTTCAACGACTACACTATATGCATTTCCAGCACATATTTCATCTATCCTACTAAGAGCTGATACCACAGAACTATTTATATCTGTCCATATATATTTATAATTTGTAATAGTTGGCACTGTTCCTCCACTTGGAGTTATCTCAGCCCAACCATCACATGCATTGTAACAACTAATAGTTGTGTCATAACTTATACTTGCAGTAAGTGGTGTTGGATCAACTAATGTTACCGTTGCGTTTTCGTTACATCCATTAGCATCTGTAACTGTAACAGTATAATTTCCTGCTATTAGATTAGTTGCAATAAGAGTTGTTTGACCACCTGGCTGCCAATCATATGTTAATGGAGCAATACCCCCACCAGATAAACTAACTGTTGCTTCACCATCACTTTCCCCATTACAGGATATATCTGATCCACTATAACTAGATGACACTATAGCCTGTGTAATCATACTGTTAGGTTGATTAATTATTGCCGTATCATTAATTGTACATCCGTTAGCATCTGATATAACAACAGGATAAACTCCAAAACTTAAAGCATTTGGATTCTCTCCATTCCAATCCTCATTGTATGGCAATACTCCTCCTGCTGGAGTTACAATAGCCGTTCCAGTTGCATCTCCAAAACAAAGAACATCAGTTACTACAATATCTGAAGTTAAAGGATCAGGTTCATTTAATTTGATTGTATCAACAATTTCACAACCAGCAGTATCTGTTATGCTAACTGTATAAGTGCCAGATATTAGATTGTTAATACTATTATTTGTAGACATATTTGGATTCCATAAAATATCAAAATGACCTGATGAAAAACTACCTAAACCTCCAAAAATATTAGTTATTTCTATCTCTCCATCATTATCTCCAAAACAGGTCACATTATCTAATTGATATTGAGGTGTGATCTGTAAAGGTTGATTAATAGTAAATGCTGCTGAAGTATCTGTACAACCTAAATAATCCAAATAGTAACCAGATGAGTCACCATAATACGCAAGTAGATAATAGATTCCGCCTGACAAGTTATTACTAGTTATACCAGAATCTACATTAGTACCAATTGCCTGAATATTTTGCCATGTATAAGAAAAAAGTGGATTCGGATTTAACACTGAAGCGCTTCCATTTGGTGTATTAAAACAATTAGAAGGTACTATATTTGGTATATCAACAATTGCACCTACAGTAACAATTGGAGAAATAATCTCTTGCCATCTACCACCCCATAATACGTAACCTTGACAGCCATTTGTATCAGTAATATAAAAATCATATTCAGCTGAACAAAGATCAGGAATAATAGAATCATTAATTACTGACTGATTATTAGCAAATGTAATTGAATTACCATTTGTATTTATCCATTCATAACGGAAAGGACCTGTACCTCCAGTAATATCGACATGAACTTCTCCATCACAACTTCCCGCACAACTCTCATCTATTACATTATACGTAGTATATTCTAATTTATTAGGCTGCTTTACATCAGTATATCTTGTAATCTCACAATTATTAGTGTCATTAATAATCACAGAATAAGTTCCAAAAAGAAGATTATTGATTACCTGTCCTGTATTAGAATATGTATTAGGACCAAACCATTGGTATGTATATGGAGCATGTGCCCCCCATACAGCTGCCTGTGCAGAACCATCATTGGCTCCAAAACATGATATACTGTCGCTAGTAACATATCCGTCCATAGTGTTTGTAATAGTATCTATATCCATTGTATCTGATGCTATACAATTTCTTTCATCCATTACAATAACAGAATATATACCAGCAAGAAGATTTGTTGCTACTGAATCAAACTGATTAAGAGGTGCTCCTGAACCTCCAATTAAGGACCAAGAATAATTATATGGTTTTGTACCTCCCCAAGTTGTAGCAGTAAGGGATGCCGTTGCAACTCCAATACAATAAGGAAGTATAGTTAAACTATCTATTATTTCAACCTCTAATAGATCTGGTTGAGTTATCATTACAGTATCAGAAGTAGTACAACCTTTATCATCTGTAAGTAAAACTGTATGAACTCCAGGTGTAAGATTAAATGCAGAATCACCAACTTGGCCATTAATACTATCCCAAACAAATGAATATGGTATAGTTCCTCCTGTTCCTGTTGCATGAGCAATTCCATTATTAAAGCCATAACAAGTTACATTTGCGACAAGAACTGCTTGCGCTCTTAATTCATCTGGTTGTGAAATAAATACACTATCTAACACTCTACAACCAACAGCATCCTCTATAATAATATAATAACTTCCGTAACATAGATTATATGCAGTATCTGGTTGCAATGTTCCTAAATGACCATTACTCCAACTATAATTATGTGGTAATACTCCACCAACTGATGTTATATTAGCTATTCCATCGCATCCATTAAAACATGAAACATCTTGAATAACATTAATAGATCCTTGGATTAATGGATTAATATGATAAACCTCAATACTATCAGAAACAATACAACCATTCGCATCTGTTGAAGTAACATAATGCCAACCAGCATTTAGATTAGCATTTAATGCATTTGTCTCTCCATCTGACCATAAATGAGTATATGGAAATTGACCTCCTATTACTGTCACTATAGCTTGTCCTGTGGAATCACCCCAACATGAAACATCTACTAGTTTATGAATAGAACTTGAAAGAGTATCCTGTGGTTCGTTAACTAAAATATTATATGGAGATATACAGCTAATAGAATCATAAACTAATAAATCATAATTACCATACGGTAAACCAGTGATAGAAACAGATGAATCAATAAATCCTTGATTAAAAATTGTATCATTACCTAACATTAATACAACTGTATATGGGATAAAACCTCCAGAGAATGAAGCAGATATACTTCCTGTAGAATCAAACCTACACAATATATCAACTACAACAACGGAATCCATATTAATTGTATTATTTGGCTGAAATACTTCCATTGTGTCTTTTACAAAACAGCCTAAACTATCAGTTGTTGTTGCATAATAAACACCAGCTGGCATACCTGTAATAGTATCATTAATGCTCCAAACATTTCCATTCACATCTTCCCAACTGTAAGTGTAAGGATCTCCAGACCTATAAGGAGTTCCTCCATCTGCTAAAATAAATCCTGACCCAATACTATCCAAACGGCAAGTAAAAGCTGAATCCGTTGTATTTGTTGATAAAGGAGCTAATGGCTGTTGAAGCACTAATATATTGTCATTAGAAAGACAGCCAATACTATCCTGAATATAAATAGTAAAAGTGTCAGCTGGTAAATCCAAAAAGGTACTATCTGGAGTAATTGGAGTATATGTAGTCAAATTAGTTGATAGATGTATAGAGTATGGTGGGAACCCACCAGATGAATCAACAAGAACATTAATCAATCCTGTAGAATCTCCAAAACAAGAGATGTTATTTATTAAAATAGAGTCAAACTCAATAGTATATAAATTCCAAGCAATATTAATTGTATCAGATACTGAACATCCTATTGGATCAGTTACTGTTAAAATATAGTCAGTTGGTGTTAATCCAGGATATGCCAATGTAGTATCTGCTGTACTTCCAGTTGGTTGCCACAAGTATGTATAAACAGTGGTATCTCTTATTTCATATAACTGGAAGAATAACACACCAGTATATGATGAATCATTGAAACTAAATGTTTGAGGAAGTCCATCTCCTTGAAACGGATAATTATAAGTATGTATTGAAGAATAATTATCAGGGAAAGGACGAATATTATTTAATCCATTCCATGTCCAATCCATAATCTGACTAGTATCACTAGAATTATAAGCTGCGTCCAAATTATAGAAAGTACTATCATCGTGCATATAATTACCACTAACTACAAGAAGATAATCTAAATCATCAACAGTAGAATCAGTAACAATATTAAAACTATTAATATCTGTAACGCTATCAATATGCATTATATAAGATCCAAAGAGTGTAGTATCAATTATACTTGCGCCACCAGTTACCCCTCCTTGTTCAGAACCTATAGGAGATATAACTGTATCTGTACCACATGGTATTGTAATATCAGGTCCTAGACTAAAACTAATAGTAGGGTTTTCATTAATTTGGAAGATCCCCTCTACAGAACATCCATTATTATCAATAACAGTTATTGAGTAATCACCAGCTGGCAAACTACCAAAAAATCCATTACCCATCATATTATTATCAACACGCATAGTGTCTCCAATAGAGTTTCTCCAAATAAATGTAAATGGAGGAATAGAATAAACTCCTATTGAATCAAGAAATACTATAGCTGAACCACTAGAATCACCATTACATGCTACATGGTTTATAATAATAGAATCGATTCCTAATGAATCACAAGATAATCCTTGAGGAACATAAAGGTTATTAATTTCAGTACACCCATTAGCATCAGTAACATATAATTGATACCATCCACTACAAAGATTACTAGCAAATGGATTAATCGAAATCAAGTTGTTATTTGAATCGAAAAATTGATATGAATAAGGGCTGGTACCACCTGTTATAGAGTCTACTTCAATAAAACCATCACAAATCCAAGAGTTTGCAGCAGAGTCAACAGTAGCATAAGTAACTATAGGGTCTGGTTCTGTCACAACTAAAGTATCAGTAGTACAATATTCTCCGAACGATGAATCATAAATAGTTACAAAATATGTCGCTGGTGGTAGAGCTGCAAAAACTGCTGTGTCATTATTTGATGCAAGAAATCCCCGTAATTGTGTTGGATTAGCAGAATATAAATTATACATATAACGAACAACATGTGGAAGTGGACCTACACTGCCACCCACACTCACTGCTTGAATTCTAGCATCATTATCACCGTGACATTGAATAGTATCTAGTAAAGAAAGAGATACATCACATGGGACAAGCTTAATTTCAATACTATCAATAGTAAAACAACCGTTTATATCTGTAACAGTGTAAGTATACCAACCCTCACATATATTAAGAATAGTAGAATTACTAGAATAGAAAGCTCCTGAAGTATCCCATTGAAATGTGAATGGAGGATTTCCAGAAGTAGTATTTAATTGTATGTAACCGTCACAAAGTCCAGGAAAAGATGTATTTCCATATGTAATACTAACACTTGGTGGAAAACTAGTTGAAAAAACTAATGTGTCAGAAGCATTACACCCAGAAACAGGATTAGTTACTTCTAAAATATAAGATCCTGCTAAACTCATATAAAAACTATATGTACTATCTGAATTATACTTTGAATCTATAATATTTCCTGATATATCTAATAGTTCAAACTGAAAAGTATTAGATGCTGAACCGCTTCCTCCCCCAATCATTGAAGCTGTAATAAAAGTTGTATCACCATCACAGAAACTAGTATTTCCATTTAACACTAAAGAACAATTAGATGAAAATATCTCAAATGTATCGCAGACTACACATCCAATATCATCAGTAACACATAAACTATATATACCTGTACATAAATTAGTGACAGAATTAGTTGTCACTCCATTACTCCATAAATAATTATATGGACCTATTCCTCCAACAACAGTCGACGTTATACTACCATCACAAGAATTAAAGTTAGATGTATTAACAAGATTACTAGATATTGAAAGTGAACTTGAAAAATTAAGACTAATACTATCAGTGGCTACACAGCCCGATGAATCATCAACAACTGTAACTATATATAATCCAGTAATACTAACATAATTTGAAAAAAAGATTGAAGTATCCGTAGTATTTACAACACTATCAATTAGCAGTCCATTATTTGTTAAATAATAATTTAGATTATTTGAGTTAACTAAAGGACCGCCATTAATACTCATGTCCGCATAGATTCTAGACGAATCTCCAAAACACACAATAGCTGGAGAATTTGATATTGTTACATTACAACTAACTGGTTGTGCACATGCTGGAAACGCTATCATAGCAGGCTCATTGCAAATAGGAGTATTTACGCTTTTAGTTCTTACAAAAAGACCTCCATTGATATTATTTTGAGTTAAATTCCTGTTTGCTTGACCAAAAGGAAGTGACCAGTGTAGTGGATCATTCTGATCTCTAACATGTCCCAATTGATGAGCATGACCTATCTCATGTAAAGCAACTGACTCTAGATCTGCTTGACCTGCTGATGGTAAATTAGTATCTGTATTCCATGGCATTAGACCTAAAAATTCAATATCTATTTCTGTCACATACCAATCATTTCCTGCACAATTACTATACCAACTATATGTAGTGGCTAATGCAGAAATATTATTTACGAAAGTTACTATGTTTTTACCATCATTTGCATTAGAATTAACAATTGAGTTTACTAAATTTGTCTTAAAGTTTACTCTAGTTGCACATCTCCATGTCTCTAAAGCTCTTTTAAAAGCATCTTCACTCCCATTGACTGTTGACTCAAAAGCATTGTTAAATGTAAAAACATAACCGCCAAACTGATCTTCCTTTAATTGTGTCTCACCATTTTGTATATTAGTATGAGTATAATTAATTGTGACTATTTGTGAACTTATATTAGATCCTGATGAGTTCTGAACTCTTACATTACCTGAACCTACAGTCTTTTGGTTATCACCTACATTAGGGACAATTAATTGGATTATAGTATCATTCCAAGTTATAAAATTCGTTATATCCTCCCAAAAAATACCAGGTCCTACATCTGCATCATACAAACTAACTATTGAACTAGCTGATTGCAACCCAAAACCAGTACCTGTAATAGTTAGAACATCACCAACACCTCCATTTAAGCTAGTAGGACTAATCCCTGTAATTTGAGGTGAAAGACCAATTTCAGAAAAAGATTTCGTTGAAAATACATAAGGATTATTCTGAGTATAGTTCTGATTATTTAATATTTGTAATTCACTATAAAGTTGAAGAATATTTTTGTCAAAATCAAATGGAGATACCGCCTTTCCGCTAATCTCATCATATCTATAAAAACCTTGCTGCTCACCAACCACAGATAACTTCAAACCATTTACTAATGATAAGCCTGCATTAGAGCTTTCTAAAAGAAAAATCCCAATATCTCCAATACTTAACTGAACTGATGGACATACTTCTAATCTATCATTTCCAATTGTCCCTCCAATTGTAATAATCTTATATACACCTGACGGAATCTGCCCTTTAAAGACCTTATATATTTCAATCTCATTAGCAGTATATATACGATTATTTGAATCATTCCAGTAAGACTGTTTATTTATAACCTTTGCCTCGACTACTAAAGAAGATTCTTGTAATTTCTGAATTAGACTCATCTCAACCATTTGAGAGAAAACATGACTTGAAGGGGCTATTAATAAGAAGAAAAAGACTACTAAATAAAGTAATCTACTATTGAAAAATGAAGCGATTCTTATATCTATCCCTTTAAAAAATATGTACCTTAAAAGTACAGATTTATAAAAATTAATCATATCAGTTTTTTTGCAAATATAACCTTAAAATTAAAATAGCAAATTTACAACACCCAAAGTAAGAAACATTTCTTTGTTGATAATTAATAAATCTACTCTTTTAATCTATCTATTTATTCTACTCTCTTATTAAAATTACAGCTCCTTTCTCCTCATACCTGTAACCATCCTTACCCTGGGCAGTTAAAACATAAAAATATGTACCTGCTAACTCTTCATTTCCTTTTAAATTCTTACCATCCCACTGCGCATCACTAACATTAGTTGCATAAACTTTCTGTCCCCAACGATTAAATATCATAACATCTAAAATATCCATTTCGTGGTTTTCAAAAATAAATATATCATTCACTCCATCTCCATTTGGTGAGAATACATTGCTTATATCACCAAGCCCTTGAACATCAATTATAAAATCAATTGTATCAGCACAGCCGGTAGTTTTATTTAAAACAATTAGATTAACTTTATTTTCTCCAATATCAGTAAACGTATACGAAACATTTATTCCGTTATCTCCATAATCCCATGATATCGGCTCGATTATACCATCTGGCCACATCCAAGTAAATAACATTGGATGAATAGTGCTTAAATAAGTACTATCAACAAAAGTTACATTTAATGGTGATTTAGCTGGACCATAATAATCTGTTGTCATAACATCTGCCTCAAATGCTGGTGGCTGTGTAAAAACCTCTGTTGTGACTGCTTTGATACATCCATTTTCATCTAAAACTGTAACTGTATAATTTTCACCAGCACAAAGACCATCAGCAAGAGCAGATGTTGCTCCTGTGTTCCAAGAATATGAATACATACCATTCCCTAATGTTCCTCCGCTTGGCATTGCTAGAGCCCAACCATCACATATACCATAACAACTAACGTTATAAGTTAAACTATCTCTAATATCTAGATCTATCAGCAACTCTAAAGGATTATCTAGATTAATATCAAGTAATTTTACACACCCATTAGCATCAGTAATAGTTGCTTTATATAATCCAGCAGATAAATTAGAAATAGTAGAATTAGTAGAATTATTATCCCAAGATATACTATAAGGCTGTACACCACCTGAATTAGATATAGTAATCTCACCATCTGAACCTCCATAACATGAAATACTTGCACCATTATAATCAGATAATGTTGAGACTATAACAATATCTGCAGGCTCTGTTAGATTTACATCATTAGTAAAAACACATCCATTATCATCAGTAATAGTAACTGTATACTGACCAGATTCTAAATTATTTAAATTAAGATTTGTTTGACCATTACTCCAACTATAGGTAAAAGGAGAAGTAGCTGTATTCTGATCTACAATCAGGTCAATACCACCATCATTACCATTAAAACAACTAATATTATAGCCATTATAATCTGTAGTATTTATTGTTGAAACTAAATCTGTCGGCTCTCCAACATTAAATGTATCAACCTTCAAACAACCATTAGCATCAGTGATATCAACAATATAAACCCCAGCACTTAAACCATTAATATTCCTTGATGTTTGCCCTGTATTCCATACAGTTTGATACCAATTATTAGGACCTCCAGGATATCGTATTCCACCAATTATCTGTATTTGTACCCTGCCATCATTTCCATCAAAACAATCAGTATCTGTTATTACAGATGATGAGACCTGAACTTCATCAGGTTGAGTAATAATTGCCGTGTCAGTAGTTGTGCAACCCGGGTAATTTGTTAGTGAATCAGAATAATAAGCATATAAAATATAAGTCCCTGC
>MDTG01321687.1_pt1 | contig 11713 bp, 11 predicted proteins | sample 811421 | NCBI WGS metagenome assembly MDTG01 (sample SAMN05326645, study PRJNA326480) | marine metagenome | isolation source: seawater | place: Pacific Ocean: South East | collected 2011
GCCGACATGCCTTTGTTGCCCGCTTTAGCCGCAGCATCAGCGTTGCCACCTACTGTCCAACCATTTTCGATAAAGTAGTTCATGGCTTTTTGCGTGTGGAAAACCATTACTACGCGGTAGTCTTTCGCACCTAGTCCAAGCCCAACACCGCCTTCGGCCATATTCATGTATGTTTTCGTGCCAGTAACTTGGTTGTTCACTACGCCGTAACCCGTACCTGCCGCAAAGAAAATGACATTAATATTTGCATTCGTGAATACCGCGTAGCCTGCCGCATCTCGAACTTGAGAACGGGTATCAGGCTTTTCGGTGTACAACCTAGCCAATGCATTTTGCTGCATATCTAAAATAGCTTGTCGCTTTTCTGCAACACTACCGTCACCCATTGAGGCGCAGCCAGTTAAAGCGAGTAAAACTAAACCTACCAACGAAAGTGAAGTTAAGCTTTTGAAATTCATATTTTTTCCTTTGATTCAATTTTAAAACGTACTATCTAAACTTTGGGCCTAGGTATTAAAGAAACCTAAGCGGGTCGGTTTAATCGTTTATTGCATGTCACTACAATCCTAGTACGCAAAAAATGTGCTCAAAGGTTAGTTTTGAATGTAAATGTTATTGCTACTGTACCTTCTCAACGCTGAAACCTTGCTGTTCTAGCATGTTCAATACACCCAATTCGCCGGGCAAATGCAATGCGCCTACTAACACAAATTCAGTGGGCTTAGTTGCCAACGCTTCTACTAAAAATTGCATCCAAGCTTTGTTTCTAGATGATAAAAGTGTATCGAATATATCAGGGTATTCGGACTTGAAATCAGCCATGCTTTCTTCGTACATTTTATCGATGTCGCCTGCTTTCCAACTCGATTTCATTTTTGGTAAAACCTGTGGGAGTGTTTCAACGTCTTCAAGGGTGTATTGAATAAACGCATCTTCATCGCCGTTACCCATTTTCTGAATAAACGAAAGTTGCTGTTCGGGGCTTTCTAACCAAAGAATGGTTTTATTGTCATTTTTGCCACGATTAAAGAAATGTTTATCTACGCCTTCACTGGTTAGCCCCATGATTTGAAGTTCAATCATGCTTAAGGTAATACTTAAAAATGCAGGCTTATACATCATAAAGTTAGAAAGTGATAAACCACGTGCTTCCATGTGCGCTGATAAATTGGCTATGGTTTTTTCTGAGAGATCATCAGCAAGGCTGTTACCTTGAGTGTAAGTTAGTTGTTTCATCATAGACTGCGCAAATGCTTGTGTTTCTAAGGCGTCTAAGTCTGTTTCAAACACTAACGTTTCTGATTGTTGGTAAGCGGTGTCGTAGGCATTGGGAAGAGGATAATCACTTTTGCTAAGTAGGTGAAGCGTACCGCCAATATAGAGGGTGTTTTCGCCGTTACTCACCTTGAAAACCGAGGCGGAAAAGGCAGGCGTGGTTAGCCCTACTACACAAATTGCAAGTAAAAGCGCTAAGCTAAACGCATGTGGGCTGAACTTCATCACATTGTCCTATTAGATGATAATCAGCCACTTTACCGAGTAAGTAACATCTATTCAACTGGGTCTATTTAGCCAGCATTGAGTTTTCTTTCCTGTGAGCCGTAGCACAGTTAAAACCAGCTCAGCTAAAATCAGGACAGCTAAAACCTGTACAACTCACAACAGAGCAATTACTTGAAGGACAGTTAAAAAGTAAGCTATTAAACGTAGTTATCAAAAAAAGCTACTATCGATGCCAATCAATTTCGAGTTCCAGCGCATCTGGAATCTGTGACTGACCTACCATTTCCTCGTAAGGGGTGGTTTGACGCAGCCAAACATGTTCAAACTCCTCAGAATTAAAGTGGTCTTTAATTTCGTTAAGACAATGAAATGTTTTTGGCCGAGACGTTTTGTCTCTTACTAACGTGCGAGATGCACCCAGTCCTGTTGCCGCTAAATAACTACCGCCTTCAATTGACTCTATGTACAGATTCATGATTGTTCTCCGATATAACACGAGTAGACATTACTATTTGTAGTTCATAGACGGAAAAACGGATATTAAATTTAATTTAAACTTCGCTTTACCTCACTAAAGCTAGCGCAGAAACAAAAGCAGCACTCTCTAGCATGCTAGGCTCCAAGAAGTAACAAGTAACAAGTAACAAGTAAGAACCAAGGCTACGTTTTCCACCAATGATTACGGCATACCATGATGCCTTCGTTATCCAGTGTTTCTTTTAGTAAAGCGCGATCTTCAAGATTAAGGAACTCACCTAAGACAATACGTTTTTCGCCATCCACTAAGGTAACGATGGGAAGGTGCCAATCGTTTTCAGATTCGGTAAATACAATATGCGCTGACGGACGAGTAAAAGAGAGTGTGCGGTGGCGGGTACAAAAGTGAATCGTGTGGGGCTCGATATCAAGGGTTTCCCACCGGTATGTGCTGCGGGAAACCTGGTACATAATAAAAACTAGCAATACGACTTCTATACCAGCAAAGGGTAAAATTACCCACACTCCCACCACCGCCCAACCAATAGCGATAGTGAAAACAGCAACGGCAAATATTAACATTAACCATTTGGTATCTTGCCAGCTGGCTGAACGGTTAGGCGAAAGCCGTAACCTCCTCTTACCTTGGAGTGAAATGGTTTCTAACATAAAGTTCAAAGGATAAAACGGTGACTACCTAGTAATATTAGTAGGCATTGGGCATTTTGCCGTCGTGATTTGTTTAAATAGAAGCACTAGCCGTACACGAGAGTTTCATCTCCATGCGCCGTTTTAGGGGAATGTGTTGAATCGTTTATTGCAATGGGTAATACGAAGCCCATTTAAAATTCTTTTGCTTGTGCTGTGGATTGTAGTGATTTTTTCTCAATCCACGCCGCTAGTGCTCATCGCCGAGAATAGCCTTTTTAGTTTGCTTGGCATTATTGGCGCTATATTCGCAAACGCTACCGGCGCGGGTGGGGGCGTGGTGTTTGTTCCTTTCTTTAACCATTTACAATTCTCATCTCAAAGCGTGGTAGCCACCAGTTTCGCTATTCAATGCTGCGGCATGACCGCTGGCGCTATTACGTGGTGGCGTTACAAATGCCGTCATCATCAAACCGATGGTCAGTGGCGTGCGTTGCCTACAAGCTTAATGTTAAGTGTACCAGCCTCACTGTGCGGCGTCTGGCTTGCGCAGTTTGGGCCAGAAACGTTTACTGCTCTTTCACTTTTTAAAGGCGGAATAGAACAAATTCACTTAGGGTTTGGTGCATTTTCTATATTGCTCGCCGTGGCTATTTTTGCCTCTATTCCTTTTTTAAAACGGGTTGCCTTAAAACAAGACGCTGATCAATTTGATATTGTGGCGCTGCCATTGGTATCTTTTTTCGGCGGAATTATAACCGCTTGGCTTTCGGTAGGGGTAGGAGAACTGGTGGCTGTCTATCTCATCATCAGAGGGTTCAATGTCACTATGGCCATCGCAGTTGCTGTCATCTTGTCAGCTTTTACCGTATGGGGCGCTGTAATTTATCACGTGTTAGTAACCCATGCCGTAGTGTGGGACGTAGTGATATTTGCAGGGGCGGGCGCTATTATTGGTGGCATGCTAGCCAAGTATCTTGTGTTGGCTTTTTCACCCCAAAAACTTAAACTTTTCTTTGGCACTTGGGTGCTCTTGCTCGGCGTATCTGGTTTGCCTATTTTCTAACTGCTCAGTTTAAATAGTCCATTTTTAAAGAGTCCATTTTTTAAGTGCATAGTTTTAAACAGGAATCGTTTGTCAAAAAAGGATGTATGGATGACATATCAGACAACCCCTAAGAAAATATATCGTGTAACGCAGCCAGAATGGTCGAAACATGCCGTTATATATCAGGTGAACACGCGCCAATTTTCCACATCCGGTACATTCAAAGAAGTGACAAATAGCTTAAGTCACATTTGTGATTTAGGTGCTGACATCCTTTGGCTTATGCCTATCCATCCTATTGGTGAAAAAAATCGCAAAGGTGAGCTTGGTAGCCCCTATGCGGTGAAAGATTACTTGGGCATTAATCCTGAGTTTGGCAATGCAGACGACTTTCAAGAGTTGGTACAAGAAGCGCACAAACGGAATTTGAAAGTTATTTTAGACTGGGTGCCTAATCATAGTGCTTGGGACAACCCTTTAGTCGACGCTCATCCACATTGGTATGCGAGAGATCACCACGGTGAGTTTCGCCCGTCTCCTTGGTGGGACTGGTCAGATATTATCGAGTTTGATTACGACGAGCCTGCGCTACGTGAGTATATGATTAACGCCATGTGCTATTGGATAGAACGTTTCGATATTGATGGTTTTCGATGTGATGTAGCGGGTTATGTTCCAAACGACTTTTGGCATCAAGCGCGTGTTGCCTTAGATGCGATAAAGCCGGTATTTATGTTAGCCGAGTGGGAAAATCGCGATTTACACGAAACTGCGTTTAACATGACCTATGCATGGAGCTGGAATGAAACCATGCACGAGCTCGCCCATGGGCGATGTTCTCTCGACAGATTAAGAAAATACTATTCATGGAATGAACGAGCGTGGCCGCACAGTGCTTATCGAATGACCTTTGTGAGTAACCACGATAAAAATGCGTGGGATGGTACCCAGCGAGAACAGTTTGGCAATGCGTTAGAGGCTGCCATTGTGTTATCGGTATTGGGTGAAGGTATGCCGCTAATTCATAATGGCCAAGAGGCAGGGGAAACAAAGCGCTTAGCGTTTTTTGAACGTGACCCTATTGAATGGCAACCTCACAGTATCGGTGATTTGTACACAGCGCTAATTAAGATAAAAAAATCCATTCCTGCGTTGGGCAATGGCGAATTTGGTGCCCGTATGATTCAGGTACCAAGTAACTGTATGTCACAGGTATTTAGTTTTGTAAGAATGGATGAACACAACAAAGTGGTAGTGATCATCAATTTTTCCGGCTCCCAATGTAACGCCACTTTTAACGACCCTATTCTTAATGGTTATTATTATAATTACACACCCGATTCGAATAACACTCACCACGAGGGTAAAAGCCGAACCGAGCACTTACATATCGAGAAGCCTGTTCAAATTGGCCCGTGGGGCTATCAGGTATGGGTCGCTAAATGACCAGATAGGATTGAAATATATGATTGTAATATATGGTCTGGCAAGGATAGGTAATAATGAATAATCTGCCATCGCTTGCTAAAGATGGAACAACAGGCATGGCTAATAAAAGTGGAACAATAAATATGAATCGCCAATTTTCGAACAGTCAGCTTCAATGAGAAGTGAAAACTGTCAATCGGTATGGAATTTTCGCGAATACTAACCATTTTTCGAAAAACTTTGGCATAATGCACCGCTTTGTGGCCTAGCAGCCAAATCTTCACTTTTACGTTAAGTACACTATGCCAACTATCGATGACATCTTTTCTTCCTCGGGTTTACTTGCTAAAACCATCAATGGCTTTGTGCCCCGTGAAGCGCAAACACAAATGGCGCAAGCGGTAAAAGAAGCCATTGATGAAACTGGCAGCCTAGTGGTTGAAGCTGGAACAGGTACAGGCAAAACCTTTGCTTATCTTGCCCCAGCGCTATTAGCTGAAGGCAAAGCGATAGTGTCGACGGGAACGAAAAATCTGCAAGAACAGCTATTTCATCGCGATTTACCTTTAGTGAAAAAAGCCCTTAGCAGCAGACGTAAAACGGCGTTGTTAAAAGGCCGTGCTAATTACCTTTGCCTGCACCGACTAGAACAACATGGTGGCAACTCCACGTTAGTGGAAAGAGACGTATTAGGGCAACTGTCAGAAGTGAAGCTGTGGTCTACCACCACCAAAACCGGCGATATGGGCGAGCTAAAAAGCTTGCCTGAGGATGCGCGAGTGTTGCCATTAGTTACGTCTACGGTAGATAACTGCCTTGGCCGCGACTGCCCCGATTATGAAGAGTGTTATTTGGTTAAGGCGCGGCGCAAAGCGCTGGATGCCGACATTATCGTGGTAAATCACCACTTATTTTTCGCCGACATGGCACTAAAAGATACCGGGTTCGGTGAGCTTATCCCAGAAGCTGACGCCATTATATTCGATGAAGCCCATCAAATACCCGACATTGCCGCAGACTACTTTGGTGAATCGCTTTCTACCCGTCAAATTCAAGATTTAGCCAAAGATATTACCCTCATTTTTAGAACGGTTTTAAAAGACGCGGCACAATTAGACAAGGCAGCAGATAAATGCCGCATGATTGCTGCCGATTTACGCTTGTTGTTCCCCGATACTACCCAACGAGGAAACTGGGCTGAAGCCTTAATGCGTGACGATGTGCGCTTAGAAGTAGGTAAACTAGCAGAGGCGCTAGGGGTACTGCATGAAGTGTGTAAATTGCACATTGGTCGAGATAAAGATTTAGACAATCTGTACGAAAGAATTGTGTCGGTGAGGGAACAACTCGACTCGTTAAGTGATGAGAAGCAAGAAAATGTGAGCTTATGGTATGAAACCACCACTCGTCATTTAATTATGCATTTAACACCGTTATCGATTGCCGCTAAGTTCCGCCGTTTTGTAGCATCGCCTCCTCGCGGGTGGGTATTTACATCGGCAACCCTAATGGTTAATGGTGGCTTTGAGCATTTTCAGCGCCGAATGGGATTAGAAGACTCAAGAACGTTAGGCTTAGATAGCCCTTTTAACTACCCCGAACAAGCCATGTTGTGTGTACCTCGATATTTGCCCGAGCCGAACAGCTTTTCTATGCGTGAGACCTTGCTGAATACGGCAAAAAGGTTGATTAAAGCCAGTAAAGGCCGATGTTTTTTGCTATTTACCAGCCACGCTATGCTTCGCGAAATTGCCGGTAAGCTAGAAGATGAAATCGATAACCCGTTATTAGTGCAGGGCACAACGACTAAACAGGCGCTGTTAGATGCGTACTTGGCTGACGAAAAAGCGGTATTAATGGGCACGGGCGCTTTTTGGGAAGGGGTGGACGTGCGAGGCAATGACTTGGTGTGCGTTATGATAGATAAACTGCCATTCGCATCACCAGATGATCCGCTATTACAAGCCCGAATGGACGACGTTAAAAAGCGCGGCGCAAACCCCTTTGGCGTTATTCAAATACCCCAAGCCGTCATTGCTTTAAAGCAAGGTGCCGGGCGCTTAATTCGCGACCCTACCGATAAAGGAGTATTGGTTATTTGCGATAATCGTTTAGTGACCAAACCCTATGCGAAAACTTTTATAGGTAGCTTGCCGAATATGCGCAGAACCCGCAGTTTAGACGAAGTAGAGTCTTTCCTTGCAAAAATTGATGAAGAGTAAAGAATGAAAATTTTAGCCATAGACACGGCAACAGAGGCCTGTTCAGTAGCACTTAATACAGGCAACGATATTGTATCTCGTTTTGAAATTTGCCCACAGCAACATAGTCAGCGTTTACTGCCTATGTTGGATGAAGTGTTAAAAGACGCAGGGCTTGTACTGGCCGATTTAGATTTACTGGCATTTGGTCGAGGCCCTGGCAGCTTTACCGGCGTGCGTATTGCCACTGGTATGATTCAAGGTTTAGCCCTTGGCAGTGGCTTAAAGGTAGCTGGCGTAAGCACTCTTGAGGCCATGGCTCAGCAAGCGCTAACAGCTAAGCAGACGAAAGCCAAGCAAACGGAAACTAAGCAAGCTTCATGGGTAGTATGTGCTACCGATGCTCGCATGGGCGAGGTTTATTTTGCTATCTACAAATCTGAAAATGGCTCACTAGAAGAAGTGGTTGCAGAGCAAGTGTGCCCTCCTGAAATAGCCGTAGCGCATATCAATGACACAATAGTTTCTAATGAAGAGGCGATGGGTGAATTCGAGCCTGTTGGTACAGGCTGGCAGGCTTATCCGGCTCTTCAGGCATTGCTGCCTGAAGGTCATGAGGTGTCTATTCAATTTCCTGACGCGGTTTATATGTTGCCTCTTGCTGAGCAACGGGCGCAAGAAGGCGATGTACAAGTGGCTAGTGATGTAAAACCTGTTTATCTACGTGACAAAGTGACGTGGAAAAAGTTACCAGGCCGCGAATAAGAGTATAAAACTCAGGCCCGAACACCTTTTTTAGCGTTTTTTAGTGTCTGCTGCGCCATTAACTGCAGAATATACTGTGACATGTAAATCAAGATTTAGAGCGAGGCTCTCGAGTGAGTAGGTAAGCGTCGCAGTATCTGGGCGCGATTCTTGCAATGTTCTTGGAATATATTCTTTTAATATAGAATGCAATGTAGCACCTTGTATCGTTAAGGGGATGGCGCTTACAACATACACATTCGTTGTAGTCATCTCATTACGTATTTACCTATTTGGTTTCATTTAAAAGACTGACACGTTTTTGGTATGCATATAACTAACAATTTTTCGATACCTTCATCGCATCAATCAGAGCCCTCACAAGGGCGCGTTGCTAAAGTTAATAAAGATGCGCAGCAGCAAAGCAATGGTGACGGTAAGCAACAGAATAATCATATTGTGGTGGCCCCAGACGCACAGGGCACCGACAATGCACAGGCTTATCAACGTTTCGTACGTGAAGACAGTGCGGGCTATTCTCAGCAGGCTATAGCTTCGTATACCAGTTTTGAAAAACAGCAAGAACGTGAGTCGGTACAAAGCATGTTCGGTGTAGATATTTACGCTTAACGCTCAAACTAATTTAGCGTGTTGTTAGTGTTATTTTTGCGTTGTACTCATCTGATATAAGCAGAGAAATCTGTACCATAATGCGTTAACTACGCGCCTTCCCATCACGTGTTATCAATCCCAACTAAACTTTTTGCCAAAAATCCCGTCTAAAGATTAACAATCGTTTAAATCAATGTTCTTTATGGCATTTATTAAGTATCAGTGCTAACTTTTAGGGCAAAGTAACCCGCTAGTAATATCACTTTTAATAATTATCTCTGGTGAATGTGCGGGTTAACAGTGCTACACCGTTACTCAGCGCAATATGGTTTGATTCATTACTATTTGTAGTACTATATATTTTCTCGGCGCTTAGTATCAGCTCCAAGTTTAAAGTGCTTAGGCGGCCAAAAGGAGGCTTCATGTTGGTTAGAATGTTAGTGATAGTAAGTGTGGTACTTTTCGCAGGTTGCGCGATTGTGCCAGAAAGCGTAGAAGTGCCTAAAGGTACTGAGCTAGTTTCTTATTCCAAAGCCGTTACCTCGGGTGCCAATGCACAAGGTAAAATGGCACGATGGGGCGGCGTTATTGTTGGGGTTGAAAATAAGCCAAACAAAACGTTCATCGAACTTGTTCATTTTCCACTAAATAATTACGGTAAACCTAACAGTGGAGGCGAGACCATCGGGCGCTTTAAAGTGCAAATAGACGGTTTTGTCGATCCTATTGTTTTTGAAGAAGGTCGTTCTGCCACGTTTGTGGGTAAATTAGTACCACCTACATCGGGTATGGTAGGCGAACAACCCTACATGTACCCTACAATATTGGCTGATGACTACCACATGTGGCGTAAACAAGAGGTTTACGACGTGAACATGTACTATTTTGATTATGGTACAGGTTGGTATTCACCGTTTATGCGACACAGACCTTGGGGCTACCCAAGCTACAGAAGAGTGCGGGTAACACGCTACGATAATTCTCCGTCTAGCCCTAAACCTTCAAAAAATAGGTCGAACGTTAATACTATTTCAAGTCCGAAAGATAAAATGCGCAAGGATAAAGCGAAATAAGTACGCTACCAGATGAAAATGTTCGTAAAGATAATCGTATTTGAATAAAAATATGTATTTACTAGGGAGGCAAGATTTTGCCTCCCTATTTTTTTATCTGGCAGTATTTGGTTCTTTATGGGCAAATAATTGCCGCCGTATTGTGTGAGGGAGCGACATGATAGAAACTGAATTTACAGCAGGAAATTTACACTTAGCCGCACTAGAAAACCAGGGGGCTGGCACGGTAGTGATAGGGCTGCATGGGTATTTAGACAATGCAGAAAGTTTAAGATTACTGGCTCCATACCTGCAATCTCAACGCTTTATTGCTCTTGATCTTGCCGGCCATGGTCGTTCATCCCATCGACCGATAGGCATGCACTATAATCAAGCTGACTATTTACAAGACTTGCATGCGTTGATAGAAGATCAAGAGTGGGAACAGGTTATACTGCTAGGGCATTCTATGGGCGGTATTTTAGCGTCGTTGTATGCTGGTTTATTCCCTGAAAAAGTGAAAGGGGTGATCAGCCTTGATGCATGCGGCCCGTTAACACTAGAGGCGAGCACCAGCCAAGTGCAAATGCGGGAAGCCATTCTCAGCAGGAAGAAAAAACAGCGCAATAAGTTAACCTTAGTTAATTTAGATGATGCGGTGAAAGCCCGCTGTAAGGTCTCTGATATTCCAGCTGATCATGCGCGCGCAATTCTAGAAAGGAATCTTACGCAAGATGCCGGTGGCCATTGCTTTTGGTCGAGCGACCCGCGTCTTCGCACTAAATCTGTACTTCGATTAACCGAAGAACAGGCAGAAAATATTATGAGTGCGATAGTTTGTCCTATACTTTTTGTGGGCGCGTCAAGCAGCTTTAAAGCCTTGGACAGTGTTTATGACAAAAGGCAATCCTGGTTTAAAAACGCTCGGTTTGAGCAATTAACAGGCGGCCATCATATTCACATGGAAAAAACTGATGAAGTTGGCATGTTAATCCGTCAGTTTGTTGAGCAAATGTAAACTGTATAGTTTATTTTTTTTTACACTTCCTATACTATTCGCAAGTTATTAGACCAGTTGCTCAAACGCGCGTGATACTTCACGTGCCTTTGTGTTAAAAATAAGTGAAGGAGGTTTTGGTGGAAAAAACCTGGCTCAAGTTTTACGACCCTCGTGTATCTGCAGAAATTGATGCAGATCGTTACGCATCCGTTGTCGATATATTCGAACAATCAGTAAAAAAGTTTAAAGACAAAGTTGCGTTTATCAACATGGGTCAGTCGATGACCTTTGGCGAACTCGACAAGTTATCTGCACAATACGCTGCTTACTTACAAAATAGTGGGTTAAAGCGCGGTGATGCCGTAGCAATCATGATGCCGAACTTGCTTCAGTACCCTGTAGCTATGTTTGGTGTACTTCGTGCTGGTATGGTTGTTGTTAACGTAAACCCGCTGTACACCGCAAGAGAGTTGAAGCACCAGCTAAACGATGCGAATGCTAAGGCAATTGTTATTGTTGAAAACTTTGCGTGCACCCTTGAAGAAGTGATCAGTGAAACAAACATTCAAGAAGTATTTCTTACTTCGCTAGGCGACATGCTGCCTGTACCAAAACGTTGGGTAGTGAATGCGGTAGTTAAGTATGTGAAAAAAATGGTGCCGGCTTTTAATTTGCCAGCGACCACGTCTTTCACCAGCGCAATAAAGCAAGGGCAATCGTTAACTTATACACGTCCAAATTTAACCAACGATGAACTGGCCTTTTTGCAGTACACCGGTGGCACCACGGGTGTATCTAAAGGCGCCATGCTGACACATCGCAATATGATTGCGAATCTTGAGCAAGTTTCTGGCATTTTAGAAACCGTAATCGATGAAGGCGAAGACTTTGTGGTAACTGCGTTGCCGCTTTATCATATATTCGCATTGCTTGCGAACTGCCTGATGTTCCTTAAATACGGTTGCCAAAACTTACTAATTACTAACCCACGTGATATGCC
>MDTG01168787.1_pt1 | contig 11712 bp, 6 predicted proteins | sample 811421 | NCBI WGS metagenome assembly MDTG01 (sample SAMN05326645, study PRJNA326480) | marine metagenome | isolation source: seawater | place: Pacific Ocean: South East | collected 2011
AGCGTCGACCAGGCTCATGAGGTACGGAATCAAGATGTGCATCAAGACTGCAAGGAGCAGGTCGAGGCCAAAGGTCAGCAGCGTCTCGAGGATGCCCGACTCTATGGCTTGCTGCACCACCGAGATGACCATTTTGCCCAGCTCCTTTGCGAGATAGATCACGGTGGACAGAATAGCAGCGCCCACCTCGTAGAATATTCCAATCGCAACGTCGGCTATCGGAGCCGCGAGCACGACCGCTGCCGTCGCGATGCCCTCCATTGCGTCGATCAAGTCGTCGATGAGAAGCTTGGGAAGCAGCGGCTCCCCAGCCTCAATGGAGAGGCGCCGCACCGTGGCGTCCGAGAGAAACACCTCGGTGGCATTGAGGGGAGCTCCGCGCGACAGATACTCCTCTCTCTCTTCGTAGACACGCAGCATCCCGCACCACTTCGAGGCTGGGGAAAGCGGGGCCGTCTCGTCGGGACAGACGTGCCCCGAGTACTGCAGGTCCGCCTCGCTGATCATCCCCTCGTATGGGCGACCCGCGAAGGAAACGCTGAAGATTCCGAGCGTCGCGAACACCAGCGGGGTCACCGTGTAATGCACAAGGCTGTTGTACGCCGGAATCGCGGTGTCGAGCACATCGACGCCGACGTTCGCGATTTCAGCTCCAAAGTCCCACGCCTTGGCCATCAGGTGCAGTGCGCCTGCAGACCTGAGGAACGCCTTCTCCGGGTCCTGGGACAGCCACACCGACGTGCTGTGCACCAGAAAGAGCGCAACAAGCGCGATGGCGAGAGCCAGAACCACGAGGAGACCGAAGCTGCCGCAGCAGCAAAGGCGAAGCGGCGCGTATGCCGTGCTCTTTATCAAGGATGCAACAGATGGCATTTTTTCGCCAGCATCCTCTTCTTGCGTCGCGCCATCTTCGGCGTCTGCGTCGCTGAAAGACTCCGTCTCTGAAGCAACAGGCTCCTTCATTTTCTAGGTCTCTCTTAGACAAAGAACCGAGCAATATTTTTGAAGCACTTAATTTTCTTACTTAGCGCAGAAAAGCCGCTCAAACATCCCGCTCACACCAGAACGGGGCAGCCTGTCCGTTGCACCCGCGCTCTTGGCAAACTTGTCCAGCCAGCTCATTGGCTACGGGCACGACAGCGCGGCGCGCGGCTCGAGCCAAAGCGGCACGCAGTCTGTGGCCAGCACCCTGAAGTCCGCCACGCGCCGCAGCGTCTGGTGCGTGCACGTGCCGCCGTTGAGCATGCTAGGGCAGCCACGAGGCCAGAAGGTCTTCGTACACAGCAAACTCAACGGAGACTATCTGGCTTCCGTTGTCGTCCAGCAAGAATTGCTTGAAGGCGGACACTATGTAAGGTACCTGCTTGTCGCCCACCTCCCTCCTGGTCGACGTGTTTACCGCAGGACACGTGTAGCGTGCAATAACGCTGCTAAACTGTTCCCGCGTGATCGACCACTCTTTGTCCAGGTCGCTGTCGGCGATGCTGTTGCCGGTCGTTTTTGTCACACTGGAGATGCCCCCTGACACCCACTCGGAGAGTCGCAACGCGGCCCCTATTAGCCTGGGTGGAGGGTCTTTGGGGATCACGACCTTCATAAGCACCGAGGGTCCGTTGAACACCACGCGTCCGTTGACGACGCGCCGCGTGTTGGGCTTGAAGATGAGGTTGACTGTTATCCTAGATGTGGGCAGGGGAGCGGACACGTCTGCCACGGGCAGAGCCAAAAACGGCAGAGACATTGCTAGGAGGTGTTGACACAGGTTTGGACAATCGCCCTGTTTTGGACTTGGTCTGCTTATGTCTGCCGCGTTTCACTAATCGCGCGGCGCGTGATCCCTCGTGCCTTTTGACTTGGACAGAGCTAAGAGGCTGTCGTGACGCGTTCGAGCTCATTCAAGAGCTCTTCGAGAGTCGAATCGTCGCTGTCCATGTGTTCTGGCATCTCGCCTTTGAGATTCTTTAAGAGCACTTCGAGACTCGCATCATCGCGGCGACGCAGGTCCATGGAGGCAAGATTGTCCAGCAGCGCGACGGCGACAGAACTGAGCGCGCTGCGGGGGGACTGCAGCGCGGCGCGCACAAAGGCAAGCTCGATCTGTAGCTGGGCGTTGGCAAAATCGAGCGCGTTGGGGTCGGACCGCATCGCGGCGAGGACAACTCTGCGGTTTCTCAGCGGCTCGCTGCCCGAGAACTGAAGCGCCCAACCGTCTTGGCGCACAGCAGCCATCACTACATCGTCGTCGTTGCTTAACTCCCCGGCCCAATGCAGCGCGCCGCCGTCTTGCTCTACTGCCGCCAGCGCGACGTTTTTGCTCGACTTTGCGTCCATTGCGACCAAGCGCGCATACCTCAGAGCGATGCCGGTCTGCTTCACAGCCGCCATGACGACACTTTCTTCTTCTTGTAAGGCATCGCTTGCATACTCTAGCGCCTCGCCGTCTTGGCTGACGGCGGCCATGACGACATCTTTGTTGGCCCGTAAGTCAGGGCCTGCATGCTCTAGCGCCCCGCCTTTCTGCTTCACAGCCGCCATGACGACATCTTTGTCGTCCTTTAAGTCGGGGTCTGCATACGCCAGCGCGTAGCCGTTGTTCTTCACAGCCTCCATGACGACATTTTTGTCGGCCTTCACGCCAGAAGTTGCATACGCTAGCGCGTAACCGTTGTTCTTCACAGCCGCCATGACGACCTCCTTCTTGTTTCTTAAGCCGGTGGTTGCATACCGCAGCGCGTCGCCGTCTTCATTCACAGCCGCCACGACGACTTCCAAGTCTCCACGCAGCGCTTCGTCCGCATAAGACAGGGCGTCGGCGTCGCTTTCCACTGCGGCGGCGACGACTTCTTTGTCGCGCCGAAAGTTGTCACTGGCGTACTGCAGAGCCAGTCCGTTGTTTTGGACCGCCGCCTCGACAACGGCCTTCTCGTTTCTGGCGGGATTAGCTACGTCGCGCAGAACCAGCCCATTGAGCGACACTGCCTCTTTCGCCACTTCTACGTTGCCCCGCAGATTATCGGCGGCAAAGCGCAGCGACTCTGGGTCGATTTTTACGGCGAGCCGCACCAGGTCTTTGTTTTCGCAAAGGTCTTCGCGCACGTGCTGCAGGCCAAGCGGCCACTTCTGAAGAACTCTCTTGACATTCTCGACGCTGAACGTTTTGAAGTGTTCTTTCAGTTGATTCCACTCTCCATCGTCACTGTGTAGCACGGCGTACGGATACTGGAGAAGGATGTAGTCGTCCACAAGTGAAGGTTCTACACCTTTGCTTGCAAGATAATCGACAAGGTCGTTCTGCACATGCACAGCAGGTGGTTGTATGTGCTGTGACCCAGGCGGCAGCTTGCCATACTCCGCATCTCCATAATGTGCGGAGAAGATGTTGTCGATTCCTATGAGCATGCCGCAGATATCGGAAAGCCACCGCATCGGCTTGATGTTCATCTTTTTTATCTTTTCCGCGCCGACCCCCATTTCTCGCAGCTCTTCCTTAATCAAGTGTGCGGTGTCCTGAGCAGTGCGGCCTTCTTTCGGCAGCGACAGGCGCAGCATCTTAATCGGCATCCAATTGGTTCCTTCCATTTGAATCCCCATTCCTTCCAGCGCCATCTTGATGAAGCGTGCGGCGTCATGGGCAGTGACATCCTCTTTTGCCATCGCCAGGCGCAGCTTGTTTAGGGACATGCATAGATGCTTGTTCGGAGAGGTGAGATACGACTCGATGTACGATTTGACAACCTTCCCCCACAAGTCGATGCCAAGTTCGTTGGGGCCAAAAAGCACGCGTTTCGCGGCGGGGTGTGGCTCTGCTTTCGGTGCGCCTTGCGGCGGCGCCGTGCGTTGTCTGGTGGCAGAGTGGCTATCAACCGGCGAGCCGACTGGGCAGCGGTGCAGCGGAGGAAGCATTGCTTGTACTCCAGGGCCGCGATCCGCTTTTATGCAGCGCTTTGGGCCGACCGGCCCGTCGCGAGCTAGAGACAGATTAGTAGCGCGCGGCAAGCGGCAGAAGTGGATGAAAGCAATTTCCTTTAAGCTATCGTTGCACGACCAGAAGCCCGAGGAGCGGATGCTCCTCGGGCAGGTCGCGCAGACGGAAGCGTGCGCGACCCTGCTGGGTCGCTCCCGCACCAATCAGATCTACGGCCATATCGCGTTCGCCTCGACAGGCGGCTACTCGGTGGAGCTGAGGAGCTCCGTCGTGCGAGTGGTCTTCTTTCAGCTGGTGGCGACCGGAGCGATTGCCGCGCTGGTTGCAGTCTCCTCAAGCAGCAAGGGGGTCTGGTTTCCCTGCGCGCTCTCCGCCACCGTCAACCTCGTCGCCTCCGCACACTATGCGTTCATCTGGCGGATCCGCGCGCAAGCGATGCCCGCGTCGCACCTGCACGTGGCCTCCGGCCGCGCCGCAGACGGCACGTTCGTCGGCAACACGGGCAGAGACGACCTCGAGCACGCGAAGACGTTTGCGCAGGAGCTCGCGGTGGACGGCCTCAGGCGCGCGCCGCCCGCCCGCCGCGCCTCGTGCGCTTCGCCGAGCCCCTCCCCCCCAGCGCGCAGGTACACCGACTGGGGGGTAACGCTTCCAATTCTGGTGCTCGAGCTGTACGACCTGGCCGACTCCGCCAGTGGCGGCGCCGACCACTACCCGATCGAGTCAAAGTACGTTGCGGCTGCTCTGATGCCAATCATGGTCTTCTTGGGCGGGCTGCATCTCTTCTTCGCGAACGAGGTCCGCGACGGCAGGGCTGGCCCCGCCAGCGTCAAGCAGCATGCGCTGGGGTGGCGCGGCTTCGCGGCCTCGTGTGTGCTCTTTTCTGTCGTCGTCGTGTCTATCCTTGAGCCGCTTGTGCTTCAGAAGTGCCCAGCCGGCGTGATCTCAACGGAGTCGGACGGCGCGTGCCCAATTGTGGACGACCGCCTAAAGAACGAGAAGATGGCCGTCCTGGTCTTCACAACGAGTTGGATCGGCTATCCGCTGGTCGTGCTTGCGACCAGCGCAGTGAATTCTGAATCCCAGAAGGATCAGCGGGCCGAGCCCAGCCACAAGGCGCTCGCGCTGGGGCCGAGCGGCGAGTGCCCAAAGGGGGCGCCCATGAAGACCGTCGCGCACATTTCGTTTTTTAAAGACGCATGCTACGGCGCGCTGGACGTGCTGACCAAAAGCGGAATCGCCATTTACACGGCCTACCGCTACACATGGGTGGCCGAGTGAGTCGGCCGCATGATCGCGCGCGCGAGTGCGACGGGGATCGCGTTGCCGACGCCCTCCTTCCGGGTGAGGGCGTCGTAGGGCAGCTTGTAGCCGGCCGGGAAGGTCTGCAGCAGCGCACACTCCTCGGCTGTGAGCTGGTAGAGCATGTGGCCTTCCGCGTCGCACCAGGCCTTCCATCCGGCGGCCAGCACCGTCCAGCCAGTTTCATCCACGCTGCGGATCTGCTCCGAGAGAGGTACGGCGGCGTAGGGGCCAAACGGGTTGGCGGGGGAGCCGTCCGTTTTCTTGATGTACGAAGGTCGCTGGTAAATGCCTGTCCGAATGAACTGCCGCGGCGGGTGGGGGATGAAGTCGCGCACGCTCGGCCTGCTCTGCGGACGAGCGGCGTTGCGCAGCGCGCTGACCAGCACCGGCGACCCGGCGATGATCCGCTTGCGCATCTGCGGCACCCCAAAGTCGGCCGCGTTGAAGGCGTCCCAGTCGCAGAGGCGCGGGCACCGCCGCTTGAAGTCCGCCAGCAGCGCGCGCACCCGAGCGTGGTTCACCTGCTCAAAGCTCCACGTGGTCGGCCGCGCCCGCTCGACGAGGCCCAGAAACCACTCGACGAGGTCGACCGCCTGTTCGAGCTGCTTCTCGGGAGGCACGCACTGCATGATGCTGAGCTTCTGGCACGGCGGCGAGCCGTGCAGATGCCACCGCCCAGCGGTCGGCAGCGGCAGCTCCTCGTCGGGCAGCCGCGTGCAGATGTGCCTCGCGCTTGGGTGGTTCAGGTAATGGCTGCCGAGCAGGGCGCCGTTGCAGTCGACGGCGAGCACGACGCGGTGGCCGGCCTCCGCGGCGCCCTGCGAGAAGCCGCCGATTCCGCAGAAGAGGTCGACCACCTCAGTCCCGGGCTCGAGGCCGACTCCCGGCACAAAGTCGAGCAGCGACTTCTGCATCGCAACGCGCCGCGCGCGCCGCGCCGCCCGCAAGGTGGGCGACCGGCCCCTGGCGCCGATAGCGCCGACGCCGGCGGCGGCGGCGGCGGGGCCGACCTTTCTTTAGTTTTGGACCTCTGTCCGTTTCGCCCCGAGCTGGGCTCAAAACTACACAGGGACACCTCTTACCTTCTAGGCCGCCGCCAGCAGCAACCGCTCCCTCGCGCTCAACTCCCTCTCTCGTTCCCGTTGCGCGCGCCCGTCTACATAGATGCGCAGCATCGAGCAGAGACTCGCTACGTCCCCGCTCACCGGTCCCTTGTGAAAGACGTCTTCGCCCAGGTGCTGTCCCGTCCGCGAGACCTGGAAGGGCGAGAATAGCAAGCGCCCGGTCTGCTCCGCGAGGCAGTGCTGGATTCTAAAGTAGTCTGACGGCTTGGCCCCGAACTGCATCGCGCGGTGCTCCTCGGCGACGGCGGCCATGGTCTTCTCGCTGGGAACCCAGTCCGTCGGGTTACTGTGGCGCGCGAGCTCGAGCGCCGCAGCCAGCCGGTCCCTGCGACTTGCCGCTAGGGCGCCGTAGCTGGCGGCCCAGCCCGCAGCGGCCCGATGTAATACCTCGCTCTTGTGGAAGGCATCCTTTGCATTTCGCACGAGGTCGGGCCGATTCATCTTCTGAAGCTGCATCTTCCGCTCGCTCGGCGGGCCCGGGCTCCAGCCCCCGGCCTCCGCGTCGAAGGCCTCAATGCGGTCCATGTAGGCGAAAAAGAGCGCTTGCTCCTGCGCCATGAGGTCACGCGCGTGCGCGACCCTCCGCTCGAGGGCCTGCACCGTGCAGTCGTAGCGACGGTGCGTCACTGGGTCGACGAGATTCTCGTCGTGCTCCAACACATTGCACAGAAACTTGTCCATCGCAGTTCCAACTTCCACTTGAATCGCGTCGCACCCCAGCGCGAAGTCCCGCTCGCTTGCCGCGGAGGCGCAATCTTTTAAAGTTCTGTAACCATCCTTTTTTATACCGAGGCCCTCCTCGACCGACAGCGCATGTCTCTCCGGCGGCGCGGCGCTTCCCACCGACTGCATCTACGCACAACCACACTGCTATCCTCGCCGCCGCAGCTTATCAGTTTGTGCGCTTAGCGACGCGCCGCGCGGCCAGACGCCGCCGCGACCTAGAGGTTGGGGCAGTCGATGTCGTCGACGTCTTCGTCTGCGATTTCGCCCTCTTCGAGCGAGTCCGAATGCTTGCGCTTGCGCGAGCTGGGAGTGGAACACGGGGAGGCGGAGCTGTTCTGCCCATCGGAGGCGGCAGCGACCACGCGCTTCTGCCAGGCCCCGACCGCTCGCTGCTGCGCCGCGGCCTTGGGGGCCGAACCGGAAGCCTGCGCGCGGTGAATGCTGGCAAGCGCGGCGGCCGCCCCAGCGCTGTTTCCCGGGGCAAAGGACTTGGCGGGCGGTATTTCGACGAGGTTGGCGGGCTTGATATTCAGCTCAGTGCCGCAGCTCATCCGAACCCAGCATCTGAATTGCCCTTTGCCGTCGTCTAAAGAGCTTTTGCCGACGACCCTCCCAGTGCGGCCATTGTATGCTGTCTCATTCACGAGCCCGCTGATGCGGACGGCCGCGCCGTTGGGAATCTGGGGAGCAACCTCATCCGTGGCGGCAGGCGCGGGGGCCGGCGCTACGGGGCCGAGGAGATCCGGCGGCAGGAGCGACGGTTGGGTCGGCTGCATCCGCGTAAGCTGCATGCACCCGAGCAGCCACGCCGTGGAGTGGGATTTGTTGACGGCCGCGGATACGAGGACTTTGGCGGCCCGGTCGATCTCCCACGCGTAAGTGGGAGGAACCGCAAACTGCATGAGGGGCAAGGGCGGCTGCCTGGAGGGCGCAACCTTCGCGTACTCTGTCGCAAAGGAGTGCGAGAGTGCTTTGTTCGCCCGCTCCAGCTCGCCGGCCTCGCGCTCCTTGGCCTTGCTCTCGGCAGCCTCGATGCGGCACGGAGACGACCCTCCCTTGTTCGCCGCCTGCTCCGCTGCCTTAGCCGCCGCCTGGGCCGCCGCGGCCTTGCGCTCGGCGGCCTCGGCCTTCTCCTCAGCCGCGGCCGCGGCGGCGGTGGCGGCGGCGGCGGCCTGCTTGTCGGCCGCCGCGGCCGCATCCGCGGCCTTCTTGATCGCGCGCGTCTCGTCCCGCTTGCAGACGGCAGGCAAGACAACGCCGGGCATGGCCTCGCGGATCAGCCTGCGGGGCTCTTCGGCGACAATCATCTGGTAAAACTTGACGCGCGCCTCGGTGCCGCCAGAGGCCACCCCAAGGGGGAAGCGCGCCCAGTCCTTGTTGCAGTCGACGATCCAGGCGTGCATGTTGACTAGCAGCTCCCAGGTGCGAACTCCCTGGAACAGCCGCAGCTCGTCGATCGCGGGATGCCTCGCCACGAAGTCGGCAGGGCGGCCAGCCCCCTCGGTGTGCCAGCGCCCCGTGACGACGGCGTGCCAACCGCCCCAGCGGAGGTCGACCTTCCTGCCGAAGAGCATCTGCTTTGCCATCTGCTTCTCGGCGTACTTGATGAGGTTGTAGAACTGCAAGACGGTGGTGACGCCGGCCTGCCGCTCCGCGAGGTCGGCCTGGACGTCTGCCGTGAGGCGCTCCGCTGGGTCGATAGGCACTGGCTGCAGCACGAGCTGACCGCCGGCGGACGGCTTGCGGAAGGCAAAGGGGAGCGCGTCGCGGCTGCCGAGCTTGGCGAGCACGCGCTTGTCCTTGAGCAGCTCGAGACGGCTCGAGAATCCGAGTGGCAGGTTGCCGAGGCACCAGTTGATGCGCACCGCTGCAAGCTGACCGAGCAGCGCCCTGGTCGTCTCCCCGTCGAAGGACAGCTTCCCCGCTGGGTCAAAGGTGGCCCGCGCCTGGAAGAGCGACTTCTCGGGGTTGGAGGAAAAGGCGCAGGGGTAGACCTCGAGCACGCAGCAGCAGGACTTTCCCAGCACCGCCTGCATCGCGTGCTTCGGGGCAAGCCCCGGGGGGACCTTGTCGCGGAAGGAGATGGCGCCCCCCTCGAGAAAGCTCGAGGTGGCGGTTAGCACCTGCAGCATTTCTTTGGAGATCGGACACAGCTCCGTTTCGCCGACGAGGGCGTTCCACTGGGCCTCCACCTTGTCGGTGGTCGCCGTCTCGTCGCCGTCGCGGCGCAGGTGCAGCTCCCGGTGCAGCGAGTCCGCGATGCCGTTCTTGCCCGCAAAGTTGAGCGCCCCAAAGGTTCCGCGGGAGTCCTCGGCGTCCATGCAGCGCGTGCCGCTGCCCTTGGAGTGGTTCGGCAACGTGCAGATGAAGCGGGAGTCGTACATGGGGGGCACCGTGCAGAGCGCGTTGTACATGATGGAGCTGCCGTTGCGCATGGCCAGCAGCCCCCCAGGAGCCGCCCGCGAGGGAGCGACCTCGTAGCCGGGCCAGTCCAAGCAGTAGGAGCCGTCCGCCTGCAGAGAGTGCCGCGGAACCCCGTATAACTCGTCCTCCTCCCGCTCCGTCAGCCGCTTGTTGCCGATGGAGAAGCCCGAGTCGTGCGTCGCCAGAGAGAGGCCCGCGGCGCACTCCGCGATGCAGACGCCCTGATGCTCGATCCTGCGGCCGCTGCTCTTGGCGGCCTCCCCTGCGGCGCCATGGGAGACGCGCTCGTCGCCAACGCTCTTGTAGATGCGCGCGCCGGCAATGTAGGGATTGCTGAGCTCGACGTCGTGCCCGTCCACGTCGGCCACGAAGTCGCGGCCCTGCTCGCGCTCCCTTTCGAAGCAAATGTAGGAGGCCAGCCGCGTGCTGACCGAGACGTTCTTCGGGTCGTCCACCGTCGAGAGCAGGTGCGGCGCGGCCACCTTGTCCGAGTGCGGCCCGCTCGGCACGCGGTGCGAGGTGGCGCGCCGGAAGCGGCTCTTGTCGATGCCGGCGATGACGCTTTCTGTCACCGAGCTGAACTCGTCCTTTAGCAGCTGCATCCGCTTCGACGCCAAGAGGCGGTCGGAGGCGGCCATGCGCGAGAAGATGCGCAGCCTTACCCGCCGCGAGAGGACCGCCACCTTCTCCTCGGTCCACCGGCGGACGCGCAGCACCGCGCGCCCCAGGCCCGCGCGCAAGTTGGTCTGCCCCTCGAACAGAAGCTCGATCTCTTTCTTGCCCTGCTGCTGCCGCGCGACGTGCGGGCCGCCGGACTTTACGTAGAGCCGCATCGCGTCCTCGTACTCGCTGGCGTCTGGGGTTTCGATGTGCACCTCGCACTCGCGGTCCGTCACCTCGCCCGGCTTGAAGGTCTGCACCACCGTCGCCTCAAAGCCGACCTTGCAGAGCAGCCGCCGACTGTCCGAGGCGGAGGACTCCGCCATGGAAAGTACCCCGTACACCGCCCAGCGCGTGCGGCGGAGCCCGCCGGCGACCTCCTCCTCGGCAAGCACGTTGTACGAGACGACGACGAGGCTGCCGCCGAAGACGGCGACGGCCATCTTCAGCCCGGTGCCGAGCTCGTTGCCGCTGCCGCAGTGCGCGGAGTGGTCGGAGCACATCGTCATCATGTTGTTCATCGCCCGCTTGTCAAGCTTCGTGTTGCAGGTGGTGACGACGGTGTCGTACTGCGCCTTCTTCGCCAGCGGGTGGTGGCCGCCCATCACGTCGAGGCTGCACGCGACCAGCTTCCGCTTCTGCTCCCGCCCGGCGTCCAGCGCGTTGAGCGGCGCTTCGCAGAGGGCTCGGTAGCAAGGCAGCCGCGCCGACGCCTGACTGAGCGCCCCAGCCGACGTCGGGAAGATGCCCTTCTCTATATGGCACTCGTCGGCCTCAGCGAAGGCCTGCCGAATGACCTTCGAGGCGATCACGCAGTCGTTCTCCGACACTGCTGCCTCGAGCATGTCTCTGCGTTTGCGCCAGACTTCGGCGCCGGAAGGGGTGGCGGCTTGCTTGCTGAGGGCTGCGGGGGGTGCACGGGTGAACACCAGGGTGGCCTCCTGTCTTCTGCTGCACGCCTTCGGCGCCGGCACAGACTGCCGTCGGCCGCTTTGGCGCCGAAGAGTGGGCTGGCGTGTGTGCGCCTAGTGCCTTCGGCGCCAAAGCCAGAGAGCAGAAAAGCAGAGACGAAGACGGAAGCAGCCGCGCTACCGTCGCCGCTACTGTCGCCACTCGCCACCTTTGCTTCGGCGCCGCCCACGCCCGCGGCATGGCGGCTGCCAAAATCGTGTCCGACGCCGTGGTTGCCGCGGCCGTTCACGCCATCGTGAGCGCGGCCGCCTCCCGCGAGCCCCCCGACGCGGAGGACGCCGCGCGCATCGAGAGGGCGAAGGCGTTAGAGTGGAAGACGGGCGACGAGGGGCGCGAGCAGCTGCGCGCCGCCACGAGCACGTGCGAGGCCGACTTCCGCAAGGACGTCAGCCGGGAGTGCATGCAGACAGGGGACCTCTACGAGCATGCACACAGCACGCGCCTCAGGATCCTGCCGCTCCTGGAAAAGGCGGGCGTCGTCCCGCGGCCGTCCCGCGTCGCCGGGCAACCCAACGCGTACGACATTACGACTGTCGCGACGAGGATCCGCGACCACGTCCGAAGCATTGAGGACAA
>MDTG01216020.1_pt1 | contig 11712 bp, 11 predicted proteins | sample 811421 | NCBI WGS metagenome assembly MDTG01 (sample SAMN05326645, study PRJNA326480) | marine metagenome | isolation source: seawater | place: Pacific Ocean: South East | collected 2011
AAACCATATCTTGATTGAATACACTGATAGTACCATTTTTCTGAATATCTTCTTTCGTCTGGTATCATTCCACCCTCACCAGAACATGTGGCACTTCCAGCCATAGTAGCGCCTCTAGCTAGTGCTGTTTTTGCTTCGTAAGAAAGTGCTCCAAAACTCATTCCAGTTATATAAACAGGGATATCAAGTTCAATTGGATTTTCACATCTTGGACCAATTATTGTTTTTGTTTCACATTTTTCTCTATAACCCTCAATTACAAATCTAGTTAGTGTTCCAGGCAAGAAAACTAAATCATCAAACGTAGGAATTTTTTTCATCAGCGCCATACCGCGCATTCTATATCTTCCTAATTGAGATTTTATGTGAATATCATCTATTACCTCAGGTGTAAAAATAGCATTGTGTCCTAATAAACTTTTATTTCTTTTACCTTCTTCATGGGCATGAACATCTGCTTTTCCTCCAACACCTTTTCCATTTTTTTTAATTTTTTTTATTTTTTTCTTAGGCATTAAATTGCTCCCTTCTTCTCTGTAGGCTCTAAATTGTCATAATTCCAAAGTTTTTTTCCTGCTACAATTTTTTTCATTTTACTTACATTAAAATTTTCTCCAATTTCAGCAACTTTTAATTTTCTTTTAAGCCAATCTTGGTCACTTGATGTTAGCTCCGCATCAACTGCATCACTACCATATGAACCAATTTCTCCACCTACGAAAATTGTCCCATCGTACATAGAGTCGCCTAGATTAATTCCTACGTCTCCAAGGATTATTATTCTACCTCTTTGCATCATAAAGCCTGTAAAAGCACCAGCATCACCGCCAATTATAATTGTTCCACCTTTCATGTCGATTCCAGTTCTGGCACCAACACTCCCCTTGCAAATTAAATCACCACCTCTAATTGCGGCCCCAAAACATGAACCTGCATTTTTTTCAATTACAACTTTGCCAGCCATTAGATTTTCAGCACACGACCATCCAACTCTTCCATTGATTCTTACTATAGGACCATCACAAGATCCCATACCAAAGTAACCCAAGCTTCCTTCAAAAATTAAGTTTAATTTATTTAAGATACCTACTCCAAGACTGTGTTTTCCTTGAGGGTTTTTTATTACAATAGTTCCATATCCTTGACTCATTAAGTTATCTATTTCTTTATTAGCCTCAGGAGCAGTCATATCTTTTACATCAAGTTCAGTTCTTTTATTGAAATCAACATCATAAGTACCAAAATAATAAAAGTTTTCCGCTTCATCAGGATTAAAAAATTTTTGCTGAGTTCTGCCTGTTAAAACTTCAGTATGCATACCCATCGCTTGGGCTTTAGTTTTTTTGTCTATAGTTTTTAAATTTGCCATACTTTAACCTCCCCATCGAATGGATCATATGTATCAATTTCTTGTGGTAAAACTGATCTAATTGCTATTTCTTCCGAACCCATTGCTACTAAATCATCAGATTCGTATAAAACTAATGGTTTTGCTGCCATTGTGTCTTTTGCCATACCTAATGAATCTTTAGTTGCAACGAAATAAGTAAAAACACCGTCTAGTCCTAAAAGAGAATCTCTCATCCCTTCTTCTAAACTTGCTCCTTCTCTCATTTTTTGTGCAATATAAACTGCAATTAATTCAGAGTCACACTCAGACATAAATCTCATTCCTTTATTTTCAAGTGCTCTTCTGTTATTCCAATAATTCGTTAGCTGTCCATTATGGACCACGGACACATCACTAAAGGGATAACCCCAAAATGGGTGTGCCGATTTAATATCTACACCAGACTCTGTTGCCATTCTCGCATGACCAATTGCATGCGTACCAACAAGTTTATCTAATGAATATCTTTCGCAAACTGCTTTTGCGTTTCCGAGGTCTTTTATTACTTCTAAAGATTTACCCATTGAAAGAATTTCAACACCTGGAATACTTTCTATTTTTTGTGAAAAATCTAGTAAATCTTTTTTGTCATAAGCTATTTCATATCTAAGAGAGTAGGGAAGAGTTCTCTCTTCCTTGACAATTTTAGCGCCCAACTCTAAAAGAGTTTGATCTACTACTTTTTTCCTTTCATCATAAACTGATACATCTTCCACAATTGACGAGCTTCCTTCACCCACATTCTCTCCAACTTTAAAACGCATGATGAAATTTTTTCCGTCAGTGTCACCGTATAATGCATAACCAGTAGAGTCTTCTCCCCTGTGTTTTAATGCTTGTAGCATACCCTGTAGCTCACTACCTACGTTTGATGATTTTCCTCTGTGTATTAGTCCCGCTATTCCGCACATAATTTTTTGCCTCTCTTAAATTTATTTTTTATTCTTACGGTAAACAATCAAGATAAGTATCCAGATCCCATTGAGTAGTCGCACCTAAAAATTTCTCCCATTCATCGTTTTTATACCAGTGAAATATTTTATACATTTCATCAGGCATCGCTGATTGAACTATTTTATCTTCAGAGAGTCTTTCAAGTGCCTCACCTAAACTTAAAGGTAATTTTTTAACTTCTTTTCCAGCTTTTTGAGCTTCGTAAATGTTTCTAGACTCAGGTTTGCCCGGATCAATTTTGTTTGAAATGCCATCATCCATAGTTTTTAGTAATGCAGCACCCATTAAATAAGGGTTGTGCATAGAGTCTACGGATCTATATTCAAATCTTCCTGGTGCAGAAACTCTTAATCCACATGTTCTATTTTGATATCCCCAATCAGCATAAACTGGTGCCCAAAAACCCTGATCCCATAATCTTCTATAAGAGTTTACTGTTGAAGATCCTATTGCTGTTAACGCAGGTAAGTGTTTCATTATTCCACCAATAGACTGAAGGCCTATTTTTCCTGGAAGCTGCATATCTTTAGTGTCAGGCATAAAAGTATTTGTTCCGCCTTGAACATAAGTAAATACCTCATCAACTCCTGGCAATGATTTATGTCCTAATTTATTAACCACATCTTTTCCACCTTTCCATAGAGACATATTAGTATGACATCCACTAGCTGAAACCCCCATGAATGGTTTTGTCATAAAGCAAGCGATCAAACCATGTTCTCTCGCAACTTGCGCACATATTTGTCTATAAGTTGAGAGTCTATCAGCATTTCTTAACACATCGTCATACATCCAGTTTAATTCTAATTGACCTGGCGCATCTTCGTGATCACCTTGAATCATATCAAGACCCATTGCATTTGCATATTCAATAACTTTCATAAAAACAGGTCTTAGGGATTCAAATTGGTCTATATGATAACAGAATGGTTTTGAAAAACCCTTTCCCGTTGGAGTGCCATCTTCATTTTTAGTCAACCACATCATTTCTGGCTCAGTACCAACTCTCATTTGGTAACCATGTTTTTTCTTAAACTCTTCAGCAATAATTCTTAAATTTCCTCTACAGTCTGAAGTTAGATGTCCACCTGGATTTTCTCTTTCTTCTCTATTTCTAAAACAGGTACAATAAACTCTTGCAGCTTTTTTATCCCAAGGTAGTTGGACAAAAGTTTCAGGATCTGGAATACCAACTAATTCCTTAGCTTCAGGACCATATCCAATGTAATTATTGTGACGATCTAAAAATAAGTTTGCAGTTGCTCCGTAAACTAATTGAAATCCTTTTTCAGCAGTTCTTTCCCAATGATCTGCAGGAATACCTTTACCGACAATTCTTCCAGTGACTGAGATGAATTGAAAATAAATATAAGTTATTCCTAACTCGTTAATTTTATCTCTAACTTTTTTTACAAGTTTTGCTCTTCCAGGTTGGTTAACATGTTTTTCTAGATCAGTCATTTTTCCTCTCTGTTATAAGAATATTTTAGAAGAAAAAAGTATCTGAAAATAAAAAGTCTGTCTACCTTTGTTAATTAACTCCAAGGAAACGGACTGTTCGAAGTGGGGTGAAGTTCACCTTTCGCGTACCGATTGAATCTAAACGGCTTCAATAAATTACTTTCTTGTCCTAAAATTTCTTGGGCCACTAAGTGACCTACACCTAGCATTTTATATCCATGATTAGCATCTGCAATCATATAAACATTTTCGCAAAATCTATCGAAAATCGGAAAACTATCTGGTGTTAAGCATCCTAGTCCTCCTGATGGCCCTGTTCTGTAAAGATTTGATTTGCCTTCAAATCTTTTTTGACAATGTGCAAGTGCAGAGGACCACATTTCAGCAAATTCATTTGTTGTTTGATAGTCTGGAGAGTCCAGCCCGTATGGATCAACTTTAACCTCATCAAAATGCTTTTGAACTATATAAGGAGATGTTCCACCCTGAACGCCTAGCCCTTCAATATCAGGTTTATAATAAATTCCCCATAATTTATCTGTAATTAATTTCTTATCTTTATCAGAATACAAAGGCGCATCTGTATCAACATGAATTACAGGAGGTTGCTTGCCATCATTTGTTTTTAAATAATCTGCATCAACTCCTAAAACTCCTTCTTGTAAAAACCAATATTTCCACATATCTGCTTCGTGCATTTTTCCATCTGCACCTTTTATTTGTGTAGTTTTAGGTAATTCAAGCATGTTCCAAAAATCTCTAACCCAAGGTCCAGCACCAACAACAACTTGGTCACAATCTATTGTTCCTTTATCTGTTATTACTCCTGTTACAGCATTACTATTGCTTCCTCTTTTAAAACCAGTAACTGTAACCCCTTTATGAACATTTACTCCACCCGAATTAGCTTTTTTCTCCAATGCTTTAATTGAATCTTTATTAAAAGCATAACCACCTTTTTTCTCATGGAGAACAGAAGTAATACCTTGAGCTTGCCAATCATCGAAAAGACCCTTCATGTATTTTGTACAATCTTTCTCCCCTTCAATAAATGTTGATTCGTAACCAATTGCTTTTTGCTGTTCATAAATAGTTGCAACATCTTTGTGCATAACTTCTGGGGAAATTTGCATATAACCGACTGCATTATATTTAAAAGCTTTAGGGTCACTTTCCCATACTTCGACAGAATGAGCCATTAGTTCTCTCATTGCAGGTTGGAAATAGTTATTTCTAACTACACCACAAGCTATACCGCTCGCTCCTGCAGCAGTATCTTTTTTTTCTATTATGACAATGTCTCCTGGATTCTTATAGGTTTCTGAAAGTTTCCATGCAGTACTTAACCCGTGAATACCTCCGCCGATAATTACTACTTTTGCTTTTGTCGGTAATGACATAAGTCCAACTTTATTTTTCGTGAAACTTAAATATATAATTTTTTATATATATAAAAAATATAAATAAATAATAATATGACCGTTAAAAGCTTAAATTTTTTAATGTTTCAAGATAAAGACTAAACTCTTTAATAAATGTATCACTAGGTTTAATGTATTTTTTTCTTTGATCTCCTGAGGTTTTTTTTTAAAAAAAAGAATCCCTTTTCACAAGCTTCATTAATCATCAAAGCTGATTTTGGTCGAGAAGTTTTAAATAATTTTGTTTTTAACTCTTCCACAGTCAAATTTTCATTACGTTTAAAAGCACTCATAACAAGAAGCATCATGTGATAGTGAGAAGGTGATTTTCTAAAAAAATAGTTGCTAGACGTATGGGAAAGTTTCATTTGGTCTTCCCAAAATTCCAATAAATCTTTGGTACTTTTTGTCATTTAAGACCTAACTCTAGTCTTTTTAGGATCAAAATGAGGGAATGATACAACCTTAGCATCTATTCTTTTTTGATGCCCATCAATTTTACCAATCTCAACTTCTGTACCTAATTCTGAATATTTAGTATCAATCCTACATAAAGCTATATTCTTATTTAGTGTTGTTGATAAACAACCACTTGTGACTATACCAACTTGAGATCTTCCAACGTGCACACAATCCCCATGTCCAGCTAATTCTTTTCCAACAAGTTCAAGACCGACCAGTTTTTTTTGAGGATTTGTTTTTCTCTCCTTTAGAATACTTTTGCCTATAAAATCTTCCTCTTTAGTTTTTAGAGGCACTGCAAAACCAATCCCGGCTTCAAAGGGATCTTGTTGTCCATCAAATTCGTTGCCAAATAATATCAAACCTGCCTCAATTCTTAATTTGTCTAAAGCTGCAAATCCTGCAGGTATCAATCCTTCATTTTTTCCATTTTCCATTAACTTATCCCATACTTCAGGAGCATGTTTTGGGTGACACCAAACTTCATAACCAAGTTCACCTGTGTAACCCGTTCTTGATATAATTAAAGGAATTCCTTGAAGTTCTTCAACTCTACAAATTGTAAATCTAAACCATTCCAGTTCATCTATAGAAGGTTGAGTTGGTGGTGTAAAAATCATTTTTTTCAAAATTTCTCTACTTTTCGGCCCCTGGATTGAAACATTGCTAATTTGATCGGTAGAATTTTTTATAATTACTTTATAATTTTTCTTACTAGCAATTTCTTTAAGCCATTCTCCAGCATATTCATCTCCACATATCCATCTAAAACCAGTTTCACTTAATCTTAATAAAGTTCCATCATCAAACATCATCCCATTTTCATAACACATCGCTGAGTAAACAACTTGTCCAACAGAAAGTTTTTTTACATTTCTTGTTAATGTGTAATTCATTAATTCTTCGGCGTCTGGTCCAATAATTTCAAATTTTCTTAATGCCGAAAGATCTATCAATACAGCTTTTTCTCTGCACGCATTATATTCTTCAACTACACCATGTTTGGTATAATCATTGGGAAGCCAAAAACCTCTAGCATCAATAAAGTTTCTAGTTAATTTAGAAGTTCTTTCATAAAAACCAGAATTTTTTGTAAGTTTTTTTTCAGAGTCAGTTTTCATTCTAAAAGCAAAAGATTTTGAAAATTCTTTTTTTTTATCATAAGTTCTAACAAATATATTGGTCGGATTCCATTAATTACACGCATCAATATCGCTTGGACAAGCAGTAGTTCCTATAGTTAAATCTTTTAAGGCTCTAAACATTACATAATCACCAGGTCTTGAATACGACTCATCTGATATAACTGAATTTAAGCCAGCAGCAGAAGTATTAAAAAATAAGTTTATTGCATGCCAACCTTTTTGTTTTTGAACACCAAATTTTAACATCGTTTCAGTTAAATTATCTGAACAGTTTGGATGTCCAAAATAACCAGCATCTTCATAATATTTTGAGGTGCAAGCAAGATTGAAAGTATCATGTTTTCCAACTGTATCTCTGATAACTTCAACAAGCGGCTCATGATCTGTATCATAAAATTTAGAGAATAGTCCAGGTCCAGGAAACGTATTTCCCATAAAAGTTCTTGTAGTTTGCCAGTCCAATCCTTTTTCTATACCCTTATCTAATTTTCTTGTATCATAAGCTACAAAGTCAGAACATTGTCTTCCAGTTGGACTTATTATTTGTACATAGTCACCCTCTTTAACTTGATATGAAATTGAAGTTTCTTTATTTATATTTTTTTCATACAAAGGTTCAAAAACAGGATCGGGTATAATACTTAATTCTTTATCATTTATAATTTTATATCTTTTGATAAAGATTGTTAGTTCACTTGGAGGATTTTGTTCTGCTATGTTCATATCTAAACCAGGGGCAGCAAATATTGCATAACAATGATCCTTGGATTTTAACTTGATTGTTTCTTTAACCTTGGAATCTTTGTCAAAAATTATGGATGATTTCGAATCTAAAATATTTAAATTTCTTTTTTTCAATTGATAGTTAGTTGCTAAAATTGTTTCGTCTTTTCTATTTAAGATTTCTCTTATAAAATTTTTTTTAGAATTATTTTTTAAACTTAAAATTCCTAAATCAGACTTTCCATCTTTATCGAAACAAATTATTTCACAAATTTGATGTCCCTCGTTGTTTATCACTTCTAGTTCATCATCTGGGTAAATTTGAAAAGCAGTAAGACCACCACCATTTACTACATGTCTTTCAACCCCAGGTGGTAATATGTTTAACCCAGGATTTTTTATATCTTTGCTAGTTCCTAACATCTTCAACGTATATTTAATTTTCTAGCCTAGCATAATATAATGAAAACGAGTTGACTATAAGTTTAAATGAGAACATACTAAATTAATTAATTATTGGAGGAGATAAGTATGAAAAATAAAACTTTACCGTTAATTATCGGTGCAGTAATTATAATTGCTGCTGCGATCTTCTTTATGCAAGGAGGCGATAAGACGGCAAAAAAATCAGGTGACAGTAGTGCACCTATTGTTATTCCAACTCATAACTGGTCAAGTCAAATTGTGATGGCTTACGTTATAGGTGGGATATTTGAAAGTATGGGCAATAATGTAAGTTACGTTAATGCTGACTCTCAAGCAGTATATGAGTCGATTAGAATTGGTGATGTAACTATCTCACACGAGGTTTGGGAATCAGCTTTTGGTAAATCTTTTACAACTGCTTTAGATAAAGGAGGTTTATTAGATTGGGGAGATCATGAAGCAAGAACTCTAGAGGATATGGGTTATCCTAATTGGGTTGTTGATAAAGGATTATGCCCTGGTTTACCAGACTGGACAGCTTTAAAAAATCCAGACTGCGCTAAAAACTTTGTTACACCTGACTCAGGTGGAAAAGGACGTATGTTAGAAGGTCCACAAACTTGGCATGGTGATTTAATTCCTCAAAGAGTTGATGCTTTAGGATTAGGTGATCTGTGGATGGTTAAATTTGCAGGGAGTGCTGATGCGCTTTGGGCAGAATTAGCAGCTGCTGAAAAAGAAGGAAGAGGAACTATTATTTTCAACTGGACACCAAACTTTACTGATGGTGCTGGTTTTACATTTATTGACTTTCCTCCTTATACAGCTGGTTGCAGACCAGAAGATGGTGGAGATGGTAAATGTGGTTCTCCAGATGGTTATTTGAAAAAAGCAGTACATGAGGATTTTCCAAAAACTCATCCTGGTGCAGCTGCAGCTTTCAAAAAAATGTCATTCTCTAGAAGTCAAATTGGAGCAATGGCAGCCTTAGTGGATATAGACAAAATGACTCATGAAGATGCAGCTAAAAAATGGTTAGCTGACAACGAGTCAGTTTGGAAAGCATTTACTAAATAAGGTAAAATTTAAAATGTTAAATCTCTCCCAACAATGTTGGGAGGGATTTTTTTTTATTTAATTTTGTGTAAAATCAAATAATGAAAAAAAATCTTTTAATATTATTTTTAAGTCTATTAATTAGTTCTTCAGTTTCGGCACGTAGTACAGGATGTAAAGAGGGAAACTGCGAAAATGGTTATGGTAAATGGGTTTACACAGACAAAACTACATATGAAGGAGAATGGGTAGGTACAAAAAAAAATGGCAAAGGAGTTGAAACTTGGCCAAACGGATATATTTATAATGGCGAATTTAAGAATAGTGAGTGGAGTGGTATAGGTGTTTTAACTTTTCCAGATGGCTCAACTTACGAAGGTGAATGGGCTAAAGGTTTTATGAATGGAAAAGGAATCTTTACATGGTCCGATGGAACAAAAAAATCAGGAACATGGGTAAATGGAAAGATGCAAGATTAATGCTTAAAGAAAATTACTTAGATAAAATTAAAAAACTTCCTGAATTTATAAAACAGACTGGTGGTTTATTAATTTTAGTTTTTATTATTATTTTTTCTTTTTTTGTTTTAAATATAATGTTTGGGGAAGGTGATGAATTAGTTAAAAAAATGAAGTTGGAGGAAGAAAGAAAAGAACAAGAAAAAAAATTAAGTGAATTAATTTCAAAACTTCCTTCAGGAATATTGGTAACCTTTGATGGCACCAATCATTATAGATTAACCGATGAAATATATGAACAAGTGTGTAAAGCAACAAAACTTATTCCCCAAAGAGCAATTATGGGTGCAAATTTTCTAAATTTTAGAGCGCATGAAATTTATACAATGAATGGAAATAAAATCAGCGATACATTTGTTGAGTGGAATCAAGAAAAAAAAAAGTGTTTTGCAGGTTTTACAGTAAGTGGAGAAAACGTTGGAATGAATGAGTCAATTACTGTTAAAGGTGAGGCTTTAAGTTTTTTAAGCACAGGAATCGACACTCGAGTATATTTTATTAAAAATTTTTAAGGAGAAAATAATAATTATATGCATTTAATTTTATCATAATATCATATAACTTATTCTAAATTTATGTCTAACCCAGTAATAAAATGTGAAAATGTTTTTAAAATTTTTGGAGCAAATGCAAAAAAAATGCTTCAGGATTCCAATGGAAATGTTGATGCTAAAACTTTTCAAGAAAATGGCTGTATTGTAGGTGTTAACAACGCATCATTTGAAGTTGCAAAAGGAGAAATGTTAGTTGTGATGGGGTTGTCTGGTTCGGGCAAATCAACATTGTTGAGGTGTATTTCTAGATTAACGGATGCAACAGGTGGAAAAATTTACATTGAAGGTCAAGATTTATTAAAATTAAGTAATAAAGAATTGATAGAACTTAGAAGAAATAAAATGGGAATGGTTTTCCAAAGTTTTGCTCTATTACCCCACAAAACTGTAGTTGAAAATATTGCCTTCCCACTTCAAATCAAAGGAATAGAAATTGAAGATAGTATAAGTAAGGCAATGGATATGGTTAAATTAGTGGGACTTGAGGGAAGAGAAAATTACTTTCCCAGAGAACTTTCTGGCGGACAACAACAAAGAGTGGGAATAGCAAGATCGTTAGCTGTTGAACCAGATATATGGTTTTTAGATGAGCCTTTTTCTGCCTTAGATCCTCTAATTCGTAAAGAAATGCAAGATGAGTTTTTGAGACTCCAAGAAAAATTACAAAAAACAATTATGTTTATAACTCACGATTTTGATGAAGCTTTAAAACTAGCAGATAGAATCGCAATTATGAAAGATGGTATTATCGAACAGTTAGATACGCCTGCTAACATTGTTTTAAATCCAGCAACTGAATATGTAAGAAAATTTACTGAAGAGGTACCTAGAGAGAAAGTTTTATTGATTGAGGATGTAATGGATGAATCTGATACTAAAGATTTAAGTAAATTAAAAGTTTCAAAAGATGAAACTATAGAAAACGTTGCTGAAAAAATTCTTACTCAAGATAAATCAGTAGCTGTCGTAGATAATAACAATAAAATTGTAGGTTCTATTAATCCAACAAAAATAATTAATACAGTTTTTGGAGGAAGAAAAAACAATAATTAAATTATGGAATTTATAAAAAAATATCCAAAAATATTTCAATGGTTATTTCTTTTAATTATTTTTTTTGCTTTATGTTTTGCAATCGAAGTTCCCGAAACATATAAATTTATACGTGGTCAGGCAGAGTTTGTAAAAGATCCCAATCAAAGTTTCTATGTTTTTTTAGGAAAAGAAGTAAGGTATTATCCATTCGATGTCTTCTGGAGGCTACCTCCATTACTTGGATGGTTGCCAATATGGATAAACGATTCATTATTTTTTTTAATGAATGAGTGGCTGCCAATGGAATTTTGGAATGATGATACTCAATCATATAAAACTCGACCTTTAGTTCTTCAAATAACAAGAGAAGTAACTTCAATTATGACTTTTTTGATTGAACTAATAAGAGATATTTTATTAGGAGGCCTAAAAACTATTGTAGCTTTTACAAGCTGGGATTTTGTAGGTTCTAATTCTTGGGCAAAAATGCCTGGTCTTCCATGGACTATAGTGGCTGCTGGTGCAGCAATATTGTCTTACAAGTTAAGTGGTAAGGGTTTGGCTTTA
>MDTG01343056.1_pt1 | contig 11712 bp, 13 predicted proteins | sample 811421 | NCBI WGS metagenome assembly MDTG01 (sample SAMN05326645, study PRJNA326480) | marine metagenome | isolation source: seawater | place: Pacific Ocean: South East | collected 2011
AGTTGCTCTCTATTATATTATTACTATTGAAATGAGTCTTTTATAATAGTATAAAACCGTTCTTTAAATATAAAGAAAATAAGCAGATATTGATAGCAAAAATGAATTTTTACGAACACACTTTGATAGCAAAACAGGATTTATCTTCAGCTGAAATTGAAAAAGTTCAGCTAAAATATAACGATATAATTAACGGCACCTCTGGAAAAGTTGTTAAAATTGAAAAATGGGGTCTCTTGAATTTTGCAAGGAAAATTGGAAATTACAACAAAGGTTTCTATATACATTATAAATTTGAAGGTAATAACAAAACGATAGATCAAATTAAAAAAAATATTCTTATAGATAGCTCTGTACTTAGACATTTAACAATAAAATACAAAGAATTAGATTTAAAAACAGAATATTTTAAAAAAGACGAAAAAGGAAATGAAAAGAAAGAATAGAAAGTTTAATAAAAGAAGTCAAAACCCTTTAAACAAATTAAGTTTGTTTCAAAAACAAGATTCAAAATTCTCAAGAAAATGTCCTCTGTCAATAAAAAATGCTCCTACAATTGATTATAAAAATATTAAACTTTTAAGAAGGTATGTTTCAGATACGAATAAAATTTTACCTTCTCGTATTACTTCTGTTTCTCAAGGCAAACAGAGGAGGTTAAATAATGAAATAAAAAAAGCTAAAATTTTAGGGCTGATATAATCATGCAAGTAGTTTTGCTGGAAAACATAATTAAACTTGGAAAAATTGGAGATTTGGTTGAAGTCAAGAATGGATATGGAAGAAACTTTTTACTCAAAAAAGGCAAGGCTTTAAGAGCAAATAAAGAAAATATAGATCTCGTCAATAAGAAAAAAGATGAGTTGAATAAAAAAAACAATGAAATTAAAGCAGAGTTCATAAAAATTGCGAACAAAATAAAGAATAAAAGTCTAAAATTTAGCAAAGAAGCAAAGGATAATGGTGATTTATACGGCTCAATAAAACCTAAAGAAGTTTCTAATGCATTCATCAAAGATCTCAAAGTTGAGATCAGCCCTTCTCAAATTGATTTAAAACAAGAAATTAAGAAAGTAGGAAAATATAAAATAAGCATTAATTTACACTCTGAGGTTTCAGCTACTGTCACGATTGACGTTCAAAAAATAGACTCAGTTTAAGTCCAAATTGTTTCTACAATATTTTTCCACAGGTTGAAAAAAACGTGTGTAACTTTTAACTATATATTCAAAATTCTTGAATTACTATTCATGTGTGGAAAAAATTAAACTTAATATTAATAATTACCAAGAAAAAAGTCTGCCCTCTAATTTAGAAGCTGAACAAGCTTTAATTGGTTCTGTTTTGGTAAATAATGATATAATTGACGAGATATCAAACATAGTAAGTTCTCAAAAGTTCTTTGACCCAGCTCACAAAAAAATCTACGACGTAATTGAAAACCTAAACAATAAAGGAATGATAGCAAATCCTGTAACTCTAAAAAATTATTTTGAAACAAATGATAGTTTAACCGAAGTTGGAGGTGTGGATTATTTGGTTAAACTAACTAGGTTTTCTTCGTCTGTAAAACAAGCAATTGATTACTCGAAAATAATACATGAGATGTATGTTAGAAGAGAACTGATTAGAATTTCAGAAAATGTTGTCGAAGAATCAAAAGATGATGAACTTAAAAAAACTGGAGAAAATATAATTGTGGATGCCGAAAAATCTTTATTTGATTTAGCTGAACGAGGTAATTTCTCCCAATCTTTTTTAAAATTTAATCAAGCCCTAGATCAAACGATTGAAATGGCGACACTTGCCAGAAAAAATGATCAAGGGATAGTAGGTGTTCCTACTGGGCTGACAGATTTGGATGAAAAATTAGGTGGGCTACATAAATCAGATCTGGTAATAATTGCCGGAAGACCTTCAATGGGTAAGACTTCTTTGGCTACTAATATAGCATATTATGCGTCAAAAAAAATTCAAGAGAATAATGAAAAATCTTCAGTAGCTTTTTTTTCTCTTGAAATGTCTTCAGAACAACTATCGACAAGAATTTTATCAGAACAAGCAAAAATACAATCTAATGACATTAGAAGAGGTAAGGCCACTGAAGAAGAATTAAATAGATATATTGAGACTTCAAGAAATATCTATGAATTACCTTTATATATAGATGAAACGCCTGCGATAACGATCTCGACTTTAAGTAATAGAGCAAGAAGAATTAAAAGGTTATTTGGTTTAAATCTAATTGTCGTAGATTACATTCAATTAATGAGAACAAACTCGACTAGATATGACAGTAGAGTTCAAGAGATATCTGAAATAACACAAGGGCTAAAAGCATTGGCAAAAGAACTTTCAGTTCCTGTTTTAGCTTTATCTCAGTTGTCCAGAGCTGTGGAGCAGAGAGATGATAAGATACCGCAACTGTCTGATCTAAGAGAATCTGGATCTATAGAACAAGATGCTGATGTTGTTATGTTTGTATATAGGGAAGAATACTATTTAGAAAAAAAACAACCTAAATTAGGTTCTATTGAACATGCAGAGTGGCAATCCAAAATGAATGATATTGTAGGATTAGCAGATATCATAATCGGAAAACAAAGACATGGTCCTACTGGGAAAGTTCATGTAGAGTTTGAAGGGATGTATACTAAGTTCAAAGATCGAGCTAATAATTAATCAAAATTTAACCCTTTAGTTATTTTAAATATGAGATATATCTGACTAAAGCCATGTTTTCCGCTATTTACAAAAAAACAATAATTAGTTATCCAAAAATCTCTCTGTCTCTAATAATATTATTGTTGTCATTTTCTTTATATTTTTCTAAAGATTTTAAGCTGGATGCTTCTTCTGATGCATTATTACTAGAAGGAGACAAAGATCTAAAATACCTAAGAGAAATAAATGAAAGATACGGATCTAAAGATTATTTAGTTTTAACTTACACTCCTGTTTCTGATTTTACCGATGAAGAAACAATTGTTAATATTCAATTTTTAAAATCAAAACTTGAAAAATTATCCTGGGTAGAAGGAGTAATAACTATAATTGATGTTCCTTTGCTGAAAAGTACAGATGAACCATTGATGGATAGAATAAAAAATTACAAAACATTATCTTATCCAAATATTGATAGAAAAAGAGGTTTTGAAGAAATCTTAAATAGTCCTATATATAAAAACTATGTAATTAGCGAGGATGGAAAAACTTCCGGTATTGTTGTTTATATCAAGGAGGACAAAAAACTTAGTGAATTTATTAAAATAAAAAATGATTATTTTAATCGTTCCTTAGAAGGGGGTTTGAGTAGTGAGGAAAAAGAGAAATATAATTTATTTCTAAAAGATTATGAAGAGTACAGAGATTTATACAATCAAAAAAATCACCAAAATATAAAAGAAATTAGAGAAGTAATTAATAAATATTCAGAAAATTCTAAAATACATTTAGGCGGAATTCCTATGATTGCGGATGATATGATGACGTATATAAAAAATGATATAGTTGTTTTTGGTATAGGAGTATTTCTTTTTATTATAGCAACACTTTGGTTCATATTCAAAAATATTAAATGGGTGATAATGCCTCTTGTTGGATGTTCTGCTTCAGTAATTATTATGACTGGTTTACTAGGATTAATAGGTTGGAAAGTTACTGTTATATCCTCAAATTTTATTGCACTAATGCTTATACTTAATATGGCAATGAACATTCATGTTACAGTAAGATTCTTGCAACTAAAAAAAGAGTCTGACCATCTCACTAATTATGAGGCAATTTTTGAAACATGTAAAAAAATGTTTTTGCCAATTCTTTACACTGTACTGACAACGGTATGTGCTTTTTTGTCTTTAATTTTTAGTGGTATTAAACCAATTATTGATTTTGGCTGGATGATGGCATTGGGACTTTCCGTTTCTATTCTTGTAACTTTTTCTTTATTGCCTTCTCTGCTTAATATTTTTACTAATAATGAAAGTATAGAGGTTAAAGATACAGAAAAATCTAAAATTACATCTGCTCTTAGTAATTTTTCTAAAGGAAACACAAATTTTATTTTTGGTTTGACTGCTATAATAATTATTTTAAGTATTTTTGGAATATCCAAACTCGAAGTAGAGAACAGTTTTATAAACTATTTTGACAAAAAAACAGAAATTTATAAAGGAATGAAAAAAATAGACGACCAATTAGGTGGTACTACGCCTTTAGATATAATTATAAAATTTCCAACAAAAGAAGAAGAAAAATCGAAAGATGATGAACTGGATTGGGGTGATGATGAAGAAGAAAAAGATAGTTCAACTTATTGGTTTACTAGAAACAAAATAGACAGAATATTAAAAGTCCACGATTATTTGGACTCTTTGCCTGAAATTGGGAAGGTTTTATCGTTTGGTTCAATAATTAGAGTTGCTGAAGATCTCAATGGAAAAGAGCTGCAAAGTTTGGAAATTGCAGTCTTATATAGCAAAATACCTGATGAAATTAAAAAAGAAATTATTAGTCCTTATATATCTGTAAAAGACAATGAGGCCAGAATTAGTGTCAGAATAAAAGACTCTCTAAAAAATCTTAGGAGAAATGATTTAATAAACAAAATTCAAACTGAATTAAATTCTAAATTAGGTATAAATTCCGAAGAATATAAATTGGCTGGAGTTTTAATTCTATTCAATAACTTGCTTCAAAGCTTGTTTAAATCACAAATTCTTACTTTAGGAATTGTTATGCTGGGAATATCATTGATGTTCTTTATACTATTTAGAAATTTTACTTTATCGATTATAGGTGTTGTTCCAAACTTTATGGCTGCTTTCTTTATACTAGGAATTATTGGAATAATGGGCATTCCTTTAGATATGATGACTATTACAATAGCTGCGATTACTATTGGTATAGCAGTGGATAATAGTATTCACTATATTTATAGATTTAAAGAAGAGTTTGAAAAAATAAAAAATTATAGATTAACTGTTGATCGTTGCCATAACACAGTCGGCATTGCAATATTAAATACTTCGATAACGATAGTTTTTGGTTTTTCAATACTAGTTTTATCAAACTTTATCCCAACAATATATTTTGGAATTTTCACTGGAATAGCAATGTTGCTTGCTTTGATTTCGGTTTTAACTCTTTTGCCAAAACTAATTTTAATATTAAAACCTTTTGGAAATGATGGATAGCATTTTGGAATTAATAAAAGGAATAACATCCTTTGATTTCGTTTTTGCAATCATAATGATATATAGTATCATCCAATGCTTTATAAAGGGTTTTTCATTAAGCTTCATTTCATTTTTAAAATGGATACTGTCTTTAGTAATAACAATAATATTAGTTCCTAAACTCCAGCCTTGGGTTAGCGAATACGTTGAATCTCCATTTATTAACAATATTGGACTGGGTATTTTTGTCTTTATTATTTCTTTATTTGTTTTGGTAATTGCAGGGAAGTCCTTAGGCAGAACCGTTACATGGACTGGCCTCGGATCTGTTGATAAAACTTTTGGTTTACTGTTTGGTGTATTCAAGGGATATGTAATCTCCGTGTGTATTTTTTCTATTTTAAATTGGTTTTATCCATATCAAAAGTGGGGTATATCAACTGAAGAAGCCTTTTCTTTTAATTTTATAATAAAAGGTAGTGAGATATTAATTGAAGAGTTTCCTAACAGCAAAGAATTTATAGATACAAAAGAAAAAATTGAAAAAATTTAAATCAGATAAATTAAGAGAAGAGTGTGGTGTTTTTGGAATCTCGAACCATACTGATGCTTCGGCCTTGGTAACTTTAGGATTGCACGCGTTACAACATCGTGGGCAAGAAGGATGTGGTATAGTTTCTTTTGATGGAAAAAATTTTCACTCTGAAAAAAGACAAGGTTTAGTTGGAGATAATTTTACCAAAGGCAATTCTATTAAAAAATTGCCAGGAAAATCTGCAATTGGACACAATCGTTATTCTACTACTGGAGAAACTTCTTTAAGAAATATACAGCCGTTTTTTGCAGACTTGTTTGGTGGTGGTTTAAGTATTTCACACAATGGTAATCTAACTAATGCTATTTCATTAAGAGAAAATTTAGTTAAAGAAGGAGCTATATTTAGAACCACAAGTGATACAGAAACAATTGTTCAGCTGATAGCAAGGTCAAAAAGGGAAAAAATTATTGATAGAATAATTGAAGCATTATTTCAGATTCAGGGAGCTTATTCTTTAATTATGATGACAAATAAAAAAATGATTGGTGTTAGAGATCCTTTTGGTATTAGGCCTTTGGTAATTGGAAAACTAAAGGAATCATATATATTTTCTTCAGAAACTTGCGCCCTAGATTTAGTTGGAGCTAAGTATATTAGAGAGGTTGAAAATGGTGAAATAGCCTTAATTGAAAACAACAAACTAGTTAGCATTAAACCTTTTCCAAAACAAAGAGCCAGACCATGTGTGTTTGAATATATTTATTTTGCTAGACCCGACAGCATAATCAATAACAAATGTGCTTATGAGTATAGAAAAAATTTAGGAAAAGAGTTGGCAAAAGAATCAGATATAAATGCAGATCTTGTTATTCCAGTCCCAGACTCAGGTGTGCCCGCTGCGATAGGTTACAGCCAATATACTAAAAAACAATTTGAATTAGGTTTAATAAGAAACCATTATGTTGGCAGAACTTTTATAGAACCTGCCCAAAATATAAGAAGTTTTGGCGTGAAGTTAAAATTAAACTCAACAAAAACAATGTTAAAAGATAGGTCTATAATTTTGATTGATGACTCTCTTGTAAGAGGAACAACGTGTCATAAAATTGTTAAAATGCTTTATGATTCTGGTGCAAAAGAAGTACATGTGAGAATCGCATCTCCAGAAATTATCTTTCCAGATTTCTATGGTATAGACATGCCAACAACGAAAGAGCTTCTTGCACATAATAAAAATAATAAAGAAATGTGTGATTATATAAATGCAAAGTCTTTAAAATTTTTAAGCCTACAAGGATTGTATAAAGCTCTTGGTTATGAAAAAAGAAATAATTCTTATCCTCAATTAAGTGACCATTATTTTACGGGAGACTATCCTATAAAACCATCTGATGTATTGGGAAAAAGCAAAATAACTCAACTATCTTTGCTGAGTAGTAAATCAAATATTTAATTATCTATATTGAAATAACCTATTACTTTTATCTAATAAATACATACTACCATTTACAATAATAGGGCCACTTCCTAAACCAGATTTTAAAATTTTTTCTACAGATTTAATATTACCGCTCTTGTAATCAAATAGTAATAGATAACCTTCAGATGAAAATAAAAATATCTGATTATTTGCTATTATCAAATTAGATATTTTAGTTATTTTTTTAGATAGTTTTTTTTTATCCAAGCTTCTAATTTCTTTAAATATGTTTTTTGACCAAAGGATTTGGCCAGTGTGGAGATCTAAACAAATCAAAAAATTATTTTTAGTAAATAAAAAGACGTTATTTTTTGTTAGGGTTATTTTTTTTCTAATCGGTATATTCTTCTTCCAAATTCTTTTTCCTGATAAAGAGTCGTAATTAAACAAAAAATCTCCTGAGGAAACTAAAATTTTGTTACCTCCTATAACTAAAGGTGAGCTTGAAAATAATGATGAATCAAGTTTAGATTTTTCATTTTTTAGATTTACAAACCAATTGATTTTCTGGTTTATATAATTAATTGAATAAAGTTCTCCACTAGTATTTAAGAAAAAAAGGTTATTGTTATTTTTATTTACAGCAATGTTATTTTTAAAAGTAGATTTTAATTTAGTTAAACTAGTACCAAATTCCCATATTTTTTCGCCACTGGATGATCTCAAACAATAAATTTTATTATCTTGATTTACTAAAAATATTCTTTCTCCAATTATTTTGATATTTGACCTGAAAGGAATACCAAATTGTTTAGCCCATAACAGTTTTCCCGAATTAATTTCAATAGCATAAACATAGCCTAGATTATCTGAAGCATATATTTTCCCACTATCTATAGCAATATTGATCTCTTTTCTATATTTTTTAAATTGTTTTTTATAAAAAGAATATTCAAGTATTTTTTTTTTCTGCTCTAAAGAGTAAACAAATATTCTTCCTTTGCTATCTGTAGAGACAATATTATTATTATAAAATAAAAAATCTTTATTTCTTGAAGATTTAGACATTTTGGAACTTTTAAAAACTAAATATTTGCTATTTTCGTAATAAATATTTGAGATATTATTTTCTGGATTAAAATAAAGGTCTGTCCAATTCTTGGTTTTGAGGGGGTAGTCAACTTCAATTTTTATCTTTGAACTAGCTTCTTTTTCTTCATCAAAAATTTTATCTTCAACAAAAATATCTTTCAGTTCTTTCCTTTGGGCTTGCTTTTTTTTAATTTTTTCTAGATCGGAAGAATCTTTCCAAATACCTGTCTTGTTATCAAAAGAACAATTAGAGAGAAAAAAAATAAAGATTAAAAAACTGAACAGCCTCTTCATTTAAATTTAATTAGCATTTTGTTTTTTTAAAAGCTTTCTGTATTGATCACTTTTTAAAGAATCTCCGTTGTTTAAAAAATAATCAATTAATATTTGTATAGCATTTGAACGCCAAATAGAATTTGAGTTAATAATGGGATTTAATATCTTTAACATCTCCTGCTCATCATAATGATTTGATAGAAATAAAGTTTTTTTAATTTTTATTAGATTGATGTTCTCCTTGTCTATTTTTTTTATTGAAATTACTTTATCAAACATTTCAGCTACTGATTCATAATTTTTTTCCAATTCAAAATCTATAATTAAGTAAAGAGATAGCGGAGAGTAGAATTTATGTTTTTTATTTATTATATTTTTTAAAATAACTAAGCTTTCTTCCGTCTTGTCATTTTGAATTAATATTTTTGCTCTATTAAAATCTTCAGAGATTAATATATTTTTATTTTCTCTTCTTTTATCTAAGAAAAATATTAAAACAAAAGCAAAAATGGCTATCAATATTATAGACAGTACCAATTTAGAATTCTCTTTTATTTTAGAAAGAATTAATTTAAATTTATCTTTTTTCTCTAATATTTCGTCACTCATATGTTTATTGTTTTTTTGACAAAGATTCTAATTCTTTTAATAAGCCCTTTTTTGAAGAACAAAGTTTTTCACAAACGATCTCTAAAGTGCCTATCAGCTCTTTTGCTTTGAAAAAATCTGATCTTTTAATGTTTAAAGCTGCTAAAAGATAAATTGCTTCTTCGTTTTTTGGATTTAATAAAACAACTGTGTTTAGATTGTTTTCTTCTAAATCATCATTTCCTTCTTTATTAAAAATTTTTGCTAAATATAAATATGATTTTTCGTTTTTTGGATTGAATACAATGTCTTTCTCAAATTTGAATTTTGAGTCTTCATATTTTTTAAGCTCAAAAAGATCCTTGCCTTCTTTAAAATAAGAATCTTGAGCAAAAAGGATAGTAAAAAAAAACAAATAAAAAAATGTTATTAAAAGATTTATGAATAATTTCATTTGATTCATATAAGTTATATACAATTTTAAAATTTTATAAAGTACTTAATGTAGAACAGTGAATGTACGTCTCCTTAGATTCGCTTCTACTAGATTTTGGTTTATAAAATTGAACTTTTTTAAAATTTTTTTTAGCTAATTTTTTTAATTCTAAAAATTCTTCTCCCATAAAAGTTTTTGATACTAAAATTCCATTTTTTTTTAATATTTCTTTAGAAAAATTAATTACTTCTGAACATAAAAGATTGGTTCTAATACAGTCAAGATTCTTGTTGCCAGTAGTATCTGCTGCCATATCTGATATTATAACATCTATCTTTTTCTCAAAGATTTTCATTATTTTATTTTTTGACTCTTCTTTTGAAAAATCCATTTCAAAGAAAACTACATTTTTAACACTTTTCATTGGCTTTTTGTCTATAGATACAATTTTTCCTTTTCTTATAATAGAAGATGCTATCTGAGACCATCCTCCAGGGCTTGAACCTATGTCTAACAAATTTGTATTTTGTGAAATAAATTTAAATTTTTCGTTTAGTTCTAATAATTTGAATGCTGATCTAGATCGATAACCCAATGTTTTAGATCTCTTGTAAAACTGGTCTCTATGCTGTTTTATTATCCAGCTTCTTGAACTCCGATTTTTTTTCATTACAGAATATCTTCATGTTCATCATCTAGTGAAGTTTTGTTAAGATTTTTATTTCTGTAGGATAGAAGGCTCAAAGGAATTAATAAAAAATATCCTATACCCATTATTAAAAGTGTCTCAAATGTAAAAAATATCAAAGAAATAGAAATAATGCCTATTCCTAAAAATAGAAAGATTGTTAACTTTCTTGGTATTCTGATTTTTTTAAAAGAGAAAGTTGGAACTTTGCTTATCAATAAAATTGAAACAAAAATAGCTAAATATGGTGTTATATTTCTTACTTCAAAACCTATCTCAAAATTTGATAAATCATAAATTAAAGGTAATAAAACTAATCCTGCTCCTGCTGGCGAAGGAACTCCTTCAAAAAAGTTAGCTCTCCATTGCTCTTCTTCGTTAATTTTTGTCAAATTAAATCTAGCAAGCCTAAGAACACAACAGACAGAGAATATAAGTGTAACAGCCCACCCAATTTTTCCATAATTATTTAATTCCCAAAAGTACAATATAAATGCAGGAGCTATTCCAAAACTTACAAAGTCTGTTAAAGAATCCAATTCTTTACCAAATTCAGAAGTTCCATCTATTAATCTTGCAACTCTTCCATCTAGACCATCTAATAGAGCAGCAAATAAAAGTAATATAACTGCTAAAGAATAATTTTGATCTAAAGAAAATTTTATTGAACTAATCCCTAAACAAACACCTATTAAAGTTAAAGTGCTTGGCAAAAGATATCTTGATTTTTTTGAAGAAACAATTTTAAAAGTCTTTTTTTCTTGCATTTATTCCTTTGCTATTAAACTTTCGCCTGCTATGACAGTTTGACCTACTTTTACCAAAAGTTTTTTATTACTGAAATAAAGATCAACTCTGCTACCAAATCTTATCATCCCTATTCTATCTCCTTGATTTAACGTTTGTTCTTTTTTAACTTCACATACTATCCTTCTGGCAATTAAACCTGCAATTTGAACTATAATGATATCATCTTCTTTGTTTTTTGCTTTTATTTTATAATAGTTTCTTTCATTTTCTTTACTCGCTTTGTCTAAAGAGGCGTTTAAAAATTTTCCAGGTTTATAAAAAATATCTTCTATGGTTCCAGAAATTGGGATTCTATTTACATGGCAGTTAAAAACATTCATAAAAATACTTACTCTAGTAAAAGATTTGTTTTCCAACCTTAATTCTTCTGGGCCAGAAACTTCTGAAATTTGAGAGATAACTCCATCTGCAGGACTAACAAAAAAACTATCATCATTAATTGATATTCTTTCAGGATCTCTAAAAAAATAATAAACCCATATTGTTATAACAAGTAATATTAAACCTAGTCCTTTGGATATCAATAGACCAAAAAAAGTGATAAGTATAGAAATAGCTAAGAACTTATGACCCTCTTTATGAATTTTTGGAAAGATGTTATTAATCATATTATTAAGTTTGATAATTTTTCATTAATATGTATAAAAAATTCACTTAATCAATTTATATTTTATTAAGATTTTATGA
>MDTG01200291.1_pt1 | contig 11711 bp, 13 predicted proteins | sample 811421 | NCBI WGS metagenome assembly MDTG01 (sample SAMN05326645, study PRJNA326480) | marine metagenome | isolation source: seawater | place: Pacific Ocean: South East | collected 2011
GATGCGAACCTCTTTCTCCAATCAAATAGATAGAGTCACCAATGTTCATGGTGTTGAATTTCTCTATTATATCAATATTCCTTATAAGACCAACGCCCCCAATTGTGGGTGTATTTTTTATTGGATGACCATTTGTTTCGTTGTAAAGAGAAACATTACCTGACACCACAGGAAAATCGAGCATGATAGATGCATCTCTAATTCCTTCAATGGTTTCAACAAAATCGTTCATTATTTCAGGTTTTTCGGGACTCCCAAAATTTAGGCAATTGGTTATTGCAAGGGGCCGAGCTCCCATTGAAACGATATTCCTCCAACATTCCGCTACGGCTTGAATTGCACCTTTTTTTGCATTTGCATCACAGTATCTAGGGGTAACATCGCATGACATGGCTATTGCCTTTTCTGTATTTTCAATGCGAACAAGACCGGCATCATCACCCGCCTCATTTAACGTGTTTGCCATTATTGTTCTATCATATTGTTCCCAAATCCATTTTTTCGAGCACACGGTGGGTGTGTTAAGTATTTTAAGTATTGCATCTTTGACATCCATATCTGAACTTTGTGGAATTTTTAAATTGTGTCTTTTTCTACTTACTTTTTCTCTTTTGTACATTGGAGCATTATCTGTCAAATATTTGATCGGTATATCCGCTTCAACGATACCATTATGCAGAACAACTATATTTTTTGTATCTGTAATTCTTCCAACTATGGCAAAGTCAACGCCCCATTTCTTAAAGACATCCTCTGCAATTTCAGTCTTTTCTGGCTTCAATACCATCAGCATTCGTTCTTGGCTCTCAGAAAGCATCATTTCATAAGCTGTTAGATTCCTTTGCCTTGTTGGAATATTATCTAAATTTAATTCAATGCCAACCAACCCTTTATCTGCCATTTCAACGGAGGATGAAGTTAGTCCGGCCGCGCCCATGTCTTGTATTGAAATTATTGCATCTTTTTGCATGAGCTCGAGGCATGCTTCTAAAAGAAGTTTTTCTGCGTAAGGATCGCCAACTTGAACAGTTGGCCTATTTTTGTCTGTTTCGTCATCAAACTCACCTGATGCCATTGTTGCACCGTGAATACCATCACGACCTGTTTTTGCGCCGACATATACGACCGGATTACCAATTCCTGAGGCTTTAGAATAAAATATTTTATCTTTGGTGGTTAAGCCCACACACATTGCGTTTACTATATTATTTCCGTTATATGATTTATCAAAGCCAGTTTCACCTGCAATTGTCGGAATTCCAACACAATTTCCATACCCCCCAATACCACTTACAACGCCAGACAGCAGAAATTTAGTTTTTGAATGATTTAGTTCGCCAAATCTAATTGAATTCAGTAAGGCAATTGGCCGAGCGCCCATTGTAAATACATCGCGCATAATTCCGCCAACACCTGTTGCTGCACCTTGGTAAGGCTCAATAAAAGACGGATGATTATGACTTTCCATCTTAAAAATTATTGCTTGGTTATCACCAATATCAACAACGCCAGCATTTTCACCTGGCCCTTGTATAACGTGCTTTCCTCTTGTGTGTAATTTCTTAAGCCAATGACGTGATGATTTGTAGGAACAATGTTCAGACCACATAACTGAAAATATACCAATCTCAGTATGACTTGGGTCCCTACCCAGATAATTCAACAGTAGTTTTTTTTCCTCTTTATTAATACTATGAGACTCGTAAATATCCATTTTTTTTTAACCAATCATTTTGAGAAAAATCTGAGTGCTGACTCAAATATTCTTGACCCATCATCTGTTCCTGTCTTCAAGTCCACGGCTCTCTCAGGATGTGGCATGAGACCAAGTATATTTAGGTCCTTATTGTATAATCCAGCAATATTATTTAATGATCCATTTATGGGCTCGAGATAACGCATAGCGACTTGATTGTTATCTTCGATGGATTGAAGGGTTTCCTTATCAACAAAAAAATTACCATCATGGTGTGCAACAGGTATTTCAATAATTTCATTATTTTTGTACGTTGAGGTAAAATAAGTATCATTCCTCATAACTTTTAATTTAATATTTTTTGATATAAATTTTAGTGAATTATTTTTTAATAATGATCCCGGTAAAAGTTTTCTTTCAGTCAGGATTTGGAAGCCATTACAAATACCAATTATGTGAACGCCCTGATTTGCTCTCAGTTCAAGATCATCCATGATTGGTTCACGAGCGGCTATTGCGCCCGATCTGAGATAGTCACCATAAGAGAAACCACCTGGAATAATTATTAAATCTGATTTTGGGATTTTATTCTCTTTACAAGATACTATTTTAGAGTCTAATCCAAGGACACTTTTTATTGCTTTTGCAGTATCGCCATCACAATTAGTTCCAGGAAAACGTATTATTGTTACATCCATACTAGCTAATTTCTATTGAATATTCCTCAATGACTGTATTTGCAAGGAGAGATTTTGTTATTCTTTTAATTTTTTCTTCTGCATCTTCTTGATTTTTGGCTTCAATATCCATTTCGATTAGCTTTCCTTGTCTAACATTATTGATATTCTGCTCACCAAGATTTTTTAGAGCGCTTTCAATCGCTTGACCTTGCGGATCCAGGACTTCAGTTTTTAATCTTATATATATAGTAGCTTTCATAGTTAGCCTTTAACCAGTGTTGGTTTTTTATTTTTTGAGGCATTATTTTCAGTAATTAGCCCCATTCTTTTTGCAACTTCATTATACCCATCAAGCAGATACCCAGAGTTCTCCCGGTAAACATCTTTATCCATCTTTTGTTTTGTCTCAGAGTCCCATAATCTACATGAGTCAGGGCTTATTTCGTCAGCCAGAACAACATAAACATCATCATTTTTATATAGCCGTCCAAACTCGATTTTAAAGTCGATGAGCTTTATCTTTATTGCGGAGAAGTATCCAGCTAGGAAGTCATTAATTCTTAAAGCTAGTGATGTGATTTCGTCTAGTTCATTTTGGCTAGCCCAACCGAATGTTAGGATGTGCTCTTCACTCACGAGTGGATCTTGTAGTTCGTCATCTTTGTAGTAAAATTCAACTATTGTTCTATTAAGTTTCTCACCAGTTGGAATGCCAATTCGCTTTGTTAGTGAGCCTGCGGCATAATTTCTCACAACCACTTCGAGTGGTATTATTTCAACTTCATTAATCAGTTGTTCCCTCATATTCAGTCTTTTTATAAAGTGATGAGGTATATCTATTAGGGATAAAAGTGTAAATAAATGCTCGGAGATACGATTATTTATGACTCCTTTTCCATCAAAAATATCCATCTTCTCATTATTATTGGCAGTCGCATTATCCTTAAAGTGCTGTATCAGTGTGCCGGGCTCTGGACCTTTATATAAGATTTTAGCCTTTCCTTCATATATTTTATTTTTTTTCATTTCAAACCCTGTTCAACTACTTACCAAATACATTTTTAAAAATGTAATCAACATTTTTTAGGTGATATTCAAGTGAAAACAGATCATCGATTTCTTCTGTTGTGAGTATTTTTGTAATCTGTTTATCTGATAAAATTATCTCTTGAAAATTACTCTGATTATCCCAAGATTTAGATGCATTTTTCTGAACTATATCATAACTATCTTCACGACTTATACCCTTCTGTGTGAGCAGTAGCAATAGCCTTTGAGAGTATATTAGCCCATTAAGCCTATTTAAGTTACTTTGTATATTCTTTTTATTTACTACAATATTCTTTATCACATTTGTAAGTCTTGATAGCGCAAAATCAACTAAAATTGTTGTATCCGGGCCAATAACTCTCTCAACTGATGAATGTGATATATCACGTTCGTGCCAAAGCGATATATTCTCAAGCGCTGGAACAACTGCCCCTCGAATCAAACGGGCAATACCTGTTAGATTTTCTGTTAATACTGGATTTCTCTTGTGTGGCATTGAGGAAGAACCTTTTTGTCCCTTTTGAAATTGCTCGGAAATTTCATCGACTTCTGTTCTTTGTAAGTGTCTGATCTCAGTTGAAATTCTTTCTATTGATCCTGCCAACACCCCCAAGGAGCTAAAAAAATAAGCAAACCTATCTCTCGGAATTATTTGCGTTGAAATAGTTTCAATATTTAAACCAAGTTTCTTTGCAACATAAATCTCTATCCGTGGGTCAATGTTTGCAAATGTGCCAACTGAGCCAGATAAAGAACAAATTGAAATCTCTTTCTCTGCAATTTCAGTGCGCTTCAAAGCTCTTTCAAATTCTGCGTATGCTTGTGCAAATTTTAGGCCAACAGTTGTCGGCTCAGCATGAATACCGTGACTTCTGCCAATGGTTGGGAGATATTTATATTCTTCTGACTTCTTCGACAACTCTGTGAGCAAGGCACTCAAATCCTCTCTAATAATATCGGAGGATCTTTTTAATTGAACACAAAGGCAAGTATCTAATATGTCTGATGAGGTCATACCTTGATGAAGATATCTTGCATCCTTTTCACCGATATTTTCCGATATGAATGTTAGAAAGGCTATTACGTCGTGATGAGTTTTGCTTTCAATCTCTAATATACGATTTTCATCAAATTTTAGACCTTCTAGTTTGTCACGTATTTTTTTTGTTAGGCCTTTTTCGACAAGGCCGATCGATTCCATTGCCTCATGGGCAAGTATTTCTATGTCAAACCAGATCTTATACTTAGATTGATGAGACCATACATCTCTCATAATCTGTCTAGAATATCTGTTAATCATTTCTTTTATTGTAATGGTATAGTATTTATATATTTGATATTACAGAAAAGAGATTGTTTTTATATTATTTTTTTTAATTATACAAAAAAGAATTCTTGAGTTTTTATATCAAATAACAATAATAGTGATGATCTAGGAGTGCTATATGAAGTTAAGCGGAGAAAATATAATTCAAGCATCACGAATTCAAGTATGGGATGCTTTAAATAATGCTGATGTATTAAAGGCGACCATTCCAGGTGCGCAAAGCGTTGAGCAAAGTTCCGATGATGAATTTAAGGCGGCTGTTGAGATTAAAATTGGACCAGTTAAAGCAAAATTTACGGGTAAAATTAATTTAAGTGATGTCAATCCGCCTAATGGCTATAAAATTATTGGGCAAGGTCAGGGGGGCGCAGCCGGGTTTGCAAAAGGATCTGCCGTTGTGTCGCTGACAGAACTTGATGCAGACACAACAAGGTTGAATTATGAAGTTGATGCGCAAGTTGGTGGAAAATTAGCTCAAGTTGGTCAAAGGCTCATACAGAGCGCATCAAAGACACTAGCGGACCAATTTTTCAATAACCTGCAGAACTATTTTAGCGCAGGTAGCAATGAAGAGGGGGTTGGGGATATAAGAGTAGAACAAGAAGTAAGTCAAAGGAATATATTTTTCTTCAACTCAAAGAGAAAGAGAATCATATTTGCGTTAATTGTTTTTTTGCTTTCATTCATATATTTTTATAACAACTAATAAAGAAAGAATATCATGGTAAAGATTGGTATAAGTGTAAATAATAAGACCTACTTTGAAGATATAGAAAGCAATACCTTATTAGTAGATTTACTACGTGACAAAATAGGACTAACTGGAACCCATGTTGGCTGTGATACAAGCCAGTGTGGCGCATGTGTGGTCCATGTCGATGGGGACTCTGTAAAGAGTTGTACGCTTCTAGCGGCACAAGCAGATGGAAGAGAGGTAACAACAGTTGAAGGGTTAGCTGACGAGAGTCAACTACATCCTGTTCAGAAATCATTTCAAAATAACCACGCATTACAATGTGGTTTTTGCACGCCAGGCTTAGTTATGAGCACAGTCGATCTTTTAAAGAAAAATAATTCACCAACAGAAGACGAAATTAGAGAGTGGTTTGAGGGTCATATTTGCAGGTGCACTGGGTATAAAAATATTATAAAGGCTGTTCAAGAAGCTATTACTTAACGGATAAAAATCGATGTATAATTTTAAGTATCACAAGGCAGAATCAATAGAGCGTGCATTGTCTCTGATTTCGGAGTCAGATGACCCCAAGATTTTAGCAGGAGGCCACACACTCATTCCGACTTTGAAGCAAAGACTTGCACAGCCATTTGATATTATCGATATATCGTCAATTCATGAATTAAAGAATATATCGTCTACAGGCCGAAATTTAACCATTGGCTCTCTGTGTACGCACGCTCAGATTTCTAATTCTCTAGAAATTCAAGAAAAAATTCCTGGACTAGCAGAGTTAGCTGGACAAATTGGTGATCCACAAGTTCGTCATAAGGGCACAATCGGTGGCTCTGTTGCAAACGCTGACCCAGCGGCGGATTATCCCTCAGCAGTTTTAGCTTTGAATGGAGAGATAATTACATCAAATGGAGCTCATACTGCTGAAAATTTCTTTGTAGATATGTTTGAAACCGCTCTAAAACCAGATGAGATAATTACTGAAATTCGTCTAGATATTCCAAGCTCTTCAACATACAAGAAATTCAGGAACCCTGCATCTGGTTATGCAATGGTAGGTGTTTTTGTGGCAAGATATGAGAATGACGTGAAGGTAACAATCACAGGAGCAGCAAGTAAAGTTTATCATATGTATGAGATAGAGAGCCTGCTTAAAAGAAGTTTTGACACCTCAATTTTAGAGGATATTAATATTGATACAACAAATTTTAATGATGATATCCATGCATCAGCAAAGTATAGAGGAATAATACTCAAAGTGTTGCTAGAGGAAGCAATCTTAGAATTAAAATAGATATAGATCTATTCCTTTGACCATTTTTTATTATTATATGATAAAATGAACTCATAAATAAACACGGAATACATAACAGCTATGGTAGTTAATGATTACGATATAATGAATACTGCATCCAATTGGAAAACTGATGGGAGAAAAGTTGCAGTTGCAACTGTAATCCAAACATGGGGATCTGCACCTCGTGGAGTTGGTAGTAAATTAATCATAGATAATGAGGGTAATTTTGAAGGATCCGTTTCTGGGGGCTGTGTTGAGGGGGCTGTAATAGAAGAAGTTGCAGAGCTTTTTAAAACTGGAAAACCTAAGATACTTGAATTTGGAGTTTCCAATGAGATGGCTTGGGAGGTTGGATTGGCATGCGGTGGAACAATAAAAATATATTTAGCTGAGTTAAATTCATAATGCAAAAGAAGATATTAGACGAGATTATTTCTGAGCAAAATGGTAGAAAATCTCTTGCTTATGTAATCAACATTGATAACGATGATGGGTTTATTTTTATTAAGGGTGAGTCCGTTGCAAGCTCAGTACTTGATAAAGAAATCATAGAATGTATAAGAGCGGATCGCAGCAAGCTTATTCAGATAGATAATGAAAATTTTTTTATTGATGTCTACAACCCACCTTTAAAGTTATTAATAATTGGCGCAGTGCACATTGCACAGCATCTAATTAATTTTGCAAATAATCTCAATTTCGATTGTATATTAATAGATCCAAGAGAAGGTTTTGCAAATAAGGAGCGCTTTGGCGAGGTAAAAATCTATAATAATTGGCCTGATGAAGTGTTGAAAGGGCTCGATATTGATCAGAGAACAGCTGTTGTAACGCTTACGCATGACCCAAAGATCGATGATGTTGCGCTTGATTATGTGCTGGACAAGAGCTGCTTTTACATTGGCTCACTTGGCTCAAAGAAAACGCATAATGCGAGAATTGAAAGGATGAGCGAAAAACATTCAAAAGAAAAACTTTCCGCCATTCATGGGCCAATAGGTCTAGATATTGGTGCCAGATCACCGGAAGAAATTGCACTATCTATTATTAGCGAAATAATTTCCAAACTGAGATTGTAAGTTTCTTATGAAAATTTTTCAAAAAAAAATCGAAGATTCATGTGGGTACTTATTAATGCATTCTGTTTTTTTGAAAGATGGAAGGTTGCGCAAAGGAAAGATCATAGATCAAGATGATATATATGTAATGAAATCATCAGAGATAGAGATGGTTTATGTTGGTGAATACGAACAAGACGACATCCCTGAGAATGACGCATCAAGTCAAATCGCAAAGGCCATTGCAATGGATGAATTTTTAATATCGCCGACCCTTTCAGGAAAAACAAATATAACAGTATCCTCAGATGGTCTTATAGAAATCGATGAAGACAATGTCACAAAGCTTAATAATCTGTCACCAAACGTTGCTATTTCCACTTTAAATAACCACGATGTTATTTATCGTGGGGATCATATCTTAAGTGTAAAAATAATTTCTTACGCTATTTCATCTTTGCATTTAGAAAAAATAATCAGTTTTCTTAAGAAAAATCGAATTATTAAACTTAAAGCATTTAAATCAATGAGGATTGGAGTGATATATACTACCTCTAAAAATGAGAAGCAATCTTTGATCGAAAAAACAAAGAAATCAATTAAGTCCCGTATAAGTGACTATAACTCCACAATTATGGACGAGAGAATAATAAGTCATGATTATATGACAATAAAAGAGAATGTAGATCAACTAAAAGATAGCAATATTAATTGCATTTTATTATTTCTATCCACATCAATTTCAGATGTGAATGATATTGTTCCGAGTGTAATTGATGAGCTTGGGGGAGAAATAAAATCTTTTGGCATGCCGGTTGATCCTGGAAACTTGACGCTGAATGGTAAGATTCAATCAGTGGATATAGTCGTAGCCGCTGGGTCTGCAAGGAGCGACTCACTAAATGGTCTCGATTGGCATTTAAATTGCATTCACGCTGGAATCGAAGTAACACAAGATATGGTCAACTCGCTAGGTGTAGGCGGGCTTCTAAAAGATATTGATTTTGCCATTAAAAGAAAAAGGGTCTCAAAAGCAATTGATACCAAAAAATCAAATATTGCCGCTGTTGTACTTTGCGCTGGTGAGTCAAAGAGAATGGGCAAGAAAAATAAGTTACTCTTGCAGGTAGAGGGCAAGTCTCTAATCAAAAACTATATTGAAAAAATATCAAAATCCAATGTATCGGAGATAGTTATTGTCACGGGTCACCAGTCGGATGAAATAGCTAAGGAGCTGGACGGGTATGATCTTAAATTCATTCATAATGAAAAATACAAAGAGGGCATGTCTACTTCCTTGAATACGGGAATAAATTCATTATCAGATAATATAAATGCAGCAATTATATGCCTGCCTGATATGCCCATGATTGGTATTTATGAGATCAATAAGTTGATTGAATATTACAACCCAAGCATCGGTAATGAGATTTGTATTGCAACTTATAACGACCAGAGGGGCAATCCTGTTCTGTGGGATAGAAAGTATTTTAAAAAACTTATGCAAATCAAAGGTGATAAGGGGGGGAGATACTTACTGCCAAAATTCTTAGATAAATCTGTTGAAGTAAAATTAGGGGAAGCGGTTACTTTTGATGTAGATAACGAGACTAGTTTCAATATCATAAATACTAATATATAAAATTTAATATTTTTTAGCTATTTGTAAATATCTCACACCCATTTTTTGTGATGCCAATAGTGTGCTCATATTGGGCTGATAATTCTTTATCTCTTGTCACAATTGTCCAGCCATCAGGTAAGAGCTTAATATCCTTCGATCCAGCATTAATCATTGGTTCTATTGTGAATATCATGCCTTCCTTCAATTCATACCCGTGACCTTTTTTCCCAAAGTGAAGTATATTTGGATGATCATGGAATATTTTACCGATACCATGTCCGCATAAATCTTCGACAACAGAAAATCTATTTGCTTCCGCTATCTCCTGTATTCTTTCACCAATATCACCTGTATGAATTCCTGGCCTTAATATTTTTATTGCTTCCATGAGACACTCTTTTGTGATGTTTAATAAAATTTCAGCTTTTCTTGATATTTTACCTACCTTAAACATTCTACTTGTATCTCCGTACCATCCGTCATGGATTAATGTGACGTCGATATTCAATATATCGCCATCTTTTAATTTTTTTTTGCTTGGTATACCGTGACAAATAACATTATTTAGTGAAATGCAGGAAGATGCAGGATACCCTCTGTAGTTTAATGTAGCTGGAATGCAATTATTTGATAATGCGTATTCATAGATTAGTTTATCGATGTATTCCGTAGTATTACCTTCTAAAATATAAGGTTCAATGAAATCTAGGCATTTTGATGCATAATTGCCAGCTATTCTCATTGAGTCAAAACTCTCCTGATCATGTAACTTAATTAAGCCGATATTCTTATTTGGCGCGAGACTCGCTTTGATGTAGCTATGCATTTATTCTTTTCTTCACTTTCAGTAATTTTCTATACTAAAAAATATTTTTATTATACTCAATATAATATATAAATAATGTAGTAATTATTTGTACATACACGGAATACAGATGAGAGATATAACAGCAGCCATTTTGGTAATAGGGGACGAGATTTTATCAGGTAGGACCAAGGATAAAAATATTGGTTACATAGCGGAAAGCTTTTCAAAAATTGGCGTCTATTGCAAGGAAGTGAGGATTGTCCCAGATCACGAAGAAAGAATCATTAGTGCATTAAATGAGCTCAGAAATACGTATACCTATGTCATGACAACAGGTGGTATAGGTCCAACCCATGATGATATTACCGCAGACTGCGTAGCAAAAGCATTTAATATCGGAATATCGGAAAACGAGGATGCAATTAATATGCTGCTAGAGAGAATACCCCTTGAAGATCTAAATGAGTCTAGGCGTAGGATGGCTCGAATACCCCACGGGGCGAAGTTAATTGAGAATGCAGTGTCAAAGGCCCCAGGTTTTCAAGTTGGAAACGTATTTGTAATGGCAGGTGTGCCTGCAGTAATGCAAGCAATGCTGGATGTTGTTATGACAAGAATTGATAAGGGTCAGAAGTTATTTACCTGTAGCATATCGACTAACATTAAAGAGGGAGATATTGCCGATAAACTTAGAGATATTCAAGAAAATAATCCAACTGTGATGATCGGTTCTTATCCATATTATACAGATGATGGTTATGGAGCAAATATTGTGTGCAGAGGAAAGAATCTTGATGAACTGAGAAATATAGCAAGTATAATAGAGAACAGTTTATCGGTTATTGGGAATGTTATAGTTGGAGATATTGAATAGTATGGATAATAGCACAAACCCAAAATTATTCCCTGTGTCATGGGATCAGTTTCATCGAGACTCAAAAGCTCTCGCTTGGAGACTCGCCGATAAGGGAGATTGGTCAGCCATCATTGCTGTTACTCGTGGTGGCCTTGTCCCGTCTGCAATCGTTGCAAGAGAACTAAATGTAAGAATAATTGAAACAGTTTGTGTGACGTCTTACAACCCGGATCACAACAGAGGTGATATAGAGATATTGAAGAGGATAAGTGATAATTTACTTTTGGACCCGAAATTTAATCCGGATACCATATTATGTATTGACGATCTGGTAGATACAGGGTCAACTATGGCAGTTGTCAAGGAGATGATACCTAGCGCACACATAGCAACTGTGTATGCAAAACCTGAGGGATTAGATAACGTAGATACATTTATCACTGAGGTGAGTCAGGACACTTGGATCTATTTCCCGTGGGATACTGAGTTACAATTTGCGCCACCAATAAATCCAAGTGGGGTATAATGGTTGTGTATTTTAACTATGAGCGGACGTGGTGGAATAGGTAGACACAAGAGACTTAAAATCTCTCGGAGGTTACTCCGTGCCGGTTCGAGTCCGGC
>MDTG01286720.1_pt1 | contig 11711 bp, 13 predicted proteins | sample 811421 | NCBI WGS metagenome assembly MDTG01 (sample SAMN05326645, study PRJNA326480) | marine metagenome | isolation source: seawater | place: Pacific Ocean: South East | collected 2011
TACGATCTAGTCCATACACTTTAGGCATGGAATCATTTAACATGATAGTAATGTATCTGATCTTAGCTTTAGGGGCAAGCGATCTTCCCTGGAAACCAAACATGTTTCCATCTTTATCCCTCAATGGGATTATAATTCTGGCACTATCTTGGCGAAGAGTATCAAACGTTTTCTTCTGACGATTAGTCCAGTCCTTGAATTTTGGACAGTAATAAAATGACTCTAAATCATGAATTTTACGACGCTCAAGATAGTCTCGGGCGGGGTGTTCACTATTTAGTTTGGAAACAGGTGTAAGATCTAATACATTTGAGGAAGCGAAGACAGGAGTCTTGAACTCAAACTTAGGTTCTGGTGTTGTGGTTCCTTTTCCAGTCAATCCGTCTTTATATCTTTCCATGACATACTGGTCATGAAGCAACGGATTCTGATCCTTCAGGAAATTAGTGAGTGTTCTACCAACACCACAGTTGTGACACTTATACACGAAGTCATTCTTCATTTGGAAGAAATAACCCCGTGCTTTATTCCTGTGTTTCTTTGAGTCTCCACAGTATGGACAGCGAAAGTTGTACGTCCGATCGTTCTTACGTACAAATTTTTCTAACTGAACCGATACTAGTTGGATGTACTTGCTATCAAGATAACTCACGTACTACAGGATCCACTGGACCCATAATAGCACTAGTGTTGGTTGTGGTCAAGGAATTTATGACAGGTGGGACCACTTGTAGAACTGCCACAAGGGTTCCCAGCACGGCACCAGCACCTATCACAAACTTTGCGTTCACATCAACCTTCTTTTGTATCTGTGACACCCTATCGTGTAGAGTTTCTATATCTTTGTTCTGCTTTTCCTTCATCTCCTGAAGCATATTAAGTATCAACTGGTCAGCACGTTCGCTTTCATCCAGTCTGTTCTCATGACGCTCCAAGATGATAGCAATTTTGTTGCTATTATCGGAGATAGTTCCAACTGCTTTCTCAAGCTTGTCAAGCATCTCCTTGGAGAGGTCTTCATAAATGTTGAGTTTCGATTCAAGAACTGCTAATTTACCTAGACCCCACGCCATCAGACGTTTCTCACGGCGAAGTCAAGAGCGGACTGGAAAGAGGCAGCGTCTTTGTTTAACATGTATCTAAACTGATCCTGCTTAGGCTCATCTAGTTGAGCATAGGCAGCAGCGATACGCTTTGCAGAGAAGTTGTCAAGATTCTGTTGTGATCCGTCGCCGAATGTGATCTTAGCGAACGAGGATTCACCTTGTGGGTTGAGTTCCTGAGTGGCAACTTCGAGTGCTACTTCAAGAGCATCAGCATTTTCATTAATCATAGTATTGTCCATAGTAATTTCTTCTTTTTTCAATTTTTTAGTCTGCTGAGTAGCCTTCTTTTTGAAGTCAGACAGACGTGCTTTCATTAGGGTGTCCATTTCTTTGGACTTGTTCTGCATCTTCTTCTTAGCGTCATCACGCTTCTTCTGAAGATCCTTAGAACGGTTCAACTTCTTCTGTTGATGGATCTGTTTCTGTGCCCTCTCAGTTTCTGAGGGCACTGCTTCAGAAATAATTGTTTCTTCTACTTGTTCCTTCATTTTCCTTTTTGTTATACGAGAGAGCATGGATTTGGCTCCCTTTGTCCTGCCGTCAACCTTGTCACTTTTGGATGTCAGTCTTCGCTTCTTTGTATTCACAAACACGAAAGCAGGGGGCATGGATAGACCAGCGCCATTACCTGCCATCATTTCATTTAGATTAGATTCAGTTGCTTCAGACATTCTTCGTGGACGTTTTCGTTGAGACTTTCGGGTAACCTGTTTAAAAACAGCATGAATGCTTTTAATATTGACCAGTACGTCGCTTCTATCTTGAAGAACAGAAGCGGCGTAGCGGCATCATCAAATACATTATACATCACAATGATGTGATTTAAAATTAGGTGAGTTTTTAATTCACCTGAAGTATCATAACGACGTAGTAGTCTTTTGATATACTTGATTCTATTTAGATCTTCTTCAAAGTCACTGTACGTGACAGAGATGGGATTATCATAATGTTTAATGGCAAAAAGTACCCAATTTTCATGGGTCAACTCATCGAAGATCATTTATCATCAGGCAGTGGTTACAACAGCAGTAGCGGAGATTACTTCAGCAGCACCGTTGGTGGAGTTGATCTTGACACGGTAGGAACCAGCGTCGGACTCAGCATAGCTAGCAACATCAAACGTTGTATTGGTAGCACCAGCAACGTTCTTCCAAGAACGACCTGACTTCTTCTGCCACTGATAGGTAAGAACAGAAGCGTCGGCGGGTGGAGTGGCGGTAGCGGCAAGTACAAGTTGTAGAGCGGCACCAACAGCAACAGCAGTATCTGCTGGTTGTGTCTGGATGTCGATGATTACACTTACATCTGCTGCAGCAGCGTCGTCTGCCTGAGTCTCGTTAGCGTTGAGATCAGGACCAGCGATGGTTACCATCATCTCTGCCTTGTGGCGGGTGTTACCTTCCGTATCGGTATAGGTAAAATAGGACCACCAACCAGGAGCATTTAGACCACGTGCCTTATTCTCAGGCAGGGCTGCTTCTGTGTCGTCGATGAATAGGATTTGTTTTGCTTGGGACGAAGGCGATACTCCACGACCAGCTTTGGTCTTGTTAGCATTGCTGTCCGTTCTTCCGTATAAGGACATTGTATCTCCAGGGACTACTTTCTATATTGTATTTATAAAAAAAGGGGACCTTAGGGTCCCCACTACGAGGTCATTCTGCTGCTGGAGCGTCTTCTCTAGCTAGAAGTGCCTTCTCAACTACAGCAAGTAGTTGATCATCAACATCAGTCTTAGTTAGGGAGACTGCTTTCTTCAGGATGTGAAGGCAGATCTCTACAAGTTTTTCGCCGAGCTCTTCGTCATCGGGAAGTTTAGCAATAGCAGCATCAACAATCTTTGATGCTAGGGGCAGTAGGAAAGCAAGCATGATCTTAGGGCATAGTGCATGAACTATTTATGCCCCACCGTTATTTTTGCGTTGTTTCTCTACGGTTTTCAGCACATATTTCTTGTGCTTCTTCACCTCATCTTTATCCTTTTGGGCACCGTCTTCAATGCTAGGCATTACTTCGACGGATGCCGTGGTCACTTTTTTTCTTCTTCGATCTCCTTAGCGATCTCAGCAGATTCCTTCATCTTTTTCTTAGCACCGATGATCTTAGAGACCTTCTTACGACGTGCTAGGAGATACTTGTCGGACTTATCATGATCGCCATCGTTGTCGATGTCCTTGTCTTCCTTACCTACGGGATCGAGTTTCTTTTTCTCGTCGATCATCTCACCTTCGGGTTCAAAACCTGCCTTGACACAGTTGTCAACACGCTTGCCACCTTTCATCTTGGTGCCCATTTGCTTGTAACCTTTCCAGCAAGCTTTGCCATCAAGACCTTTCTTCTTCTCTGCTTCAAAGATAAAAGTCTCGCCGTTGAGTTCAACCTCGTAGGTTTCCTTGTATGCTTTCTTCTTATCTTTTTTCATAGAAGCCTTACTTTCCGTCTGACACTCGGAGCACCCGCTCCCTCCACAGTTAGAGCAGCACGACTCTTCCACAGCCATCTTCGTGGTGTCTCTAATCGCTGCTCCGAGAGAATATTTGTTGCCAGCACCAGTACGTAGATCAGCAGCGGTATCTGGAGCGCCAGCATTTGCTTTTGGATCCTTTGTGGAAAAGTCATCTTCTTTGTTTTCTTTACCAGAGAGGTCAGGAATTGAAGTGGAAGCGTCAGCACCACCCTCACGCTCTGGGGTAGCAAGTTCTTTCTTTACAGGAGCAGGAATTGCCTCAGCAATTTCGGACTGCTGGAATCCTGCGCCGCCCATCCAGCGACCATAAGATTCAATTAGAGCTTTTGAAAACTCATCGTTGTGTTGAACACTATTGATTGGTTTCTGCCTTTCCATTATTTTTGAAGATACTACTTTTCCTTTCTTTATTTATAGTCTCTTGAACTTCACGAATGTCTTTTACCCAAGCACGGAACATTTTTCCTTCTTCAGTGACAGCAATAACGTAATTTACACCTGATCTATGGACTACTCCCTTGTCTCCAGTATTAGTATTAAACACCAGATCTCCTGGTTGGTACACCTCTTTCAAACGAAACCGTTGCTGGTCTGCTTTCTTTTTTAGATCTCTAAAGTCTTTCATTTAATACCCATTGCTTTCCTGACTTCCATGAACAACTCCATTTTCTTTTCGATGTTCAATGTATCAGGTATACCCGACTGGAAGGACACAAAATCATGTTCCGTTGCTGCTTTTCTCATCTTACTTGCTGACATACCAGCGGCACCGTCAGCATCTGGATCACGATCACCAGCAGAAACTACATCTATGTTCCTAAAAGTATACTCGATACCATTATACTTTGTCAACATAGCTGAGAAAGAAGCAACACGATCACTGCCCACAACCATGGTGGCATTCTCGTATGTTCCTTGGAGATGTTGTAGTACGTGGATAGGTGTCTTGATATCTGTGTTCAGAATGATGTTGTCAGCATGTCTGGGGAACATGAGTCTCATATATTTCACCTTAACATCAGACTTTAAGGGGTTCTTTTTCTTATCCTGTGAGTGAGATGGGAACACCATGTAGTCATCACCCTTTGCTTGCTTAGCGACAGCAAGGATAAGTTTCTCATGTCCGATTGTGGGTGGATTAAACCTACCAAAAGTGAAGACTACTCTGCTCATTTCCCGTCAACCCAGTCTTTAGATACGTTGAAGTTGGCAACACTAAACTGTAAGCGGTCAACTAGTTTGACTGCCGTAGAGTCTTCATAGATAGCGACATAACCCTCAGGTGCTGTCACCTTATATCCAGTCTCGCTCCTGAGATAGGTACGGATCCTCTCTCCCTTCTCAAGTTTACGAATGAATAGCAGTTTAGCTGCCTGTAACGTAGTATATAGACCCACGGCTTTGAGAAAACCTGCCTTGTTTTCTTGTATAAAGTCCATGCCATCATATAGTTTTGCCAACTTAGTTGCCTTCGCCTTAGGGGTCTTGACTTTATCTACTGCTTTTTGTACTTCTCCCTCAAAATAACGCTCAAAATCACGTACAAAGTTAGCAGCACTAGTAACTCTTCTTCCCTGTCGAACATACGTGTTAAAGTATATTTTCAGTCGTGGTCCAACCGTTAATTGATCGTTGGCAGCGATCTGTTGTGATACATTATCTAGGAAACTTTTAGAGTCCCGTACTAGGGCAACCGAATTCCTCTTCATGTTCCTGAGTTTGGTTGCTTCTTGGGGTGTGATGAGCAGATCTTTACCCAGTTGTCCAGTCTCAGCACTGAGTACAAGCACGTCATCGTTCTTGTTTAGCTGGTTTATATCGTAACCAAAAGTAGCATTAAGAGAATCCACAGTGTTCCCTCTATACGTTGTATGAAAGACAACCCCGATCTTGGCCCGCTTCGCCTTCTCGTAGAGAGCGGAGGTCTCTGGTATGCTGTATGTAATTGTGTTAGGAGTGAACGTAATACAACGTTCTCCGTTGATGGTTTCATACTTCTTGTCGTCTGTGAACAGAAGATCACCCTGTGCCACTCCCTTAATACCTAAGGAAGGAAAATATTTCAGGGCATCTTTCAGTTTAGAAACAAGTCCAGGAGCATGACCATGATTTACATCAACGTCAGTGTCTCTAAAATTAATCTTAGCGTTTTTGTTGAACACCGATTTGGTGCCTACAAAAAATCTATCCGAACCAGGATAGTTCCCACAGAAAATAGCGGGGGCACCATCCCATTTCGTAGTGATCTTGAAGGAATTCTTCTGATGACCACTAAATGTTTGAGCAAGTTCATCTAAGAACATGAAAGCATCTGCTGCTCCTTGACTACCGTCAAAGAGAATGCTGTCTTCCAAGTGTTCCAGGTGGGTGTTCTTAGACATCAGTAGAGTTTTCCGAAAGGTCCGAAGCGTTCGCCCTTCTTCTGGGCGAGGAACGTCATGTCAGTCATGAACTGATTACGTTCCTTCTCTTTCATGCCCATGAGCATGTCAATGAAGTACAGTTGCATCATCTTGGATGTAGCAACATGTGTCTCAGTAGCAAGGACGACTTGAAAATTGTTGACTGCCTCGTCTTCATCGACAACAGTGTCAACTCCCTTCTGCCTTAGTGACTTGACTAGTTTAGCATACTCATCCTGTACCTTGGTGAAGTCCGTGAGACTCTTTGGGTACTGTCCATGCCTGTTGTCAAATCTGACACCATAGTCAATCATCAGTTTCCTGACCATATCCACAGGTGCCTTACCTAGGCGAGCAGACGCTGCTCCCTCTTGTGTAGGTTCCCACTTTAAGTTTGAGAATCCAGAGCTATCATTACCTTTGATCTGGAAATTATATACAGACTTAGGTGCCTGTACATATATTCTGGTGTCTTGTGTACCGAACGATGTTATACCCTTTCGGTTTTTTGCTAGAGATAGATCAATTCTGATCCTATCTATCTCGAAATACATTTGTTTGTATGATTCAAAGTCTGCCTCACTGAGATTGACTCGTTCATACTTTGCTTCTTTGCCAGAAACTTTCTTAAGAGATACACCTACTACAATATCATCTTTAAACAAAGTTCTCAAGATAGCATTCAATTCTTCAAGTGTCTGACTCTTACCACCATCGATAAGATCTTCAATCATTCTAATTGTTTTACTCTGGTCTTTGATCAACCAGATATCAGCAGGGTTCCAGTTATCTTTCTGAGAGATCTGATACTTCTGCTTAACCAAGTCGGTGACCCATTTCATGAATCCACCATCACGAATAAACTGCGTGAATCTAGGACTTGAATATTCAACCAGCATAGTTTTTTGCTGCTTGTAATAATCATCCAACCAGGAATCATCAAACTCTAACTGAGACAACTTCCAGATACCTTTTAGTGCTCGGTATGCTTGAGTGTCTTTTCTAATATCTTCGGAAGAATTATATCTTTTATTATTTTTGAGAACACGCTGTAAGATATAAGCAGATCCACGTTCTTGAGCAGCAGTAGTCTTAGCATCTGGTGCTCCACCAGCACCAGTCTTTCCTGTGATCTCAAATACTACTTTCTTATTAGCAAGGTCAATCTGATACTTATCATTGCCAGGTGTACCACCAGGATTTAACCTGATGACATCTTCCAGCATGGATTTATTGAGATAGATTTTGTAAGTGCCTTGTCTATTGTTAGGCCACTTAAATCCACTATCATCTTTCTCTGGTCTCAACCAACCAGAATTAGCAACCTCTTCTAAGATAGTTTTCAGTGCTGCCTTAGCAGGACTTGGCACTGGAGATACTATCTGAGATATATTAGCAGGTTGTTTTGCCATAAAAAAATCCTCCCCTAGTATTTAGGGAAGGTCATTTAAGTAATCCTTTTCGGTTTGATAAGGATGTTTTTCACCAGACCATATTCGATATCCTTCGACTACCTCTGGGACTAACCACTGGTCAACACGATAGCAGTATTGCCAATTAGGTGGTTGAATACAATTCATCACAACCACTTGGAAGAATGCTACCGTGTGGATCCAGAGACTCAGCACTTACAGATCGCCTTCCTGACGGTTCTCCGAATAGTAAATATCAAAACTTCCACCTGGATACCTCTTCTCAAGCTTGGTGATATTACGTTCGACAACCTCCTCGAAAGACACACCCAATGCCTGGGTTGCTTGTGCTACGTACCAAAGAAGATCACCCAGTTCAATAATAAGGTGTTCTCGATTAGCGTCGTCCCAAGGCTTACCTTGGAAAACCATCTTCTTGATAATCTCCAGAAACTCACCACCTTCAGCATTAATACCAACGCCAGCAGTAAGCAGTCGTTCAATATTGGCACCCTTTCGGTCAAGCTCGACCATACGGTCAGCAAGACTGACAAAATCTTTAGAAGCATCGCTGGTTACAGCATCCACGAAAGTTTCATAACGGGAAAAATTGATAGACATAATCAAATAACGAATTGAGAGAATTTATCGAGTCTAGATTGTTTGGAAGCGACTTCTTCCATTGCTTCAAAAGTGTGTTCCTCTTCCGTAGAAAGAAGATCACCATCTGTTGAATCGTCAACATTATACAGCTTCATTTTCGCCCTGTCAATCCCCACCGTGAAGCGACGGTAGTAAGTGAGGTCGTTATATCGATTCTTAAGTTGTTTAACCATGATACGACCCGACTGCTCCAGTTCCTCGGTGCTAATAAGAGCGAACATAAAGTCAGCAGTGGCAGGTAGACCAAAAGACTCACTGGTATCAGTAAGATCGACATCGCTATTCCCAAAACCAGAACGAGTAGTTTGAGTAGCAGAGACAATAGGTACTTCGTGCTCGACAGCAAGACCCCGAAGCTCTTCAGCAATCGCTTTAACATAGGTGTACGAGTTGACAATGTGTCCCTTGTAACGGGATGAAGCACAGATATTCAGGTAATCAATAAAGATAATATCTGGTTTGAAATACTTCTTGAGTCCCAACTCATTGAGGAGTGACTTGAAGTGATTGGAGTGAGCAGATGCTGTGGGATACTCTTTGATGATAAGACGACCCTGAGTCTTCCTACCAATCTCTTTGATCTTGCTGGTAAAGATCTGCTCAGGGATAGTCCCAATGTCTTTGATATTGAGGTCCAGAAGGTTGGCGTCAATACGTTCAGCAATCTTCTCCTCTGCCATCTCACACGTGATGTAGAGGACGTTCTTACCTTGCTGAAGACATGCTGCTGCCTGGTGACACATGAACAGGGACTTACCCACGCCTGTGCCTGCCAAGGCGATGTTAAGGGTCTTGTTAGGGAGACCACCCTTGGTGATCATGTTGAACTTCTCGATATCAAAAGGAATCTTAGACTCATCCTTGTGATAGTATTCGTAGCGTTCGTCTACGTTCTCAACGTAGTCATGACCTACATGTTCGTCGAACGATACTGCCAAGGCTTCTTGGAGTATGCTGGGGATCGCATCCTTTGATACCTGTTTATCGCCTCCGTCTGCAATCTTGATCGATTCCAATAGGGCGAGGTATATGGACCTATCTTTACACCATTTTTCAGTGGTGTCCAAGAGCCAGTTGTATTCGACTGCCTCAAACTCGTAGGAGTTGAGCGCCTGAACCGCTTGGGAATAACTCTCCTCAGTAATGTCCTTACGATCTTGGAGGTTGATGATAAGAACCTCCGAAGTCGGCACAGTATCATACGAACTAGCGAAATTCCAAACCTCTTCATAGATGATACGTTCATGATATTCCTCAAAGAACTCAGGTTTGATAAACGGAACCACCTTACGGTAGAACTCTTCATTGTATAGCAGATTCCTAAGAATCGTAGTCTCAATTTTCGGATCCATAGCAGAATTCTTTTTTGGCAGCGTCGTCAAGTTGTTCCATTATTTCTTCTGTGAAATACTTCTCAGGATCGGCAAGGATAACAGAAGGATAAACGGAAGATTCACCAACCATGACACGATTGCCCTTCCTTGGGAAGACTCCGTATTTCTCACCCAGTTCCAGTAGTCCGTAATAGCGGTCAAGTCCCCGTGTGTCATAATACAGTCGTGTTTCTACCTTGGATGCTTCTTTAGTCAGACGCGACTTCTTCGCCTCAGCTCTAATAATGTTTCCAACTTGTGTTGTTCCATCTTTCTCTTTCTTCTTTCCGAGAAAAATGATCGTAGAGGCGCTGTACTTGAGTCCAACACCCCCACCCATCTCTTTAGTGGGCACGTAGGATCCGATGACATCATAAGTGTGATTAGTAACCAGCATTGGTATGTTAGCCTTGCCAAGCTTCAGTGTCAAGATCCTGAACACAGACTTAATGCTCTGTGCTTTGGTCATGTCCCTGACCTGCTTGTCGTCGGCAGCATCTTGCATCTCCTTGTTACTGGAGAGCATTCCTAGAGAGTCTAGCACAAACATGAGAGGTTTGCGGTCTTCTTTAGGTTGTTCTAGGTATTTGTCTACGATCCTGACCGCCTGAGTCCTGAACTCTTCGATGGTATCAACAGGGAAGATGATCATACGAGAGGAGTCAATGTCTCGGTCCTCGATCATCTGCTTAGAAATGGCAGACTCAGTTTCAAAATAAATGACTCCAGCATCAGGATTAGAAGCGAGGAAAGACTTAACGACAGAAAGACAAAAGAAAGTCTTTCCCGTGCCCGATTCTCCTGCCAGGGCAGTAATTTTGTTGGAAGGAAAGCCTCCATAAATTGACCCAGACACCAGGGCGTTAAGAATATAACTCCCAGTATCAACAAAAGATTCAATGTCGCCAGCAGCAATTCCTTCGCTAACAAAACTGGCATACTCATTTTTGCTATCCTTGATAACAGTATCTAGAAAACTCATAATTAGAAAAAGGTAAGAATTGAAACAGATCGCTCAGACTTCCATCCGATACAGTCTAGCACGTTACGAAGCGGTTCAAAGAAACACTTCTCGAATTGTCTTTGATAGTCCACATACTTGTCCAGATTAAACTCGGGTGGAAGATTCTGGAAGAAAGCAATTACGTTTTCTTGGATGGGATTGGGTGTCTTGAGGTAGAAAAACTTGATCTTCTCTCCTTCTTGGATAAGAGGGTACTTATGAACAAGTTTATTACGGCTAACAAGGTGATTATACAGTAATGCACCTCGGACGTGAATGGGACATCCCTTCTGGTAAATGTCCGTAGGGCTTTTATACTTCGTGAGACCATTGACACCTCTAGGGAATGCTATATTAAGTAGATCTTCTTTACGGGTGTCTTCCTTAACCCTATCGATGAACTCAATCAGTTCATCATTGTCTTTATTGATAATAATTTCGTATGCCTTCAGTAGTTTGTTTCTAAAGAATGCTGGGGTGGATGACCTGGCGGTCTCCATGCCACAGATCTTCATCTTTGGTTCAGCATATCGGACACCTTCGCTGTCCCAAACGTTGAGAATGTATCGCTTCTTAGCAGTCCAGATACCACGGTCAGCAATGTTCTCACGCTTCATCTTCATCTTTTGCTCATATGCCGAAACATACGTCGCCAGTTCTTCATACGAACGTTCGATAAAAGGTTCCAGTTTTTCTTGGCAAATCTTGTCAAGTATGGTAGCAACTGCTGCTTTGTCGCCAGACTTATTACCAAAAAATTTAGTAACAATAGGTCCAAGATTAAGATAGATCGAATCAGTGTCTGATGCGATGACATAATCCACACCATTTGTAGAGAGCAGTTTATTTAGGTATCCGTTCATACGGTTCTCAATCCAACGGATGGAGAATTGACCAGACGTGGTGATTGCCTCAGCAATCTCAAGTCGGTAATACCTAAAGTGTTCGTTACCGATGGCACCATAAGCAGAGTTGAGTTGGATCTTACGTGCCATCTGAATGTTATTACAGCGGGCGATCTCCTTCTTCAGTTCTGTAGTAGGGTTCTTCTCATACTCCTGCTTCGCCTTGAGCATACGCTTCTTATAGATGGTACGTTCCTGATAGATCTTGTCCATCAGTTCAGGCAGGAACCCACGTTTAGTGGTGTCATAGTATGTGCCATTGGCACACAGGGTCTTACCCTTCATGTATGAGATGTCAATCTCTTTGTTTAGGAGTCTATCGACCGTCGCCGTTGGGTGGCGGTGATCAAGCAGGGTCTCAGGCGAGAGATTGTACTGCA
>MDTG01302794.1_pt1 | contig 11711 bp, 10 predicted proteins | sample 811421 | NCBI WGS metagenome assembly MDTG01 (sample SAMN05326645, study PRJNA326480) | marine metagenome | isolation source: seawater | place: Pacific Ocean: South East | collected 2011
GGCATTTGAATCGTAGTTGATGGCATCGAGGTAGGTACATCCCAGCGCATACGTGCCCGGCCAATCGCATCCATCTGGAGGAAAGGTGCAGGCCCCAACGTCAAAGGCAGCATTCGGGTCGTAGTTGCACGCCCGGTCATAAGTGCTCCCTCCGTATTCAATGACCACGCATGGCCCATCAGTTTAGCTGGTCACGCCCCCCATGGCTTGGGCATGACACGCGTTAGAATAGGTGACCCAATCGCATCCGCATACAGGAGCGAACTCCTCGGTGCAGACCGCATCGGGGTCGATAAAAGTCAAATCCACGCAATCCTGTGCGCCCACCGGGAGGGCCCCGAGTGTCCAGAAGATGAGCATGAGTTTCCGCATGCTTCAATATATCAGACTCTAGAGGGCAATCACTCCACCATGAGTCGGGAGGTCATCGTGCCCTCGACGCCTTCCGCGAGGAGGACATAGACTCCGGCCGGCCAATCCGCGAGATCAAGGCGAACGGGCCAGGACGCCACAGTCTGCTCATGCTGCAATTGTCCCATGGCGTTGACCACGGTCAACTGTCTGCCTCGGCCTTCGACGCGGACCACATCCTGCGATGGATTGGGCACGGCGCGCAAGACCGGTATCTCAGAAGACGCTGTATTGACGCCCATCACCTGCCCTTCCACCGCACTGACCAACAGGGTGCATGAGCCATTGCTTGCCGTCACCATAACCCCTTCTTGTCCAGCCCCTTGCCAAGTTGGGCCCGAACCCACCAGAACACCGTCCAACCACCATTGCAGGCTCAGCGGCTGTGCAGACCCGGTCACCACTGCCTCAAGGCCGTCTGCCGTTTCAAATACCGCCAGATCCACCCCCGTCAAACACGGGCCGAATTGAGCGTGAAACGTGTCGTCCCCAAACAAAGAAAGTTGGGCGAATGGCAACGTCGGGTCCAGCACTCCGATCTGGGTGTGCACGTTGTCTTCCCACCCCAAGAAGCCATACCCCTCCAATGGGATGGCCGCCAACGTGATCGGGCACTCCCCGAAATAATGCCCTTGCCAGCCCAGACCCAGCCCGGACATTCCATTGACCTGCACCTCTCCGGCAATCGGACTGTCCCAGTCGATGGTCAAGCCCTTGGCTGCATTGAATCCAAAATGGCTTCGGAGGTGTTCTCTCGACGGATCAATGCGCAAGGCATTTCGCTCCTGCAACAACTCAATCCGCATTTGCCAGTAGTCGAGGGAGGCTGGTGAGTTCCACATCTCGATGTGCCGCTCCATGAAGGGCCCGACCCAAGCCGCAGCTTCCTCTAGCGCTGCATTGAAGTCATTCGGTGAGAACACCGTGGACAACAGGTCACAGTATCGGGTGGCGAAGCCGCATCCAAGCGCCTCGTTGTCCAACACTTTCCCGAACAGATCACTGAAACTTGACGGGTAAGGAGGATTGACGGTGAGCTGCAGGTAATCTTCCCACTCGCTGGTTCCCCACGCCCCAAAGCAGGCATCTGTATCGTACAGGATGGGCCTCCATTTCCTGTCCCCTTCCAGACTCCGGAAGTATTTGAAATTCTTCAACCCCCAAGGCGCGGTCATCCAATCCACATTCTGCCCATGGATTTCAATGATGTGGTAGTCGAAATAGGACTGGACATCGAAGTTGGCAGCAAACTCCTGCTCAAACTGAATCGATTCCGACGGCAACCCGAGAATGGGCGAGACACTGGCCTCCCATGCGCTTGGCGAACCGTTTTGGGACTCCCACTGATTGAAGAGGTCGACGCCATCCGAATCCCAACCGAAGTTGTCCTCTACGAAGTTCTCGTCTGACTTCTCCCGCGCACCATACACCCCCCAGTAATCCCCATTAAGGTAGACCTCGACAGGACGCCATGCAGAAGCCACGGCATGGGTGCGCAAGGCCAGTTCTCCCAGAAAGGCGTCTTGGATTTTGTTCTCCCAACTCGCCTGACCTCCATTCCGAAGATTGAGGTTGCCAAACTGATGGATGTCCGGTTTGGATGGAAAAACGGCATGATCCAACGGCCCTGTCCATTGAGGCTTGAAGTCCAATCGAAAGGATCGCTGAGGCTCAGCCCGAGACCACCCGCCGTGGATTTCAAGGTCAAATCGAGCCCTCGCCTGAACGGCACCATTCTCTCCAAACCATTCCAGACGGCTTTCCCTGGACCAAGGCTGCCAGAAGTTGGCCCCCATGAAGGGATAATCCGATCCGGCGTTCGGCCCCAAGACATAAATGCCGGTCTCCCAATCCCAAAGATGATCCGGGTGCGTCAGGATGCTCACCCGTTCCAATGGAGTGTCTCCTGACGAAGCCCCCGGCTCCGCAATGAAAAAAGTTCGGTCCACTGTGGCACTGGGCACCCAACCGTCCGCGAAGGCTTTGACCGACAGAATGATGGTTTCTCCCGGATTCCAGCTCCCCGTAAACACAGGCGAATCCACCGTCGGCTCCGCGCCATTGGTCGCGTACCGATACACCATGGCAGGCTGCTCTTGACCTGGAGGTCCCGAAAGGGTTCCTGGCGCAACCTGAACCAAGGGCGGCCCAGGGTAATGGCCCGACTCCGGCGTCACTTGGGGGCTGGCCAAGATGCCCTGCAAGCAATCTGCACCGTTCGGGGCACCTGGGGTCCCCTCATCAAACCAGCACCAGTCCTCAGCGCCCGTGCCGGACCGGCCCAATGTGTAGCCCTGCCTCAACTCCTGAGGAAGGCTGATTACATCCAGCAACCCGTCATCCCCCTCGCTCAGAATCAAGGGCTCACCAGGCTTCAACTTGAAATTGGCATGAAAGCCCGGAGGGTCAGGAGCCCACCAGTCGGGGAGGGCCGTAAATGGCACTTCAGATGGCGCCTCGTGGGCCAACGCCAAAAAGGGGCGAACACTGAGGTCCGAAGACCCTGCATTTTCATTGTGCACTTGAACCGCCAAGACATTGTATCCCTCGACCAACCACTCTCGAGGATTGAAGGACAGCTGTTCCGGAACACCACCCTGGTATAGTTGTGCTTCCTGGAGTCCATTGGAAAAGGCATCATGCCCAATGGACTGTCCTTCCATGGTGGCCGATCGAAACAACTCTCGGCCATTGAGATAGACCACACATCCATCGTCGTAATCCACTGCCATCATGCCGTGCACGACGTCCTCCACATTCGGAACCAGCCATGTTCTCCGCAGGAAAACCACATCGGCATCTGGGAGGACAGTCCCATCATCTCCGTCGCCATAGCCGAAGCCGCCCGCCGCCAATGACCATCCAGAATCATCATAGTCCGGCTGGCGCCAGTCACTCGCAAACGAACCTGTGGGGACCACATAACGCCAGGGATCGGTATCCATGACGGGGCATGACCAGTGATGGACACTCCCCACATCCCTTCCGGAGGCAAAGACGATCAAGCGATCGTCAGGCAGCAGGTTGATGTCCGGCAACGCCCACTTCTCCCAGCTGTCCGCATCGTCGGAGAGGTACAGGCCTTGGAGCGATGCTGTTTCCTGGCCGGCATTCCAAAGCTCAATCCAGTCCTCTCCTTCGCCCAATGCATCTGGAAGCTCCCCATAGGCATCGACTTCGCCGATGAGCACCTGTCCAGAAAGGCCCCAACTCCAAGAAAATAGGAGGAGCCAGAAAAGAAGAGGACGGCGAAAACGCATGGTCCAATTTAACCGAGCACTAGAACACCCCGATGCCCTTGACCGGCCATAACATGCAATCCACGTCCCTGAGTGTCGTGATTTCATGCACAAAAGCCCCTTCGAAAGACAAAAAATCCCGCCCTAGGCACCAAAATAGAACTCCCTGATTCTCCCGGAAACACTGGCCATTGGCGTCCATTAAACACCCTTTATGTCAATAACGCTCAGAATATCATGTCAATAGAGACCGTGTCGATGAGAGATTGAGCCGCAAATCAATTCACCATGAAGAGAATTTTTACCCTTCTTCTCGCCACGGGTCTCGTGGCCACGACCTACGCACAGGATGCGTCTCAGCCGAAAGGCTCTTGGTACCTCGGTACCGGTGACGCCACCACCCTGCTCAACATCTTCTCCACGGGTGTGGCCATCGCCCCCACGGTAGGCTACGCCGTAGCGGATGATATCGTCATTCAGGGCTCCATGAGCGGCCCCACTGACGCCCTCAACATGAATCTGGGCGCCGCCTACTTCATGGGCGACACTTGGTTCGGTCTTCAGGCTTCCGACGTCACGGGAGACATGGACCTCGGCGTCGGTGTAGGCTACTACATCGACTTCAAGGACGTGCTGTTTGTGACCCCGAACCTCCAATACAACTTCGGTCTGCCGGACGGAAGCACCGACTTCATGAATGTCGGCATCGGTTTCGGCACCCGTTTCTGATTGCCATCGGACTGAAAAGAAAAAGGCGGGCCTGGGCCCGCCTTTTTCATGTCCGGATGTTCCGGTCACATGCCGTTGAGTGCCTGCATGGCCGCAGTCTCGTCACCGAAGATCTGGGTGAGCCAAATCTTTCCATCGGCATCGAAGTCCCAGCTCTCGTAGTAGGTGAGGGTCACGGCCTTACGCTCCGTGGAATCGGTGGCCGGGATGGCCGCCTCCCAATCGAAGTAGACACGGACCGACCCGTCCGGCTCCCCAGTCTGGGCGTTGACCCCCGGCAGCAGCCGCAGGTCCTCGGTGACCAGGTCGAAATCGTACTTGGCGAAGGCCTGAGTCCAGCCGTTCACCTTGTCCTCGAGGGAAGTCGGCTCGGTCTTGCCGAAGGTGGTCGCCCGCCAGCGGGCGCTGTCGGCGAAATGGGCCCGAATGGCCGGGATGTCTTCGTTGTCGAAGTCACGGATCAGTGCGCGGGCAGTTTCACAGTTCTGCTCGAACAGCGCATCCGCCTGAGAAGAACCGCCACCTACGGGCGGTGTGCAGGCCACCAACCACAAGGCTGGCAGCAAAAGAAAAGCAAAGTATTTCATGGGATTTGGGGTTAAAGTGTGTCGTTTGATGTGAAACGTTAAGGGGCAAATCAATGGGGAAGCAACCTGTGTATCTCCGCGCGTGCGCCAGAGCGAAACTCTGGGAAGGACCGACCAGGGCCGGTGCCGGGCAGCTCCATCGGGCCTCCCACATTGGCTGACCACGGCAAGCGCCCGAGGGCATCCAAGACTGTGCATTTCACCGGCTGATGGGGAACCACCTGCACGATGTCAACCCAGTAAACGAAGAACAGAAACGTCAGCCATTTGATGCCCCCAAGGTAGACGTTCACACAGCGTGTAGGAAAACTCTGACCTTCTGAGGCAAGCTGAGTATTGAAAATCAATAGTTTGCCGAAAATCAAACGCCGACACATTGCGTGTCGCACACCACATCATGGAAAATGAAATGCTGATCCCCATGGCCTTGGCCGGGATTTTCACGGCACTTGCCGTCCTCGGCGTCCTTCGTCGCAACCCCCTCTTCGTCCGCCTCGGATTCTTCCTCTTCGGCGGCATGATTGTCACCTTCAACACCCTCGGCCTCTTTGCCGGCGAGGTCATGTATGAAGGCGGTCTGGTCGAAATCATGTCCATCGGCATCTTCCTGTGCCAAACCATCATCGCCTATCCGGTGGTGCCAGCCGATGTGGACTTCAACCACCCTGCCATCAAGACGATGGGACTGCGCATCACGTTGACCCTCTTCATCATCAATGCCACCGCCGTCTGGATGATTTTGGCCATGCCGGAGTTCCCGCAGATTGCTGCCCTCTTTCACGGCATCCTCGCCCTCATCATGGGCATGCGGATGGCAATGATCGCCACCGGCCAAAATCCTCCCGTTCACAAGTAATCCCCTGAAATCATGAATCTCTCACTCGTTTTCAAGGCATCCGCGGCAGTGCTCTTCATCAATGGCCTCATGGCCCTTTTCATGACTGACCAGTTCATGTCGATGGCTGACTTCGACGTCACGGCCGACATGCACACATTAGGTCAATTCATGGGTGTCACATTCCTCATTTTTGGCATCATTGCCTGGAAGACAGTCGACCTCGCCGGGAACAACCTCGCCGCCTTTGGCAAGGTGTATGCCCTCGCAGAAGCCATGTGGGTCGGCATCATCGGCTTCCACGTGGCCACGGGCGTGGCCGGTGGAGCCACGGCCATCGGAAACCTCGCCATCAGCGGCTTGTTTGCTGTGCTGTTTTTCGTCAAGAGCCGAGACTGAGCGCTTCTCGCAATTCACGCGCACAAAAAAGGGGCAGCCGCGGCTGCCCCTTTTTCATGCGCCAAGTCCACGATCATTTGACGATGCGTAAGCGATGTGATCCGACTTGGAGCGCATAGACTCCAGAAGGCAAACCATCGAGCCCATGAATCGGCGCTCCTGATTCCATCACCCCACTCCGAACCCTCTGACCGGACAGCGTCAAGATCGAGTACGGCCACCGGCCTTTCCCCAGCCCCTCGAGCATGATGAGGTCCTCAAATGGATTGGGGTGAAGCTGAAGGTGCTCGGTATCCACATCAGCCACCGCGCTGACGGCACTGCACCCCTCATTGAAGAAGTCCCAGAGAATCCGGCTCGGAGACACGCCATCCATGTCTTGGCTGAACCAGACATGGTCGCCTGGCGCCCCGAATTCCTGCTCGACGGTATAAAGCGACAGACAGGAGCCCTCATTGCCCCCGGAATACGCATCGTGGACGACGTCGCCGCCATTGAGTGTCGCCGTGGTCTGGCTCGCCGCGGGAATGCCGTTGTGGTCGAGCCACAGGTCCACAACGTCGGCCACAGAGCCGTACCACTCGTTCCCATTGTAAGGCAGCTCCCAATCGCCGATACCGTGGAAGACGATGACGGGCACCGGATGAGCGGGATCGCAAGACCCGGCATCGTCCAGCATGGCCCCGGACATGACCCCGACGGCAGCGACCATGTCCCCGCGGGTACACCCCACACTGTAGGCCATCATTCCGCCGTTGCTGTATCCGGCTGCATACACCTCCTGAGAGGCCACATTGTGGTCGGCCGAGATATCCGCAATGAGCTGCTCTGTGAAGTAGACGTCGTTGTCGTAGATGTGCTCCCCTGTCCCGTTGCCAGGCTCCCAATAGGTCGACTCCTTAGCCGGGCGGTAGGCCGCCTGGGGATAGGCCACGAGGAAACCCTCCTCATCGGCAAGCGCATTGAACCCCAGACCCTGCCCGAGGTACTCCTCCCAGTATGAGGCGCAATCCCCAAAGCCGTGGTACGCGATGACCAACGGATGGGCGACGGTGGCGTCATACCCGGAGGGCACGTGAAGGATGTACTCCCGGAGCAGGGTCTCCCCCCCCACTTCCTGTGTGATGGACCGGTACCCGGGGTGGGCACAGTTGAGGGTGCACACCGTATCCGGCGTGAATTGCGCCAATCCGTTAAAGGACAACAAGACCGCGAACAGAAAGAAAATATACTTCATGGCGCAAAATGTAGGATGAGTCTGACGTTCTTCCGCACCTTGCGTCCGTGAGTGCGTCCTCTACCCTGCTGTCCTTGTGGCATTCCATCCAGAACCTAGGCATCCGATCGGACACCCCTCCCTTCGAGATTCGGAACACCCGCTTGGTCATCTACATATGCCTGACCAGCGTGGCGACTACCGCTTTCTATGGCACCCTTTTTCTCTGTCTTGGGAATGGCCTGTCGGCCGCCATCAACCTTGGCATCGCCACCTTCTTCCTGACGCCCCTGCTCTTGCTCCGCAAGCACCGCACGGCCTGGTCCAAAGCCCTGCTCATCCTCGGCATCAACGGCGGAACCATGCTGGCAATCATGGTCTACGGGGACGATTTCCGGAATGAGCTCTTTTTCGTGGTCTCCGCCATGCTCGGCAGCATTGTATTCAAGGAATTTCGCCCAGGGCTGCTCGCCTTTTGCACCTCCCTGCTCTTCTACGCGTTGTCGATCGCTTACACGCAATACTGGGACGCCTGGGTCACGCCGGACCCCGCGCTCATCCAACCGCTCCATGTGCTCGGCTTGATTTCGGTAGCCACCATCGCGTATGTGCTGATGGAATACATCCGAAGAGAAACCCGCCGATATGAGGGGCGCATTCTTGAAGCCAAGAGCGCAGTGGAATTGGAGAAGCAAAACGCCCTCGAAAGCTTGCATTATGCGGCTTCCATCCAGAAAGCCATCCTAGGGGACAAGCAGACCACCCTGACTGGTTTTGTGGACGGCTTCGTTCTCTTTAAGCCCAAGGACTTCGTCAGCGGCGATTTTTTCTGGTCAGGCGAAGCCGATGGCGTGCGCATTCTCGCTGCAGCCGACTGCACCGGGCATGGCGTCCCAGCCGCCCTAATGACCATCCTCGGCCATGGCCTGCTTCAGGAAATTGTCTATCAGGAACAGCGCACGGACGCCCGGGACATTCTCCAGCGTCTCGATGAACGTGTGACCGAGAAACTCTCCCGCAAAGGGCAGACGGATCTGCAGGACGGCATGGACATCGCCATCGTGGCCATCCACCTCAGCGGCGGCGCCCTCCAGTTCGCGGGTGCCAACAGCGCCATGCACCTCGTACGACAAGGAGAGATGACGACCCATCGCGGAAGCCGTTCGCCCGTTGGTTCCAACCTCTTAGACGCCCAGAAAACGTACTCCGCCACCATCCTCCCCTTTGAGCCGGGAGACCGCGTTTACCTCGCCAGCGACGGGTTCCAAGACCAATTTGGTGGCCCCCACAACAAGAAGTACCTCCGAAAGCGGTTCCGCCAGCTCCTTGTCACTTCCGGCGACAATGGCCTGTCGCTCCAAAAAGCCAGACTCGAAGCCGAATTCCAAGCTTGGAAGGGGGCCCAGGAACAGACCGACGACGTCCTCGTCATGGGGATTCAGCTCTGAACAAGCGGTCGCCCCAAAGAAAAAAACGACTCCCGCGAGGAAGTCGTTTCGATGTCGGGACAGCAGGACCCAACAGCCGTCCACTTCCCGGTCAACGAAGCAACATGATGGTTCCTGTCAACCGCTTGAAATCCTCACACAAGCCAATGGCCTCCACCATGTAGACAAAGAGGTCGTTCATGTGCGATAAGCCCTCATTGCGGGGACTCCCGTTCCAATACCGCTCCATGTCATCCGTCTCGAACATCACTTCCCCCCAACGGTCCGAAATCGTCAGCTGAAAGGTTTGGACGCCAGTCCCTTCCACCCGCCAACCGTCATTAAGGCCATCATTTTCCGGCGAAAACGCATTGGGCGCATACAGGGTGAGCCCCTCCTCCACTGACAAGACATTGGACACTGCGTCCACACATCCATCGACATTGGTCAACTCCACCTCGATTGTGTACAGCCCAGGCTCATCATAGCGGTGAACCCGGCGGCGCGTGGCGAGGGAGTCGTCACCAAACGTGAACAACACTTCGCCATCGCCGAAGTCAAAGCGACGGTACGCGACGGCATTGTCTCCCCTCTCTTCGATGGTCACATGTAAATCGGGACCACAGCCTCGCAATGGATCGATGTCGAGCTCCGGCTGCGGCATCCGGGTCTGTTCCACGGTAACGGCGCTGTCGAAAACACATCCATTCCCGTCCATCACCGATACCGTGTAGGTCCCGCCACCCAATCCATCCAGCCGCTGAACGAGGGCGTTGACAACGCCGACTTCAGCTTCCACATCAGGCCAGATGAGGGTGCAAGGCGGGACACCGCATAAGTATGTGGCGTCTATGCCCCCATTTCCGGCCTCACAGCTGTCCACCCTTCCCTCGAGCTGCAGCGTGGGCGGCGGCGGAGCCATCAAAGTCACACTGTCGGCGGCCTGGCAACCGTTGGCATCCTCCACCTGCACGAGGTAATCACCATCTGCGAGGCCTGAGAGGGGCAACACACCGCCTCCGCTGAGAATCAGGCTGGTCTCGTTGCCAACCCCACCTTCCAAATTGGCAATGGACACCGCCCCGTCGGAAAGCCCGGGACAACTGACCGCATAGCCGTTGTACTGGTTGATGGGCAAAGCCTCAAAAGCCAGTGGCGGAGGGGCTGTCAACGTCGCCATTGCCGTATCGCTGCACCCGAGGTAGTCGAACACCACGGCTTGCAAGGTCCCTTCCGCCAATGCAGAAACATCGGCATCGTCCCCCGTCAACACCTCGCCATTGAGCGTCCATTGCCATTGGTAATTCGGGTCAGACGATCCGCCAGAAGCGGTGCCTTGGGCCTGTCCATCCTCACTCTCTGGACAGCTGACTTCGAATCCATTGTAGTCGGCCAACTCCAATGATTCCAACTCCACTTCATGCACGAAGAGGGGGATGACGAAGTACTCGTCCGAGGAATCGCAGGTGCTCCGTAGGGTCATGGTGTAGTCCCCCGGAATGTTGAAGACATAGCTAATGGTGTCGGCCGCGCCTGGAAACTGGATGCCATCCGGAATCTCTGGTCCCTCCAACTCCCACTCCTGAAAGCAAATGAGTCCCACCTGCGTCGTGTTGTAGAATTCCACCGGCTCCCCCACACACACCTGATTGGTGCTCCATTCGAACAGGGGCTCAGTGTAGCACACCTGGCATTGGTACGTGTCCTCGGGCTCGATCTCATTGACCTCGTGGGCCACACTCGACGCCGACATGCTGATGTCCATGGCCGATCCAGCATCCACCGGAGCGACATCGACGTCTTCCGATTGCAGCAATACCGGTGCAGATTGACAATTCACCTGTCCCAGGCTGTCGGTCCGAATGAAAAGCGGGTCCATGCTGTCGTCGCCATTGCCGAACACAGCGGAACTGGTGTAGGCACTAATGGTAAACCCATCCTCGTCATCGAACCGCACGCCGATGCCCTTGTCGCGGGCACTTCCGCCGTAGGTCTTGGCCCAATCCAAATCCCCATCGGCGTCGATGTGGAACATCAACACGTCCCGCTCACCCATAGCCTCGGTCAGCTGATCGGGATGGGCATCAATGCCCATAGGGAACCCAGAGGTGTTGCCCACAATGGCCACCCCGGTTGAGGTCAACGTCAGATCCCGGCTTTGGTCTCCCCCGTCGGAACCGAAGGATTTGGCCCAAATCGGCTCGCCATCGTCCAAGTCCAACTGCATGACCAAAATGTTCTCGTTGGCCATGCTGCCCAACGTTGTCGGACTGGTCACATAGGCCACATTCTGTGCGGGGTCCACCAATGCATTGCACCCCCAACTGGTGTGGTCTTCGTCATTGAAACCTCCACCATATCGACGCATCCAGATGGGCGTCCCTTCATCATCGATTCGGGCGACATCCACATCCCGACCTACGCCAGCCTGATTGGCCACAAACAAAATGTCCCCGCCCGGCAATTCGGACAGACTGAGTGGCATCTCATGAAACCCCTCGTAGCGTCTGGACCACACCAACAACCCCTCTTCATCCACCTTGAACACCACCGGTCGACCAGATTGGCGGCCGATGGCGGCATAGCCACCTGCCGCCAAGGGAATCGCGTCGAAAACCCAATCCACAGCGGGGTATTGGTGGTACCATTCCGACATGCCCTCGCTGTCGAGCTTGAGCAGAAGTCCGTTGCTGCTGTGCCCGCCGATGATGAAACCTCCATCCGGCGTCGCCTCGATGGACCGGCCACCTTCGCTGCTGCCCGTCCCGAAAAGGCGGAACCAGATTCGATTGCCACAGGCATCCACCTTGTAGACATAAATGTCACAGCCTCCCGCGCTGCCATTGCCTTCGTGCTGGCCTGTCGCAA
>MDTG01305810.1_pt1 | contig 11711 bp, 9 predicted proteins | sample 811421 | NCBI WGS metagenome assembly MDTG01 (sample SAMN05326645, study PRJNA326480) | marine metagenome | isolation source: seawater | place: Pacific Ocean: South East | collected 2011
ATGCTAGAATTTCAGAAATAGCTGAAATGATTTTACTGAAAAATATAAATACAAGATATTTTTTAAAGAAGGATACAAATATCTTTTTGAAAACAGATGATCAATTAATCTTGAATTGTTTTGAGGAAAGTTTAAAGAGATCATTCTCAAAAGAGAATGAATTTACTATTAAACAAACCGATAAAATTTCCATCAATGAAACTTATAAAAATGCAATTACAATAGTCCAATATGGGTGGAAGAGAGAAGCCGTGCCAATTATCCAAGAGAAAAGATCAATAATAGCCAGGATATTTGAGCGTATCTTTGGAAAATAAAAATCTGTTATTTTTAGAAACATTAGTTGTTTTAAAGGTTTCCTGACTAAACTGTATAAAATCCTTCATGTTTAAAAAATTTCAACAAACGATCGCTAAAAAAATTAGTTTTGAAGGCAAGGGTTTACATAGTGGTAAAAATTCAAAAATAACTTTAAACCCTGCGAAAGAAGATCAGGGAATAACTTTCATAAGAACAGATCTAAAAAAAAATAATAAAGTTGAGGCAAAATTCTCTAACGTAAGTTCAGCGAGACTATGTACTACAATACAAAATGAACACGGAGTGAAAGTTTCTACAATAGAACACTTGCTAGCGGCATTATATATTAGCGATATTGACAATGTAGAAATTGAAATAAATAACGAAGAAGTTCCAATAATGGATGGATCTGCTAAAGATTTTATAATTATTTTAGAAAATACTGAAAAATTGCTTTTAAACAAAAAAAGAAAATATTTAAAAATTACAGAAAAATTTGAATTAATTGAGGGAGATAAAAAAATTTCAATTGAGCCTTGTGAGAACCTCATAGTTAAATTTCAACTAAATTATCAAAATAAGATAATTGGAAAACAAAAAAACGAAGTCGATTTACACAGAGACAATCTGAAAGAAGTATATGAGGCTAGAACTTTTTGTCTTTACGAGGATATAGAAAAAATTAAAAACTTAGGACTTGCGAAAGGTGGATCATTAGATAACGCAATCGTAGTTAAAGAAAATGGTGTACTTAATGAAAATGGATTAAGAAATAAAAAAGAATTTGTAAATCATAAAATTTTAGATCTAGCTGGTGACTTTCTATTATCAGGTTACAGAATATTAGGTAGAGTAAATTGTTATCAAGGCGGACATCAATTAACAAATACATTTTTGAGAAGTTTGATGGACACTAATTCAAATTATTATTTAGCAAAGCTTGAAGATTTAACACCTTCAAAAGAAGTAAAAGTAAGACAATTTCATAAAATCGCAGTTAACGCTTAAAATAGTTTTAAAATTTTTTATATAAATTTTAAACTAATCTGATATTAATCTATCTATGTTTTTAAGAGTTTTGTTAACCTTAGGATTAATTTTATTCTTACTCTCATGTTCTAAAAAAGAATCGATTTACACGCCTACAGTAAAATTAGATCCTTATAAAATTTATCAAGAGGGGCTGAATGCTTTTGAGCTAAATGATTATTTTTTTGCTAGTAAAAAATTTTCAGAGGCAGAGTTAAATTTTGAAATTTCAGAGTTAGCAGCTAAATCATCTATTATGGCAAGCTTCGCTTTATATGGGATTAATTTTTATGACCAGGCAGAAGAAAACTTGTTGAGATTCTTGAAGACCTATCCAAAAGATAAAAATGTGATTTACGCTCATTATCTGTTAGCTATAATTTATTATGAACAAATAAGTGATGAAAAAAAAGATCTTAAGCCGCTTTTGAATGCAAATGAAAAAATAAATTTTTTTTTAGAAAAATATCCTAACACAGACTACGCAATTGATTTAAAATTTAAACAAGATTTAATACAAAACCAACTCGCAGCTAAAGAACTTTATGTGGCAAAATATTATATATCCGTACAAAAGTGGATTCCTGCAATTAACAGATTAAAAATAATTTTAAATAAATATGATCAAACCGTTTTTATAGAGGAGGCTTTACACAGACTTGTAGAAATTCATTACCATTTAGGTTTAAAAGATGAGGCAAAAAAATATGCAAGTATCTTAGGGTATAACTATAATACTAGCGAATGGTTTAAACGATCATATAAAGTATTGAATAGAGATTATAAAATTCCAAAAAATAAAATCGTTAAAAAAGACGAGAGTTTTATAAAAAAAATCATTGGTATTATTAAATAAATGAATAATAAAAAAATAACGAACGACTATAAAAAAAAAGTTGCTCTTATCAAACAACATAACAAATATTATTATAATGATGATAAGCCAAAAATCTCTGATGCTGAATATGATAATCTTAAAAATGAGGTTGTAAATTTAGAAAGAGAACATGAATTTCTAAAAAAATTAAATTTATCTCCGCAAATATTAGGCGCACCACCATCAAATAAATTCAAAAAGATAAACCATCTTAAACCAATGCTTTCTCTCTCAAACGCTTTTGACGAAGATGGTATGTTAGATTTTTTAAAAAAGATTCAAAATTATCTTAACTTAAAAACAGTTAATTTGGATTTAATAAGTGAGCCAAAAATCGATGGAATTTCAGCAACCTTAATTTATGAAGATGGATTTTTAAAAAAAGGACTATCAAGAGGAGACGGTTATACTGGTGAAGATATTTTAGAAAATTTAAAAACAATTGCAGAGATACCTAAAAATATATCAGGACTAGACGTGCCTAAATTATTGGAGATAAGATGTGAAATATTTATAGGAAAAAAAGATTTTTCTCTTTTAAAAGATAAATTCGCTAATCCTAGAAATGCTGCTGGTGGATCACTTCGTCAAAAAAATCCAGAAGATACATCTAAAATCCCGCTAAAATATTTTGCCTATGGGTTTGGAGCTATTCAACCAATGATATTTAATAAGCACTCTGAATTTTTAAATAAATTAAATTCCTGGGGTTTTTCCACAAATCCTTTGTCTAAAAATGTTAAGGGCATCAATGAAATTGAAAAACAACATAAATCTTTAGACAGTTTAAGATCTTCTTTAGACTATGACATTGATGGTTTGGTATTTAAAGTTGACGATTTAAAACTCCAACAAAGGCTTGGTAATACCTCTAATTCACCACGATGGGCAATTGCTTATAAATTTTCAGCAGAAAAAGCTATTACGAAAATCAATAATATTGTAATTCAAGTTGGTAGAACTGGAGCAATAACACCTGTAGCAAAAGTTGATCCTGTAACCGTAGGCGGAGTAGTAGTTTCAAACGCTACATTACATAATGAGGACGAAATTCAAAGAAAAGATATTAGAATCGGAGATACAGTACTAATACAGAGAGCTGGAGATGTAATACCTCAAGTTGTTTCAGTAAACATTTCTAAAAGAGATAAAGATGCGAAAAAATATATTTTTCCCTCAAAATGTTTATGTGGTGCTGAAACAAAAAAGGAATTTAGCAAAAATACAAAAAAAAGGGATGCAGTTAGAAGGTGTTCTAGGGGTTATGACTGCGAGTTTACCGCGAAAGAAAAATTAAAGCATATAGTTTCAAAAGATGCATTTAATATAGATGGTCTGGGTAAGAAAGTAGTTGATCAACTTTGGAGTCTTGACTTGATAAAAGAACCTGCAGATATTTTCAAATTAAATTATAATAAGATCAAAGAACTCGAAGGTTGGGGCGAGCTTTCAATAAATAATTTAAAAAAAGCTATAAATAAATCAAAGAAAATTTCATTAAATAGATTCATCTTTTCAATAGGAATAAGACATATAGGCCAAGAAAATGCTAAAATACTTGCAGCATTTTTTCAATCCATAAAAGAATTTTCAAAATTGATAAGGTCATCAGCGAGAGAAGAAATTTTAGAAAATTTAAATGAATTAGATGGAATTGGTGAAACACAAGTTGACTCTATACAAAATTTTTTTTCAAACAAAAAAAATATTTTAATAATAAATAACTTGATCAAACAATTGGAAATTATGGATTATAGATTAAAAATTTTGGATGGAAAATTTTCTAATAAAAAACTTATGTTTACAGGTGGATTTAAGAACATGAGTAGATCAGAGGCAAAATCAATTGCAGAAAATAACGGAGGTAAAGTTTTGGGTTCTGTGTCAAAAAAATTGGATTTTCTTATAGTTGGTGACAGCAAACCAACAAAAAAAAAAAATAAATCAAGCTAAGGATTTAAAAATCAAAATTATTACGGAAAAAGAATGGAATAAAATTTTAGATAGCTGAACAGGCTGACTTAAGATCTGTAAGTTCATTGCTATTCATTCCGTTTTTAAGATTTCTGTAAACTTTTTTGTGATATATATTAAGCCATTCTTTTTCACTTTTATTTAACATTTTTTGGTTGATTAAATCTTTATCAATTGGTGCCATTGTTAAATCTTCAAAACATTTTTTATTTTTTTCTCTTTTTACATAAATTAGATTTTCTATACGTATCCCAAATTTATTTTTTTCGTAATACCCAGGTTCATTTGAAACAATCATTCCCTCCTGAAATTTTATATTATTATTTTTTGAAATTGCATGAGGACCTTCATGTACATTAAGAAAATAACCTACCCCATGGCCAGTTCCGTGAGAGTAATTTAAACCAATTTGCTTTAGATATTTTCTTGCTTTAGGATCTATTTTTGCTCCGGAGGTGTTTTTATCCAGCTTAAAATCTGAAACCGCTATATGTCCTTTTAGTACTCTCGTGAAAATATTCTTAATTCTTTTATCAGTGTTATTAAGAGAAATGGTTCGTGTAACATCAGTAGTTCCAAATTCATATTGTCCTCCCGAGTCTACTAGATAGATATCTCCTTTTTTCAATGTTCTATTAGTTTCACTCGTAGCATTATAATGAATAATAGCTCCATTAGGTCCTGTTCCAGAAATTGTTGGAAAACTAGAAAATTTAAATTTTTTATTTCTTCTTCTAAACTGATATAATTTTTTTGATGCGCTTATCTCAGTAATTTTTTTTTTATTAAAATGCTTTTTGATCCAAAATAAATATTTAGTAAGAGCTACTCCATCATATTTGTGAGCAATTTTAATATTATTTATTTCTCTTTTAGTTTTGATAGCTTTAAAATTATAAATTGGATCACTCAAATTTAATACATAATTATTCTTTAAAATTATATTTTCAAAATAAAAAGAACAAGTATTTTTATCAATAATGAATTTTTTTTCTTTAATTTTTGAAAGTATTTCTTCAGCTAGTTTTATTTCTAAAAATTCAATATTTTTAAAATTTTTTTTCAAATGTGACGATATTTTTTTTAAATCACAAAAAAATTTGATATTTTTATCTTTATCAATAAGAATGTAGCTAAATGGAATTGGAGAATAAACGGTGTCACTGCCTCTAATGTTAAGCAACCATGCGTTATTTTCACTTGCGGTAATAAAAAAATAATCAGCCTTTTCTTTTTTTATAAGACTCACTAATTTATTTATTTTAGATTTGTAACTATTATCAATAGAATAGTCTGGCAAAAAGTAAAATTTTTTCCTATTGTTTTTAATTTTTCTCTTCCAAATTTGATCAATAAGATTATTTTTTAAAGGTTTAAACTTACAATTTTTTGTATAAAAAAATGTGTTTAATATACTTTTTGTAAATATCTTAGGGTCAAACCCTATGACAAGTCTTTTGTTTTTCAAAATATCCTTAGGCATTTTACCTGGAATTGTAATTATTTTAAAATATCTCCCACTTTGTTTCTTAGCCTGTAAAGTGTACCTACCGTCTACAAACAAATATCTTTGATTTCTTAAAATTAAAGTAAAACCAAAAGAGCCTGAAAAATTTGAGATATAATTTAATCTATCATTTTCATAAGTAACATTTTCATTAAAAAAATGATCATTTTTAGGAATTATATATCCATCAATCTTTTCTTTATTAAAGTATCTTTTTAATTTATTTATTTTTTCCATTTAAGCATCTTATTTTTTTTATATCTATCCCATCCAGGGCTCCTATATTCATCATCAAACTCTATTGAATTATCTTGATTAAATTCAAAATCATCCGTCTTGATGATTTCTATTTCATTTTTTTCTACGCTCTCATCTGGTATTTCACCAATAAATCTCGATGGAAGGGCGTCCATCCAATCTCCATGATAAGCTCTTTTCATAGCAAAAGACAAAAAAGCTTCTTTTTTTGCTCTTGTTATTCCTACATATGCCAATCTTCTTTCCTCTTCTAAAGCAAAGTCACCTTTTTCCTCTAATGACTTTTGATGAGGGAATAATCCTTCCTCCCAACCTGGAAGAAAGACAACATCAAACTCTAAGCCTTTTGCAGCATGCATCGTCATCAAGTTTATTTTTGCACCTTCCCATTCTTGATCAATAGAGGTAGCTAAGGCCACGTGTTCTAGAAAGTTTTGTAAATTATCATAATCTTGCATAGCCCTTAAAAGCTCTTTAAGATTTTCTAATCTATTTTCATTTTCAAGGTCTTTTTTATTTTTTAACATCGAAGAATAACCAGACTCATCTAAAACTAATTTTAATAAATCGTAATGCTTCATGTTTTGTGAGTCCTTACGCCATTTTAAAATCATATTAATTAGTTGAATGAGTGAAGTTTTGATTTTAGGTTTAAAATCTCCTTTTTCCAAAATCTTCATTATTGAGTCTTCTAGACATAATTTATTTAATTTACCAAAAGTATAAATTTGATTAAGAGTACTCTCCCCAATTCCTCTTTTAGGCGCACCAATAACTCTTTCTAAAGCAAGATCATCAAATTTTTGATTTATTATTCTTAAATAAGAAATAGCATCTTTTACCTCTGCTCTCTCGTAAAACTTTATTCCTCCTAAAACACGATATCCTATACCCACTTGAAGAAACCTTTCTTCAAACTCCCTTGTTTGATAAATTGCCCTAACTAAAATTGATACGTCGTTCAAAGAGTATTTTCTTTTGATTTTGTTTTCAATTATATCGCTGACTCCTTGTGCCTCTTCTTTACCGGTTCTATAACAATTTAATTTTACTAACTCACCTTGATTTGAAGAAGACCAAAGTTTTTTACCAACTCTATTAGAATTATTTGATATTAAATGAGATGCTGTCTCTAGAATATTTTTTGTTGATCTATAATTTTGCTCTAATTTGAATACCTTGCAATTTTTATATATTTTATCAAAAGTAAGAAAATTTTTAATTTCTGCTCCTCTCCAACTATAAATCGATTGATCATCATCGCCTACACAACAAATATTTTGAGCATTATTTACTAAAAGATTTAACCACTTATTTTGAATGAAGTTAGTATCTTGAAATTCATCTACCAATATATATTTAAAATTATTGTGATATATTTTTTTAATATCTTCATGTTCCTCAAAAAGTTTAACGCAAAAAAGTATTAAGTCACCAAAATCAAAGGCATTCAAGTCTTTAGTTTTATTTTGATAAATTTCATAAACTTTTAAAATTGATTTAATTATTGAACCAGATTTTTCTAACTTAATATCTTTTGGCAAAAGTCCTTTATTTTTCCATTGATCAATATGAAACATGATTAATTGGGGTGAAAATTTTTTTGCATCTAAGTCTTCTGCTTTCACGATATTTCTTAATAATTTCTTTTGGTCCTCTGTATCTAATATTGTAAAATTACTTTTGTAGCCTAAAGCTTCAGCGTGTCTGCGTAAAAATTTAACGCTTATAGAATGAAATGTGCCTAACCAAGGGATTGCATTTGAGCTTCCCTTTAAATGCTGCATCACTCTATTTTGCATTTCTCTCGCAGCTTTATTGGTAAATGTCACACATAAAATTTGATTTGGAAAAGCTTTTTTTTGATTAATAATATGAATTAATCGCGTAGTTAAAACTCTAGTTTTACCTGAACCTGCTCCAGCAACAATTAGGTTAGGCCCTTCAGTGCTTAACACCGCTTCTTTTTGCTCTTTGTTTAGGTTTTCAATTAATTTATCTATGCTATTCATAAATAAGAATTTTCATTTATATACTACTTACAAAAATAAAAAAAATGATAAATAAAATTTACAAAATAATTAACAACAGATTTTCAAGATTTTTTAAATTCATTTTTTTTTTAAGATATCTTTTTTCAATATTCTTTGTCGCAATTGTCTTATTTTTGTTTATTCCTCAGTTTTTTGATTACAAAAAAAAGGAAAAAACCATCAGGTCATATTTATCAGAAATATATGGAATTGATATTAAAGATATGGATGGCATTGAATTTAAATCATTACCTTCTCCGCATTTAGAAATAGATAATTCAACCGCAAATTATTTTTCAAAAGACATAAAACTTAAAATAAAAAAATTGGTAGTTTACCCTAAACTACTTAGCATATATAATTATGATAATTTTCAGGTTAGAAAAATTAAATTAGAAAATAGCAGTATCGAGATAGATTTTAAAGATACCCATCTTTTATTAAATAAAATTCTCAATTACAAAAAAAAATTATATTTTAAAGACATAAACTTAAAAATTAAAAATTCTAACAAAAAAATAATTGAACTAAAAAAAATAGATTTTTTCAATTATGGTTATAAAAAAAATGAGATAAAAGGAGAAATTTTTAAAAGAAAATTTTTAGTAAATTTAGAAAATGATTTAAAAAAGATAGATTTTAAAATTTTAGAAGCCGGAATATATTTACAGTTACATTCTTTAAACAAAGATCAAAACTTAAAAAAAGGAAGTGTTAAAGGAACGATTTTAAAATCAAATTATAAATTTGATTATAATTTTAACGGAAGTCTATTTAAAATAAATAACTTTATTTTCAGAAATAAAAACTTGTCTTTTGATAGTAAGGGAATTATTGAATTAAAGCCCTTTTTTAAAATAATACTTAATTCTGAGGTGCAAAGTATCAATAAGGACATTTTTGAAAACTTAGACATAAATAGTCTCCTCAATTTGAAAAATTTATTTAAAAGGTTTAATAGTCAAAATGAAATAGTTTTTAGGTCTAAAAAATTTCAAAGAAATTTGATAAATGAATTAGAAGTTAAAACGAACCTAGCCTATGGCAGATTAGACATTTTCAAAAATATTTATGTCTTCAATACTAAAATAAGCTGCCAAAATAATGTAAATTTGTTAGATGAATATCCAGTTATTAATTTTGATTGTTCCATAAATTCACCAGATCAAAAAATTTTTTTTAAAAAAATAAAAATTGATATTAAAAATAAAAATAAGTCTTTTGATTTAAAAGTTAGAGGTAATTTGAATATACTAAATAATAAGATTAATTTTAGTAGTATTGATTTAAATGACAATTACAAAGCTTCTAAAGAAGATTTGAAATATTTTAAATCAGCTTTTGAAAATATTCTTTTTGATGAAGGCTTTATGAATATATTTATTTTTACAAAAATAAGAAAATTTATTTTGGAAATATCTTAATTATTTTGGCCTAGTCATTCTGATTGGGCTCATAATTCTATCGTACTCTTTTTCTTTTATAAGACCCGCTTTTATAACCTCATATTTTAATGTCGTACCATTTTTATGAGCTGTCTTTGCTATATGTGCGGCTTTATCATAACCAATTTTTGGAGCTAAAGCAGTAACTAGCATTAATGAATTATCTAAAAGATATTTTATTCTTTTTTTATCAGCTTTGATACCCTTGACACAATAAAGTGCGAACGTTTTTGCTGAATCGCTCATTATCTCTATTGATTGCAAAATATTATGAATTATGAGCGGTTTAAAAACGTTAAGTTCAAAATGACCATGAGAACCAGCCATTGTAATACCATTATGATTACCTATTACTTTAACACAAACCATTGTCACTGCTTCTGATTGAGTAGGGTTTATTTTACCCGGCATAATTGAGGAACCTGGTTCATTAGAGGGTAATATAAGTTCACCGTATCCAGCTCTTGGACCAGAACCTAAAAACCTTATATCATTTGCAATTTTCATTAAGCAAACTGCTGTAGTGTTGAGTGTTCCAGAAAAATTCACAATCTCATCGTGAGCTGCTAAGGCTGCAAATTTATTTGTTGCAGGTTTAAATGGAAGTTTTGTAATTTTGCTTATCTCTCTAATGATCTTTTTGTCAAAGTTTTTTTTTGTATTTAATCCTGTACCGACTGCCGTACCTCCTTGTGCTAAATAATAAATTTCCTTCAACGCTCCCTCAATTCTTATAATACATTTTTTTAATTGAGAATAATATCCTGAGAATTCTTGTCCTAAAGTTAAAGGAGTAGCATCTTGCAAATGAGTTCTTCCAACTTTTACAATTTTATTAAATTCTTTGGATTTCTTTAATAATTCTTTTTCCAACAACTTTAAGGAGGGCAAAAGTTTTTCTTTAGCTTTTAAAGCAATAGCAATATGCATAGCTGTAGGGAATACATCATTTGTTGATTGAGATTTATTCACGTGATCGTTAGGGTGTATAGGTTTTTTCGTACCCATTTTACCACCAATCATTTGTATAGCTCTGTTAGCGATCACTTCATTCACATTCATATTAGTTTGAGTACCCGAACCTGTCTGCCAAACTTTTAAGGGAAAATGCTTGTCATGCTTACCTTTTATAACCTCTTCCGATGCTTTTATTATGTATTTCCCTAACCGGGTATCTAAATCTTTATTTCTTATATTAACTATTGCAGCTGCTTTTTTAATAATTGCAATAGAGTGGATAACTAGTGGCCTGACTAAAAAATCACCAATATTAAAATATTTATTCGATCTTTCTGTAGATGCACCCCAATACTTATCACCAGGAACCTTTATTTTTCCTATACTATCAAATTCTGTTCTGTATTTCATCTTTGATTCTTTGATATAATACACCTAATTAAGGCAATTATAAAATACAAAGGATATAATATGAGCAACTTCAATAGTGTCAAAAAATTTATGAGGACTTTTGGGCAAGAAGTGAAAGAAAAAGCTGGGTTTCCAAACGAAAAAATTACCACTTTAAGATATGAATTAATCAAGGAGGAACTTGAGGAGCTAAAAGAGGCTATCACTAAAAAAGATATTAAAGAGGTGGCAGACGCTTTAACAGACATACTCTATGTCACCTACGGGGCTGGACATGCATTTGGAATAGATTTAGATAAATGTTTTGACGAAGTTCAAAAATCAAATATGAGTAAGCTTGGTGTAGATGGAAGACCGATATATAACGAAAAAGGTAAAGTTATGAAAGGTCCAAAATATTTTAAACCTGATTTAAAGAAATTTGTTGCTTAATGAAAAATAATTATCATTGGATACTTTTAGGTATTGCTGTAGGAATAGTCATCTATATGTTAGATAAATATATTTTTTGAGAGACGTTCTGTTGCCAGATATTTTAATTTAAGGCAAATAAACTTAAAATTCCAAAGCCAACGGTACCCCAAAACAAAATAGAACTTAAAAAAGCAATTACCGATGTGGTGATTCCAATAATGTATAAAACTTTTACTTCGTTCTTTTTCCAAGCAAGTATTCCTAAGATCAAACCAATTAAGCCAAGAAGAAAACCTGCCATGAAGATTCCAATTACACCACAAATAGTTGAAATTATTCCTAGAGTAGAATGTTGTTCTAAATTTTTCCGCCTTTTTTTATTTGCCATTTAAAAATCAATATCAATTTTTTCTTTGTTTTAAAACATTAAAGGGGGCGTTCTGTTGCCAGGTGCCCCGGACCCCGTTACTTAATTAACAAAGTTAATTAAGCTGCAAGTGCGTAAC
>MDTG01318078.1_pt1 | contig 11710 bp, 10 predicted proteins | sample 811421 | NCBI WGS metagenome assembly MDTG01 (sample SAMN05326645, study PRJNA326480) | marine metagenome | isolation source: seawater | place: Pacific Ocean: South East | collected 2011
AATGGATGTCCCCAAAAACCCGCTAATAAATAGATTCAGAGTAGGTGGTCCAGATCATCCATCTGGAATGGATGTCCCCAAAAACCCGCTAATAAATAGTTTCAGAGTAGGTGGTCAAGCCACTGCTGTGGACGATGCCCGCGCAGCCTTCGAAGCCAAGGCCGAAGAGTGCCGCGAGCTCGCCAATGACGGCACCTTCAAGGAGTTGCGGGTCTGCAGCAGGGAGAAGCAGGAACTCGAGCGCGCCTGGCGGCAGCTGAGCTCGCAGCTGGAAACTTTTAAAGTCGGAGGTCAAGGTCAGGAACGAGGGATGCAACCAAGACGAGAAGGATCTGGATGGGCATTGGGATTTGTGCCGTCAAACATGGGTACAAATCACGATTCATGGATGCAGCTGGTACGTGAGGCCGCGCTCGCTGCAGACCCGTCAACCGATCGTCCTTTAGTCGACTTACGTGTGAGGATACCTGAACCGTCGGAGGATAGTATCATGGCTAAACGCGGACATGCTCTGCGGATACAACAATATGATTTAATAGAAATGGGTAAAAATCTACGCGACAGACCACCTTGGCTTCCAGCCCTGCCTTTCACAGATTTACCGATGGCGGATTCTGGTTCCGCAGGTGTGGGTGGCTTTGATAATATTCACGTGGAAGCCGTTATGTCTTTAATAGGTAGAGTATCGATGGAACCACCTTATATAGGATATCCTTTAGCAATTTCCGATGATTTGCGTGCTATTCAGAGTGGATTGACTGTTCCATTAGATAGTAATTGTCGTCTCCCGATGCCAGGTGCGGCCCCACTTGAATGGGAAGGCGGCAGGCGCCCTCATTATCGCTCCACAGAATGCGTAGATGTGCGGCGCTCAGCAGCTCACAGAATTAACGCAATAAATAGAGATGATCCCGATTTATTAGCTAGATTAAATCGTGCACTAAGATATGGTATTCCAATGTGCGTGTCGTACTACAGAGACGTCACCTTGAGAGTACCGGAAAATCGCGACTGTGCACACGCATTAAGTACTCTGCCGGACCCAGCACCGAGGACGCCACCTCGTAGTACAAACGTTGCTGATCTCCAACAGATGTGGGCAAGCAGCTCCGAGTACCACAATCTGCCACAGTGCTCGACCTGCCCGTGTAAATGTGATTAATCGCCGCACAATATATAGTAATCCGTTGTGTAGCTGTGTAAATCGTTAAATCACACATGTAGATGCTGTCGGTCTCGCACCATTTGTTTCTTGTAATATCTTTCTTCTTTTAAAGTATATTATTAAAGTATTTAAATTATAATACGTTTTCTATAATATCTCTTTTTCTAAGTATATTTATAAATATGACAGAAGTTTATAGATATGATGATATAAATTTTGATAAATTAAAATTTAGTAAACCGCAAAAGCAAAATAATTATTACTATAGTAATATAAATTATAATGATGTACCTTTTTTTTTACAAACATCTAAGCTTAAAGTGAAAGATAATATTAAAAATACGAATATGAAAATACCAAGTATAGAATTTGAAATATCAAATGACAATTTTGATATGTATGATTTATTTATGAAACTAGATGATAAATTAGTCAAAACAACATACAATAATAGTAAAGATTGGTTTAATCAAACTATACCATTAGAAAATATAGAAGATATGTATAAATGTATATGTAAACCATTAAAAAAAAATAAAAATCCAATTTTAAGATTTAAATTAGCTCTAGAAAACAATGAAATATTAAGTAAAATTTATGATCAAAATAGACAATTAATAAATATAACAGATTGTCAAAAAGATCATGATACAATTTTAATATTACATATAAGAGGAATAAAATTTATGAAACAACAATATATTTGTGATATTTATATAAATCAAATGAAAGTAAATATTCCAAAAAAAATTAATTATTTAATACCAGATGAATGTTTAATTAGTGAATTTGATAATTCATATGATTCTGATGAAGATATATTAAAAATTGAAATAATTGAAATGCAAAAAATTCAAGAAAATGAAGAAAATATTAAGAAAAATAAAATAAAAAAATTAAAAGATGAAATTGAAAGATTAGAAAAAACAAATTAATATTTATTTTTTTTTTTTTTATGTTATATAATATAAATGAACTGTGATCAAATTATATATCTAGGACTTTTCGCAATTGTTAGTATATATTTATATCAAAATGTGCTAACTCCAAATAATGAATATTTTAGTGTAGGTGCAAATATGCCAGGAAATTCTCAAAATATTACTGCTCAAAATATTCATCAACATGTTGCTGCTCAAAATGCTGTGGCTCAAAATGCTGTGGCTCAAAATGCTGCTGCTCAAAATGCTGCTAGAGCTGCCAGAGCAAACGCAAATAGTGCTGTAAATGCCGCAAATAGAGCATCTAAGGCAGATGCGGCTGCAAGATCTGGCGCAAATTCTAATGTTCCTACAGTTAAAGCATCTGAAAAATTAGGTAATAATGAAATGAATTTACCAGTAAAATTTAATAGAACTCCTAGCCAATGTTATCCTCAAAACACATTAACGGCAGGAGATTTATTACCATCAAAAGAATCTAAAGAAATTAATGAATTCAATCAAAATTATCCTATTGGTGAAGGTGTATTAAAAGGAATAAATTTCTTATCATCCGGTTATCATATTGGTGTAAATACTGTTGGACAAAGTTTAAAGAATGCTAATAGGCAATTAAGAAGCGAGCCACCAAATCCTCAAGTTTCTGTAAGTCCCTGGATGAACTCAAGTATTGGTCCAGATTTATTAAGAAGACCATTAGAAGTTGGCGATAGCTGTGCGACAGCTTAATATTTAAAAGTAAGAGTAATAATATAATATAAATAATATGAGTGACAAAAATAAATTTAAGGCGAATCCTTATAATCTTTCTAATAAACTTTTAAAAACTAAAGATATCGATGATATTATGAAAAAATTAAATATCACTGATTTTAAAATTAAAAATTTAGAATTGTATCAAAGAGCTTTTATTCATAAATCTTACTGTAATATGAAAGATTATGAAGAATTTGAGAATGATATAGATGCATTATCATTATTTCAAGAATCATATGAAAAAATAGAATTTTTAGGAGATAGTATTTTAGAATACATAATATGTGAATATATATATCAAAGATATACAATGATATATGAACAAGATGAGGGATTTTTGACAAAATTAAAGAATAGACTAGTATGTGGAGATATGTTATGTATCTTAGCAAAAAAATTAGATTTTAATAAATATATTATAATATCAAAACACATTGAAGATAATTGTGATGGTAGAAATAATAAGAATATATTAGAAGATAGTTTTGAAGCATTTTTAGGTGCATTATATTTAGATACAAATAATATTGATATTGTTAAAAATTTTTGTATTAAAGTATATGAAAAATATGTAGATTTTGGAGAAATTATATTAAATGATACAAATTATAAAGATCAATTACAAAGATATTTACATGGTAGATTTAAAACTTATCCAAATTATGTAGTTGAACCACATAATGATATTTATAAATGTAATATTATTGTAAATTCAGAACATATAAGTGAAGGTATTGGAGAAACAAAGAAAAAAGCGGAACAAAATGCTTCAAAAAATACACTAATACATTATGGAGTTTTAAATTAAGATTATATATATTATTATTATATAATGAGCAAACAAACAAAATTAAAAAAAAATATATCAGATATCATTCATAAATTTTTTGATAGTGATTTGTATAGTTTGACAAAAGAAAGAGTAAAGAATGTTTATAATGATCCAAAAATAAATATAAATTTTGAAAATATTACAAAAAAAGAATATAAAGATATACTAGGAATTATAACATTTATAAAAAAAAATCCAGATAAAAAATTAATATTAAGAAAAAAACCAGAATCACCAAAAATTGAAAAAATAATAGAAAAAAAAGTGGATGATAAAAAATCAATAACATATAAAGAATTTAAAGGAGATAAATATGTAAGTTTTCAAAGAAAAGCATTTATAAATTTTATAAATGATAATTTTTATAAAATTATAAAAAATGAAACAGATAAAAATGATTTTAAAATATATCAAAATTTTGTGAAATATTATTTATCGCTAGAAACACCATATAGAGGTTTATTAGTTTATCATGGATTAGGAACGGGTAAAACCGCAACAGCAATTACAACAGCTGAAAGTTTATCAGAGAATATGGAAATATTTACATTATTACCGGCATCATTAGAAACAAATTTTATTGAAGAAGTTAAAAGATGGAGAGCAGATATATTTGATTTAGACAATAACAATTGGATTTTTATGACAGAATATGAAGTAATAAATGATACGGAATTTAGAACGATGTTATTTGAAAAATATCATATATCAATCGATGATTTGAATAGTATTTATTTAAGATCAAAGCGAAAAACAAAAGATAAAATTGAAGTGGGATATTGGAAAGTATCAGATGATATAGATAAAGATATGGATAAAATAAAAACAATTGATGGAGAAATTAAAAAGGTAAATAGTAAACCTTTACTAAAGAAAAAAGATGTTACAGTATTAACACAGGGGGAACAAATACAAATACAAAATCAAATAGATATGATGATAAAATATAGATATAATTTTATACATTACAATCCATTTCCAAGTGTCAAAGATACTAATATTAAAGAATTTTTAGATGAAAATAAGGATGATATATTAGAAGAAATAGATATGGATGAAGAAGCAAAAACAAACAATCAAAAATTAGTAAAACGATTAGAAACAAAATTAAAAGAGAATCGTAAAAATCATTTAATAGATTCGCCTTTTTACAATGAAACAATTATAATAGATGAAGTTCATAATTTTATAAGGCAAATTGTAAATAATAAAAAAGGTGTAGCAAGAATTTTTTATGAATGGATAATAAATGCAAAAAACATCAAGTTAATATGTTTATCAGGGACACCTGTTATAAACAAACCAAGTGAAATTTCAATATTGTATAATATGATAAGAGGACTTACTAAAACATATAATTTTAGTATAGAATCTGAAAATATAGATACGAATGATGTATTTCAAAAATGTAAAGATATATTTTATAAAAACAATTCACCAGTAGATCAAATATATGTATTTCAAAGAAATGGTAAAATCATAATATCATTTATGCAGAATACTACAAGATTTGAAAGTATTATGAATCCAGATAATAGAGTTGTATATACAATTCAATATAAGAATCATGATTTTGATGATTTCATGGAATATATTTATAATGGTTTACATCAATTATATGACAATGATAAGATAATACCAAGTAAAAATACATATGATAAATTAACACAAAATGAAAAAAACGGTATCATTAAAGGTGATATTATCAAATTTAATGTTGATGGTAATATAATATCTAAAGATGATCAAAAATATAAATCTGAACCAAATATAAGATTTAATATTTTTAGAAAATTATTTACAGTTGATACTGATAGTGATACTATAGATTTAAGTGAAAATGATAAATTTATGGATTATTTTTTTGAGGGTAATGAAGATATTTTAGATCGTAAACGTAGTTTATTAAAACGTATGTTACTTGGATTAACATCATATTATCCGATTGATAGATCATCTATTGTAAATATGCCTGAAATAATATTACCGCAAAACAATCCAGAAAAATATATTGATTTCAAAATATCAAGTAGTATAAATGTTGAATTATGTGAAATGAGTAATATGCAATTTGAAAAATATCATGCCGCATATTTACAAGATAAGGAACGTAATATAAAGTATAATCAAAAAAATATGTATGATAATGAAAATTTTGATTATCATATTAATACTAGAAGATTATGTAATATGATATATACAAATGATAATTTTAGATACATAAATAATAATGATAAAAATTATTTAGTTGAAAAAAATAAAGAATATGACAATTTATATCAAAATGGGTCTTTACGTAATAATAATGGATTACAATATTATTCACCAAAATTTAATCGTATAATGAATAATATAAAAAAATTTAGTGGAGAAACGGCAAAAGGAAAAATATTATTTTATAGTGAATTTAGAAGTGATTCAGGTGCTGAAATTTTTGAAAGAATATTACAAGCTAATGGCTATAGAAAATTAGAAGATAATAATGAGACCAAAGCATATAGATATACATTTATAACTGGATCAGAAAGTGTAGAAGAACGTAGAAAAAATTTAGAGTTGTTTAATGACAGAAAGAATAATCATGGAGAATATGTACAAATTATGGTTATATCAGGAGCAGGAGCAGAAGGTATATCTTTAAATTGTGTCCGACAAGTTCATATATTAGAACCATATTGGAATTTCGTCAGAATAGATCAAGTATTAGGAAGGGCAATACGTATGTTATCACATATTGGAAATAAAAAGGATGATCCATTATTACCACCGAATGAAAGAAATGTTGAACAATTTATATATCTAAGTGTATTTCCAAAAGGAAATGATATTAAGAGTATATACAATGAATTAAAAGATTCAGATACATGGTCAATGCCTAAGATTGAAGGTGAAATAGAATTAGAAAATATATTATTTGAGAAATATCCAGATATATATAGTATATTACAAAAGATAGATAATATAAAAAAAGAAACATTTGATATTACAGCTGATGAAAAATTATATAATATTATGGAACGAAAATATAAATTATCTAGTGTTATTACAGATGTTATAAAGGAATCATCTGTAGATTGTATGCAAAATACTAGAGATGATATTAATATACATCAAAATTGTTTAAGTTTTGATAAAAGTTTAATGGATGAAAATTCTTATTTTCCTGGAATAGATTCAAAAACATTAAATAATATTGATAATCGGCAATTAAAAGCAACATTTTCATATTTCATAAAACCAGATACTTATATTGTTTCTGGATTAATTGATGAAAAAGACATATATTTATATTATCGTTTAAGATCAAAAGATGTCAATATCAATGATATTAGATATATCAAAGAGAATGGAATATTAACAGGTATATTAGATGTAGATAAATCATATTATTTTATGTATATAAATGATGTTCATGAATTAGATAAAGATTTAGGTGTAAAATTGTCCGTTTTTCAAAAAATATTTAGTATTCATGATGATATAATTAGTGATATAGTTGATAAAAAAATATTTCCTAGTATTGTAAATTTAACCAAAAATGTTTTAGGATATAAGATCAAAAATAATATGACGGAAAAATTTTATTATTATCCTCTTATTTCTAATAAACCAATAATCAGAATATATGATTACAATACTAGTGAAGATAAAGATTACAATATTAGTGAAGTAGACCCAATTATTGTATTTGATAAAAACTTTTATCAAAGATTATAATGTATTTATTATCAAAGATTATAATGTATTTATTATCAAAGATTATAATAAATGAATGACATATTATTTTTGTCATTTAATGCTTTAATTGGTTTTTTTTCTGATATTGTACTTAATCATTTAAGCAATTATAAGATATTTAATTTAAATACATTAAAACCATATTTTCAAAATAAATCAGTATTTAAAGCAGCATTATATGCCATGGTAACAGTTTTAATAATTGTTGTAATCATTATGCAAACTTTTCATCTTTATTACAATAAAACATTGCCAGAGGATAAAAAAGAAACTATAATATATTTAATATTAACATTTATTATTGGATATATTGCTGATATATTAATACACAAATTAGATATCTTTCCAAAATTAAAACAGTATTATAGAGTCATAGGATCTGGATTATGGGGTGGATTAGCAATATTATTTTCGGTTAGTATAAGTTTATTATTTATATATATATATAATGAATATTATAGGAAATCAAAATCTATACATTAAATATAATTTAATTGAAAAAAAACTACAAAAATTAGAAACTAAATGTGATGATATAGATAAAAAATGTAATATGATTTTAGAATTATTAAAAGATAATAGTAAAGATTGTAAAAAGATGAGTTCACATATTGATTTTATAGATAATGTTTATGATAATGTTAGAGCACCATTAAATTTTGTATGTGATAGTATTAATAGTAAATTCATCAGAGATAATTAATCCGAGATAATTAATAAAAGATAATTTACCAGAGATAATTTACCAGAGATAATTTACCAGAGATAATTAATAAAATACTAAAGTATTTTGTAAGTTCATATTCATAATACAGATTTTTTCTTCCGATTCAAATATTGGCATTTTTTCTAATACTAATGTATCTTCTACAATATCAATTATTTTTGTAAAATGTTTACTATTAATTGATATTATATCATCTTTCTGAAAATGATTAATATTTTTTGGTTTTAATTTTTCTTCTATCAATTCACATTCTATGATATCATTTTCTATATCAACATCTCCATAAATACTGCAAATTTCTATATTTATATTATCATTGATTTTGTTTAATACCAAATCATCATTAGGTAAATATACACCATAAGTATAATTATTTAATTTATAAGTTTTATGTAAATATAAATTTGTATCTATATTCATTTCAGGAATTCTAAATTTTAAAACAGGTTGAGCAAAATGTAATGTATTTTCAATTGGTAATATTAATCTTTTTAATCCTTTAATATTTGAATCAGATTTGATATTATAATGAAAACGACTACTATCAATATCCGTTCTATTTGCAGATGTTATTGTTATATAATTTTTAGATGGTTCAATGACTGGTTCAATGACTGGTTCAATGACTGGTTCAATGATCTGTTTAACGGCTGGTTCAATGACTGGTCTAACGATTGGTTTATTAATATTATTCATCATATCATCAAATGATAATTTATCATCTGATAATTTATCTTCTGATAATTTATCAATTGGTTTGATATTAGGTATATCATTAAATTTAACATTTTTATTTATTGACTTAACTGATGTTAAATCTCTATCTTTAAGATAATTATCAAAACTTATCTTAACATCATTATTATCTGGATCAACTTCTGATTTTAATGGCATTGATTTATTTTCATTTTTATTATTTTCATTTTTATAATTATTTTCATTTTTATTATTATTTTCATTCTTATAATTATTTTTATAATACATAATGTGATGTTTAATCAATTCACGATTTAAATCTGATAAATTATCAGCTTTAGATGTAATAAATAATTCTCTCATTTTTTCAGTATAATATTGCTTAAAATCGGAATTAATCAAAACATTATTATCATTTTTTTTAATTAAATCATTTATTAAATTGTATATATGTTCTGTATTTTTTTTTGAATGATATTGATCATATAAACTAGTCATCTTAATTAAGTAAAATAAAAATCTTAAATTTAAATAACGCATAAATTTACCTTATTTGATTTAATATCATAACATTAATACGATCATTTATACTTTCTTCTAAATTAAAGATATCATCAATTGTATCTAATTTAATTGGTTTATAATTATCTTTAATAGCATTTGAATATGGCATTATACCTTGTGCACTTGGATTATATGGCATAGGTTGAGTTTTTGATTTAGAATCATGAAGCCATCTGTCAGTGGCACTGATTGATGTGTCAGAAGAATTTAAATGAAATTCACCAAATGTATCAGTTGGTATTTTTTGAGGCATAGTAGCTTTAATAATATCTTCCATTGTAATTTGAGGTGGACATTGTGTTTGAGGACAATTACATTCTGGACATTTTTGAATATTTGAATTATTCATTATATTATATCAATCTATAAAAAAAATATTTCTAAACTTTTCAATATATTGATCACTTTTTTTATTTTTAATATATTTAATAAAATCACCACCATCTAACATATATATCATAAAATGTAAACAATACATACCACATTCACTATTACCAATTTGATGAACTTTATCATTTTGTAAATCTGTAAATTTTATATCATTCTCTAATCCTTGTTTCTTAATTTTTTCAATTAATGTTTCTATTTCTGGTGTAGCAGGATCTCCTGTACTATCAAAATAATATATACATGGATATTTTAAATTTTTGCCCTTACAATCTACATATAGTGATACCCAATGTTCGCCAGGTTCATTATGATTGTCTGTATTAAATACAACGCCTATTTTAACCTGGCCTTTACTTAAATGTTCCTCAAGATCAAACTTACATAAACCGTTTACAACACATTTATTACCATTTTTTAAATCAAAATCCATAGGTGTTGCTCCATAATAATAAAAATGTGAATCTGCTGTAGCATATTGTTTTAATACAGCATCAATATCAGTAGTTGATAACCATTCATTGAAATTTTTATGCCATTCTTCAGGTTTTTCTGGTCTAAAACTATTTTTAAATCGTTTCAATTTATTTTTAGGTAAACTGTTTACGACTTTGTGCATATCTAATAATGCTGATTCTGAGTTTTCATTTGTTAATTTTTGTATATATTTACATAAATGTTCGTGTATATTTTTAGGTGTATCATTCATATTAATCTTAGCATTCATTTTTCCATTAAATATTTTAGCAATATCTAAGATCAAGTCATCGTCTAAACATGAATAACTATTATTTTCTTCTATAGGTGAACATTCTTTACGTTTAAACATATAATATATAAATTATTTAAAAAAATATGGATAATACATATTAAATAGTATAATGGCAAATCTTGATAAAGATATGGCTGAAACACGTGATACACTTGTCCGACATATTAATAGTTTAACACTTAATTATTCACAAATATTACATGAAAAAACAAATATTGAATCTAATAAAAATGCAGAAATATTATTATTAAATAATCAGAATAGATTACAATTACAGGAAATCCAAACACTTAATGATGAGATTAGTGGATTAAATAAAAAATGTTATGATTATGAAGTGATTATTAATGAATATCAAAAAAAAATGATTGAAGTTGAAAGTGATAGAGAACAAAGAGACAAAGTATCTATTATGAAAACACAAGCAGATGAATTACATAAAAAAGATCAATATATTGAGCAATTACAAAGTAAAATTAAATACTTACAAGGTGATAAACAGAATATTTCATTAAAATTTATTGATAATATAGAACCTGAACCTATTGATGAAGATAAAAGTGGTGGATGGTCTCCAACAACTAGTAATTCACCTGTTCAAATAAAACCTGTCAAACAAGTTGATGTAGAACCAATGAATACTGATAGTGCTAGCGATAATGATAGTGTTGATATTGAATACAAACGTATTAAATACAAAGGTGAAAAATATTATATTATTGCTGGTGAAGAACCACAGATAGTATATGAGATATTAGATGATGATGATGTCGGCGATCGTGTTGGTATTCGTAAAAAGAAAAGTAAAAGTAAAGGATATGAAATTATATTTAATTAGCATTTGGATTACGTATGCAACTATCTGGAAAAATTTTATTTTCTTCACATAAATAACCATTTGGTATATTAGGTTTATTATTACAATCAAAAACTTCATTTGGACAACGCTCACCGAAAGTTCCTTTACATCCATAATAACAACCACCAATTCCACCTTGTTTATACCATTGTGGTGAATATGTTGAAAATCCAACATTAAAACCTTCACATCCCCTACCAAACATCTTAGCAATAGTATATCCAATAATGATAAGCAAAAAGCATGTCAATATTTCATCATTTTTTGTACCAA
>MDTG01186877.1_pt1 | contig 11708 bp, 13 predicted proteins | sample 811421 | NCBI WGS metagenome assembly MDTG01 (sample SAMN05326645, study PRJNA326480) | marine metagenome | isolation source: seawater | place: Pacific Ocean: South East | collected 2011
AACACCTTTTTTAATACCAGCCCCTCCAACAAAACCAATGACGTTTACTTTTGCATTAGGGTTTGTAAAAGCAAAAATAGGATTATCAGAAACGGATTGAACCTTTATTTTTGCCGCATAAGTTTCAAATGAAAATAGTAAACATGTTATAAAGACAACCAGATTACTAACTTTAAATTTATTCACGAATATTTTTTACAATTTTTTTTTTAATTTTCAATATTTTTTTTACAAAATTCTTATTGGCTTACCCTCTAAAAAAGCTTGTAAATCTTCTGCCATTTGGTTGTACCACTTTGTATAATTATCTATTGTTACGTATCCTATATGAGGTGTTAACAGAACATTTTGTAAAAATCTTAATTTATGATTTTCTGGTAATGGTTCTATTGCATAAACATCTAAGCCGGCGCCTGCAATAATTTCATCTTGCAAGGCTTTTATAAGATCATCCTCGTTTATAATTGGTCCTCTTGATGTATTAATTATAAAAGCAGTTTTTTTCATTTTAGAAATATCATCGTATTTTACCAAATTTCTACTGCGATCACTTAAAAGATAATGCACAGTTAAGAAATCTGATTTTTCAAATAACTCTTCTTTAGTCACTGCCATAACACCATGTTTTTCTGCCTGTGCTATTTTTAAATTTTCACTCCATGCTATAACTTCCATACCAAATGCTTTTCCTACCTTGGCAACCATGCTACCAAGATTACCTAAACCCATTATTCCAAGAGTTTTTCCTCTAATTTCGTATCCAATGGTTGTTTGCCAATAACCTTGATACATATTTTCGGATTCTTGTTTTATATTCCTTGCAAGTCCCAAAATTAAAGCCCAAGTAAGTTCGGCCGTAGGATTCTTATTTCCCTCAGATCCAGAAATAATAATTCCCCTCGATTTTGCATGCTCTAAATCAATACCTAAATTTCTCATTCCACTAGTAGCTATAAATTTCAATCTAAGACAACCATCTATCAATTTTTTTGTTATGGGGGTACGTTCTCTCATTATCAATAAAGCTTCATAATCCTTAAGATTTTCTATTGCGTGTTCCTCATTTTCAAAAGGTTGATTAAAAACTTTAATTTCACAACTATCTTTAAACGTTGACCAATCTACCAACTGTTCAACTACTCCCTGGTAATCATCGAGTATAGCAACTTTCATAGAAAAACTATTTTGACAGTAGACTACTTAATTTTCTGATATCTTTTACTTTCTCTAAGTGTCTTACTGTTTCAATTAGGACTTTAGATTTTTTACTGGACCATTTTGCAAATTCACAACAGCCTAAAAACTTATCTGCAACCTCATCATATGTCATTGGTATCATTGGACTTCCTTTGCCGAAGTCACCTCGTCCAGATATTTTCTTTCCATTTTTAAGATGGATATCTATTATGGTTGTCATTTTGTCATAACCTGCTGCCTCAGCAACTTTGTTTTTATAGAAGTTAATGTTTTTTAACATTTTTTGAACATCAGATTTATTAATTCTTTTATCTTGATATTCTGGAATGTACGCCCTTCTCTGTACAAGTAGGATCGCCATAGAATATTCCATGCTGAATTTTGCTTGAAATTCGTTGGTTGGTCTATGATGTATTAAAGCATTCTGCATATTATGATTTGTTCCGACATCCACTTTCATAACATCGCTTGGTTGAATGTCATGCTTTAAAATCAACTCGAGCATTTTTGTCATACCCGGGTGAGTTAATGATCCACATGGATGAGGTTTAATTGAAATACCTGGTTTAGAAAATGTCCAAGGTCTTCCGAGTTGCCCTTTTATTGAATTTAAATTGTAACCACCTCCATGTGCCTGGAAAAATCCTCTGGGTGACTCTAAAATTTTATCAGTTGCTGACCAGCCATACTCGACTAAATCACATGCAACAACTCCGCTCTCAGCAGCTCTTCCAGCATGTAAGGGCTTGGTCATTGTGCCAAAATTTTCTCTTAAACCGGCACTTAAAGATGCTGCAATAGCTAATGATTTTTGGATTTGACTTACATTGTAATTTCTAATTTTTGAAGCTGCAGCTGCTGAGGCTAAAGTTCCACATGTAGCAGTAGAGTGAAAACCGTGTTGATAATGTCTTGGTGACATTGCCTCTGAAACTTTGCACTCGACATCTACCCCGATAAGATAAGCGTTTATAAATTCTTTTCCATTAATCTTTTTTAATTCGCCTTCAGCAAAAGCACTTGGTAAGCAAGGTGCGGTCGGATGAGTTAATAAACCGTAAACTCGATCTTTTTGAACAGCTAATTGTGTATCATCATAATCGTCTGAATGAATTCCAGTGCCGTTTGCTAAAGCAGCAAATCTGGATGTAACTTTCATTTTTGAGCCTATAACTGTTGCTTTTCCCTTTGCGGAATTTTGTTTGATATGTTTAAACAGGTATTCACCAGTTCTAGCAACCGATCCAGATAAAGCTAAACCAAAACCATCCAAAATATGCTTTTTGGCTAACTCGACTACTTCTTTTGGTATTCTGTTATATTTATTTTTTTTTATAAATTCTGAGACGTATTTTGTTAAATTTTTTCCTTTGTCGGTATTAATATTTGGCGTGAAAGATTTTCCCATTAAATTTTATTTTATAAATTTAAAATTATATACTCAAATAAAATGTGGATTGTCAATAAATTTTATAATATAAAATGTTATTTCACATTGTAAAATATATGAGTACCATCAAAGTTTTAGATAAAGCTTTTCAGATTTTAAATTCTTTTGACGATGGAAATAAAAGTATATCCTTAAAAGAATTGACAGGAGTTACTCGATTAAACAAATCAACAATACTTAGGATTTGTAACTCGCTCATCAAACATAATTTTCTAATTAAAAATGAAATAAATGGTAGTTACCGATTGGGACCTGGCAGTTGGAAATTAGGCTCAATATACAACTCAAATTTCAAAATGGGTAACGAAATTAAAGAGATTCTTCGTCAAATTTGTGAGACGACTGGTCAATCTTCAGGATATTGGGTTAAAGCTGGGGAAAAAAAAGTTTGTTTGTACAGGGTAAATTCCAAATCAGAACTAAATCATTATGTCGTAGAAGGAACTACCTTTGAATTAAATTCTGCGACAGGAAAAGTTTTATCAGCATACACAGGACATAATAAAGATTTAAAACTTCAAATTGATAAAAAAGGTTATATTTTCACAAAAGGTGAAAGATTAGATAATATTGCCAGTGTAGCTGTACCAGTATTTAATATTCAGGGTAATTTTAAAGGAACAATCAGTGTTTCTGGTTGGAAACAATTTTTTACTAATTCAAATGTTCAAAAATATTTCATAGTGCTATCAAACTACCTCGAACGATTAACGATGTTATTATCCAATGAATAAAAAAACAATTGCTTTAAAAAAATATTTAAAAGACAATAAAAGTTATTTACTGCCCGCTTGTCATGATCCATTGTCGGCAAAACTTATTGAAAAAAAAAAATTCAAAGTAGCTTTTATTGGTGGATTTGCTTTATCATCTGCTTCTCTAGGATATCCTGATGCAAGTTTAATAAATCAGAAAGAATTGGTTGATGCGACCAGATCAATATGTAATCACACTAATATTCCCATAATTGTTGATGCTGACACCGGATTTGGTGGAAATGCTAATGTTTATCGAACTGTTAAAGAATTAGAGATCTCAGGTGCTTCAGCTTTAGTTTTAGAAGATCAAATATTTCCAAAGAGATGTGCATTAACTCATCAAGTGAAATTACTAAACATTAAGGATGCAAAAAAACGAATTTTAACAGCTATAAAAGCTGCAAATGAAAATAAAAATATTCTAGTAATTGCAAGAACAGATGCTTTAACATATGGATCTGTAAATGAAGCATTAAATCGAGCCTTAGCGTTTGAAGAATTAGGTGCTAATGCAATTTTCATAACTGGAGTAAACTCGTTAAAACAAATCAAAATAATTAGAAAAAAAATTAAAAAAACCCCATTAATGATTAATATAACTGAAAATATAAAATTTAATCTCAATGATGTTAGTAAAAATAAATTTAAATTTGCTTTATATTCACAACAAATATTAAATGGATATATTGACTCAACAAACAAAACTTTAGAACTTATTAAAAAAAAAAAAATTCCAAAGTTTAATAATAAAGCGAGACATACACTCTCACTTTTAGAATTTGAAAAATATTTAAAGATTGAAGGAAGAAAAAATAAATAATGTTACAATACATTCATGCTTTAAAAAAAAGTTATAAAAGTATACTCATTGGTATCATTGGTGGTTATATAGGTTCATTAGTAAATTTACCTTTACCCTGGCTTTTAGGTGCATTATTGTTAAATCTGTTTGTTTCTTTAACAAAATTCAATATCACATTTGAGAAAAAAATATTCTTACCAGTTTTGTTAATTATTGGAGTTATTTTAGCTGGATCATTTAATATAACCTTACTCTACAAGATTCATTTGTGGGTTTACTCATCGATCGCTATGATAATATGTACAATTATTGGTTCAATTATAGTTGCATTCTATTTTCATAAAGTTTGTAAATTTAAGAAATTAGTTTCAATATTGGCTGGCATGCCAGGAGCGTTTGTTGTGATCGCTGCTGCAATAAATGAAATTACTGAAAGTAAAAAAGAAAGCGGACAAGTTGTCATACCTCAGGCTACACGGGTATTATTTATTGTTTTAATTTTACCTTTTATATTTGTTACTCAAGCCGGCTACCAAGATATTTCCTCTCATGGAAATAACCCAATATATGACATAAGATACTTTATAGAAATAATTTTTCTTTTGTTCATATCTCAAATAGGTTCAATTGGACTCAATAAATTGAATATACCTTCAGCTCCGATTCTCGCAGCAATGATATTATGTGGTTTTTTTTATACCTTAGAAATTACTACAGCTAGATTTCCAGATATTTTTATAAATATAGCGTTTGTTTTTCTTGGTTCGGCAATTGGCTGTCGTTTAAACAGCTTACCAATTAGAGAGATTGGTTATTATTCATTTCACGGTTTTATAGTTTCTGTTTTGTTAATCGTTTTAGCGGGTATATTCGCATATATGTTAAATATATTTTTTGGATTTGATTTTATGGCAGCTTTTTTAAGTTTTGCCCCAGGTGGTCTGCACGAAATGGTAGTTATTAGCATAGCTTATAATATTGACCCGCTATTTGTTACTTACCATCATTTTTTAAGAATATTTTTAATTATTTTTTCTATACCATTTATCTTAAGGTATTTTTCAAAAAACTAATCCCAAATTTTTTTTAATCTTTCTACTCGACCACAGCCTGTCTTATAAAACTTATATCTAATTGGATTTTTTTTATAATAATCTTGATGATAATCTTCAGCAGGATAGAAAACATCTAATTTTTTAATATTAGTCACAAATTTATCAATATCTGATTTTCCAAGTTTAACTTTTGACTCTTGAAACAATTTTTTTTCCAAATCATTTTGATAAAAAACAGCTGTTAAATAACTTGATCCTTTATCACAAAATTGACCTTTAGCATCATAGGGATCTATATTTTTCCAAAAAACATTCAATAGTTGTTCATAAGATATTACATTTGGATCGTATACTACCTCCACAGCTTCATAATGACCTGTTTCATTATATGTAACTTGTTCATACGTAGGATTTTCTACTTGACCACCTGTGTAACCAGAAATCGCTTTTGATACTCCTTTTGTTTTTTCAAACGCCTCCTCAACACACCAAAAGCAGCCACCAGCAAAATAAGCTTTTTTTTCGCTTGCCATTAAAGAAGTTTTTAAACTAATAAAAATTAAAAAAAAGAAAATTAAATTTTTCATTGTTAAAACTTATCACAAATAATTGTTTAAAATTATAAAACATAAGGCGCTAGTCAATAAGGCAAATATTATATTTTTTTTAAAAGAAAAATACACGATTAGTGTTATTATCGTTGAAATTAATCTACTTGCCTGTGACGTTTCGGCTAAAATACCAGCAGGAAATAAAATAATTCTAGCTATAACTGCAGAAATCATAGCTATGGAAACACATTTTATCCAAATAAATAATTTGCTGTTTGCTTTAATATTTTGAGAACTAAATATGCCCAATGCCCGACAAAAATATGTTCCTAAACTTGCAACCATTATTGATAGGTAAATAAATTGATTACTCATTTAATTCATTTAACTCATTTTTAAATATAAAAAAACTGAATGTTCCAGCAATTATACCTGCGGCTAAAACAGACCAGGTAGGTAAAACATTATTTAAAAGAATACTCAAGCATGATCCAAAAAAAATTGAAATAATCAATTTCTTTTCACTCAAATTACCAATCGTCATTAGTAAGAAGTACATAGGATTAATAAAAACTAAACCGATTAAAACTTCGTCTGATACAATATTAGAAAAATAAAATCCTACAACTGTACATATAATTGAGCTGAACCATAAAAAACCACCTAAACCAATAAAATAATCAAATTTATCGTTTTGATTAATATTTTTATGAACTGAAAACATGTTTAACCAACTAGTGACTGCAATAAAATGCGCGCCAAAGTATTGTTTCCATTTTGGAGTATTAGAACCCCTGATAACAGGAATAATATTTACTGTCATTGGATAAAGTCTGCTGTTTGTAAGCAAAACTGCTAGGAATACATTCAGCAGCGTTCCACCAGTTAATATTGTTTCTGCCATGACAAACTGGCCTGGAAGAGCAAAAGTAAAAAAAGTTGAAAAAAAACTTTGATATATGTCAAAACCCGCACTTTTTAAAAAGGCTCCAAATGCAAACATACTTGAACCTAGCCCGAGCGCTGGAACTCCTATTGAATGTTTAACACCATCAATTAATGCCTTTGAGAAAATCAAATTTAAATTTACCTCTTAAAGTAATCTATAGATTTTAAAATTATTTAGCAATTCAATATCTCATCAAAAGGTGATATATAAATAAATAAGATAATAATGAAAGAAAAATTTAAAAATAAGTTTTTTACTGCTGACAATAAAAATAGAGCATATATTAATACAAAAAAATTAAAAACAATTTGGTTTAATACTGGCACTCTTTGTAATTTATCTTGTAAAAATTGTTATATTGAATCAAGTCCTAAAAATGATCGTTTAGCATATCTATCATTCGAAGAATTTAAAACTTTTCTCAAAGAGAGTTCTGATAATAATTTAGGTACTGAAAATATAGGATTCACAGGTGGAGAACCGTTTATGAATAAGGATATTATTAAAATGATTGAATACTCTCTTAATAAAAATTTTAAAACACTTGTTCTAACAAATGCAATGAAGCCAATGATGAACAAAAAAAAAGAATTGTATAAAATAAATAATTCAAATTTAACAATCAGAGTATCTATAGATCATTATTTAAAAATAAATCATGAAAAAATAAGGGGTTACAATAGTTGGGATCCTATGATTAAGGGGCTTAAATGGTTATGTGACAATGAGTTTAACTATCATTTAGCAACTAGATTAATGTGGAATGAAGATGAAAAAATAATAAGAAATAATTTTAAAAAATTTTTGAAAAATAATAACTTAAATCTAAATGCAGATTCAAGGACCCAACTAGTTACCTTTGCTGAAATGGACGAGAAGTTTGATACACCAGAGATAACTACGGAATGTTGGGACATTCTTAATAAAAATCCAGACGATATCATGTGTGCAACGTCAAGAATGGTAGTAAAAAGAAAGGACGACAAAAAACCAACCGTAATAGCTTGTACTCTTCTACCATATCAATCTGAATTTGATTTAGGTCATAGCTTGAAAGAATCAATGAAAAAAATTTATTTAAACCATCCTCATTGTTCTAAATTTTGCGTTTTAGGTGGTTCTAGCTGTAGCTAATGATTAATAAAATTGCCAAGATATTAATTATTTTTATTTTTATAATATCAATCTCTACAATTTTTATTTTTGATCTAACCCAATATTCTTCATTTGAATTTGTGAAAAGAAAACATACTGAGTTACAAATAATAATAAAATCAAATTTCTATTTTTATCTTTTCATTTTTTTTATTATTTATGTAATTATTACAACTTTTGCTTTACCTGTAGCTGCTGTGAAAACAATTTTAGCAGGTGCTCTATTTGGTTTAATTCCAGGAGTTATAATAACATCTTTTGCAAGTTCTATAGGTTCAACTTTTTGTTTTTTAATGTCTCGTTTTGTTTTCAGAAATTATATAGAACAAAAATATTCAAAATATATTTTTAAAGTAAATGAGGGAATTTCGAAAAATGGATCTTATTACTTATTTTTTTTAAGATTAAGTCCTATATTTCCTTTTTTTATAATTAATTTAATATTTGGGGTTACCAAAATGAAGACAACCACTTTTTATTTTATATCTCAAGTAGGAATGCTAATTGGAACTATAGTCTTTGTAAATGCAGGCGCTCAACTAGCAAAAATTAATAACTTAAATGACATACTTAGTCTAAAAATCATTATTTCATTTATGTTAATTGGATTGATGCCATTGGTTTTAAAAAAAATTATCGAAAGATACAATAATGACCAAAATATTAATAAGTTTATAAAAACAGAGTGTGGACTTTCAAAATATTACCTTCTTAAAGCCAAAAAGGGTGCATTCAATAAAATAAGATTTTATTGGTTTGTCATGATCGCTACTATAAGAGATTTACCGAAATTTAGACAAAATTAAATATTTGCCTTTTGATCCTGATAAGATGATAATAACATCAATATTTTTAGAAATCACGTATTTGGTTATTAAAACTGGATCTTATCCAATTTTAATTAAAAATATTGATAAATCACTATTTGTATAGAAATAAATTTCTAAAGATCAATTTAAATATACAATACAATTGATAGAACAAGGTGAAATGGCACATAAAACTGAAGAGAATAATAAATCTGCGGTATTATTATTAGAAGCTTTAAAGTTATTAGAAAGAAAATAGTCTTAAAAAAGACAAAATTTATCATAAAGTTAGTCATAATTTAATACTATAGTTAGAATATGAAAAAAAATAATTTGATAAAATTTGCCCAAGTAAACCCAATTGAAATCGAACAAAAAACGAATTCCTTTTTCAACAAATTAACTCAATTTTTATTAGGCGCAAATCTATTTGTTTTAGTTTTAATATATTTTGTAATTTCTTAATTATTAGTTTTAGCCATATATTTGATTAGAAATAAAAATAAAGGCTTTGGTAATATTTTTAAAGTTTTAAAAATTATGCTCATCATAAATGGAAAGGTGATGTCGTACTTCCTTTTCTCTAAACCATTATAAATTATGTTTGCAGCTTTTTCTGCTGACATTAAAAATGGCATCTCAAATTTATTTTGGTCTGTAAGTCTTGTCTTCACAAAGCCAGGGTTTATAATACTTACATCTATATTATTTTTTTTACAGTCGTTATAGATTGACTCAGAATAATTCATCATAGCAGCTTTACTTGGTCCATAACCTGATGAATTGGGTAATCCAAAAAAACCCGCAAGGGAACTAATCATAGCGATGTGACCTTTTTGTTGTTTTTTTAAATGGGGTAAAATAACTGACATCACATTTATTAATCCCATAAAATTAACTTCAATAGTTTTTCTATACAAATCTAAATCTACATCAAATGTATTGTTGGGTTTGTAAAAACCACTTGAGTACACAACAAGATCCAGATTGTCATAATAGGATATAATTTCTTGTAATGTATTTTGCGTTTCTCTTACATTGGTTACATCAATTTTTTTGCAAATAATATTAGTATCATCGTTAGCAAGATCATTTTTAATTTGTGTAAACTTATTTTCACTTCTCCCCAAAATAATTAAGTTCTCAGTCTTTCCTAAATATTTTTTTGCAAGCTCTAATCCTATACCAAAAGTTCCTCCAATAATTATAACGTTCATTGTAATTTTATTTTAAGTGTATATATTTAATATATTCAAAATATTATGGCTTCAAGAAATGAATTTGATAGTTTTGGAAAAATTAAGGTTCCAAATGATAGATATTGGGGAGCTCAAACTCAAAGATCAATAAAAAATTTTAAAATTGGTAAAATTAACGTACCGTTAGAGCTAATTCATGCAATTGCGATTGTTAAAAAATCTGCTGCAATAGTAAATCAAAGGTATAAAGATTTAGATCCAAAAATATCTAAAGCAATACAAAAGGCATCTGATGAGATAATTTTAGGAAAATTAAATGATCATTTCCCATTAAAAGTTTGGCAAACTGGATCAGGGACACAAACAAATATGAATGTAAATGAAGTAATTTCAAATAGAGCAATTGAAATACTTAATGGTGAGCTTGGTTCAAAAAAACCTGTTCACCCAAACGATCATGTAAATATGTCTCAATCAACAAATGATACATTTCCAACTGCAATGCACATTGCAATTGCAATTCATACTAATAAACAGTTAATACCTGCTTTAGTTAAATTAGAAAAAAATTTAGGTAGAAAAGTTAAAAAATTTAAAGATATTATAAAAATTGGAAGAACACATTTACAAGATGCAACACCGATAACATTAGGTCAAGAATTTTCAGGCTATGAAACTCAAGTAAAACATTCAATCAATAGAATTAAAGAATCGCTTAAAGAAATTTATTATCTAGCACAAGGTGGCACCGCTGTTGGGACTGGTATTAATTCTAGAAAAGGTTGGGATAAAAAAGTTGCTCTAGAAATAAAAAAAATTACTAAACTTCCTTTTCAGACTGCAAAGAATAAATTTGAAGCACTTGCAAGTCATGATCCGATTGTTAATTTTTCCTCAAGCTTGAGTACAACAGCTGTAGCATTAACAAAAATTGCAAATGATATAAGATTCTTAGGTTCTGGCCCAAGAGCTGGTTACTCAGAGCTTGAACTCCCAGAAAATGAACCTGGATCCTCAATTATGCCAGGAAAAGTAAATCCCACTCAATGTGAAGCTATCACCATGGTGTGCATGAAGGTTATTGGAAATCATACTGGTATAACCATAGCTGGGACACATGGTCATTTTGAATTAAATGTTTTTAAGCCAATGATTGCATATAATATCCTTCAATCTATAAATCTTATTTCAGACTCAGTAAATTGTTTTACCAATTATTGTCTAAAAGGAATTAAACCCAATAAGAAAAAAATAAATGAGTTATTAAAAAATTCTCTAATGTTGGTTACCGCACTTTCACCAAAAATTGGATATGATAATGCAAGTAAGATAGCTAAAGCTGCACATAAAAATGGCACAACTTTAAAAGATGAAACATTAAAAACCGGTCTAATAACTGAAGACGAATATAATATAATTGTTAATCCAAAAAAAATGGTAAAACCAAAGTAAACTTATAGAAGTACGAAATACCTAGATAATTCAAATATATTTTCCAACTTTCCAAAAATAATCAAAGTATTTAAATTTGTGTTTAATTTTTTAAGTTCGTTTTCGTTAAAAAATTTTTTAAAAAAGTTTTCTTGAACACTTATCTTTGCTTTATTTAAATTTAATATACCTTTTGATTTTATATTAATCTTATTATGTATAATTTTATCAACTATATCCTGGTCATTACAAACTTTTTCGCATATTTTTTTTAAATCTTTTGTTTCAAAAGCTAATTCATAAAATAATAAATTATCTTTTTGATAATTGATATTTCTTCCTTGAATAGAAA
>MDTG01257669.1_pt1 | contig 11708 bp, 9 predicted proteins | sample 811421 | NCBI WGS metagenome assembly MDTG01 (sample SAMN05326645, study PRJNA326480) | marine metagenome | isolation source: seawater | place: Pacific Ocean: South East | collected 2011
AATTTCACCATCAGTCTGCTTAAGAATTTTGGTTCTTACATACTCTGCAGAGAAGTACTTACCAAGATAAGGTTCAATTGCTGCAACTGCTGCCAACTTATCATTGAGAAGTTCAGTCTCTTTAAGTTCGGAGAAATGATTGTCATAAAGGAAATCATATTGAATATGGTCAGAAAGTTTTGGCCAATCTTCTAGTGCAACAATATTCTTTAGGACAAGTTGAGTCTTCAACATATCGTTGAATAGACTTGTAAATCTTTTACGAAGTCTTCCTACAAACTTAGTAAAACGAACTTCATCTCTAAGAATTTCCGAAGAACGACCCATTGAAAACCCACTACTACCATTAGTTCTGGTTTCGGGAACATTCAAAGAACGGAAAAGTTTTTTCTGGAAATACTCAATATCAGCAAGTTCTCCAAGATTCTGACCACCAGGCAGTGTAGTAATCTCTGTACCACGACCACCTTCTCTACGTGGCAACCAGAAATCCTCAAGCATTGCCATGTACTTTCTATCGTCACGAATCTCACCAGTGTTCGCATCATAAACTAACTTATTACGATAACGATTCATGACATCACGCAGATATTGCTCTGCTTTAATCTTTGGAAGATTACCAACATCAATGTAGAAAATTCTACGTTCTGGTGCTCTTGACAAACGATAGATAACCAAAGAGTCTTCAATCATACGGAGTTGATTGAGTGACTTGATTGCTTTATGGAGATATGAAAGAATAGTTTGCTTGTTCCTATCTACAAGACCAGAAGTTACAAAGGTAATTGAGTCTGGGGCAATTTTCACTGCCTTACTATCATTTTGTGATGTATGATAAGTAGCACCACCACCCTTAAGAGCACCATTAGGATTATAAAGATAGTATTCATCAATCTCTGGATTTGTAAAAGAATTATCTTTTGCAGAAATTGCTCTAGTAATACCAGATAGATTATCGTTTTCTTTCTTTTTTAACTTTCTAACATAACGGATTTTAAGGGGGTCAACATAACGAACTTCCTTTAGACCCTCTTCTGGTTTTTTGACATCAATTACCTTATGGTAATAGACTCTTCCGTCAATATACCAGTTACGGAAAATTTCATGAGCCTTCTTATCGAAGTCCATGATTTCTTTAATATATTTGAACTCTTCCCTAATACTTTCCTTTAACTTATCCGAACCAGGAACATTAGAAAGTTCGATTTCCACTGGTGAATCGTTCAAGTCTGATACGATTGCTTCATCTACAATATCTTCAATGGCACTATCCGCTTCGGGATGAAGTGCCATTTCTCTGTATCTACGTATTAAATCTTGTTCGTTTTTATAGACACCTTCAATATCTACATATTGACCATAAAAACCACTAGATAAGTAAAAATCTGACTTATCTTCATCATTTTGAGGAATCGGAGAAAGAATGGAATCTTCCTTACCTTTACCCGACTCCTCAAATTTGTAACCAAATAATTTAGGCATCTCTATGAAATACTGGACTTCCTTGTCCTAGTATTTAGGTGGTTTCTGAAGTACCAAGAATACTGTTACCAGTTTCTGGATCAAGAGCATCCCACCACTGAACCTGAAGGTCAACGGTGAACTCCTCAACAGAATCTGCCGCATCATATGAAAGTTCAATTGGACTTACGTTTGTTGGGAATGTTCCGAAGAACTTGTAAGACTTCAGTACAGGAATCTTTGCTCCGTTGTCTGGAAGTTGTCCACTTGTTCTATTTACTTCCTTTCCTCTACCAAGTTGGTGAACTACCATCTCAGTCTGATAAGCAGCAGGAGTGATAACACCTGCATTGTCATCATGTCTGTTGATGAAGTTCATCCATCTTTCAAACGCATTTCTGAGTTTGAAGTTGGTATCGTTAATGACTGTGATTGTCCAAGGATCGAAGGTTCTATCACCAGCAACCTTGAGGTTTCTACCTCTGAAGGGAATGTCAATTACGTTGACATTTGATGCTGGAAGTTGAGCAGCCTTCACCATGAAGGTGAAGTCTTCATCAACTCTTACTTCGGTGCTAAGACCAGAAGGGAATGCAAGAACACACTCAAAGAGATTGGGTCTTGCACCACCACCAACTAGTCTTGATTTGAAATCACTGAGTGTTCTGGTATTGTAACGTGGGGTGTTGTTAGTTGCGTTTGACATCGATAGGGTTCCTCTTATTCTTTAAGTGTAATAAATCAAACAGTGCCAACGACTTCGGAGAAGCTAATCCCTGTACGGGTAGCAACGAAGGTAAGACCGATGAAATTAATTGATCTTGCTGGTTTTACGAAGATATCAGCTTTAAACTGATTTGAGTCAACAACATCAGGTGTGTTGTTAGTGTCGTCACATACAATAATGAATTCTGTGATACCTCTCTTTCCTTTGACATCTCTTAGGAAAGGTTCAACAATGTTGATAAAGTTAGTTCTTGTAGTAGCATCGTTGAACTCAAAGAGTTGTGCTCTTGCTGCACCTTCGATTGATTCTTCAAGTGCAAGGAACAATTTACGAACATTGATTCTGTCGAATGCAGATTGATAACCTAGTGCAGTCTTATCACCAAAGAGTAAGATACCTTGTCCCGCAGAAGCAACAACTGGGTTAATTCTCTTTGTATAAAGTAGGTCTCTTTGTGCTTTTGATGGGTTGAATGCGAGTTTAACTGCATTGTTGATTGCTCCTCTGTTAGCACCTGCAGGTGAGAACCAAGGGAAATCGTCACCAGATGTTCTTGCCATTAGTCCAGCAACATCACTATTGAGTGCTAGATAGCAGAACTTATTATTAAATCTGTCGAATGTGTACTTGTAACCACTGTCAAATACTGCATAAGAAGAGGAGGGAAGTGGTTCAAAGAACTCAATAACCTTATCGGTTTGTGTATTTGTATTTGTCTGAGCAACAATATCTGATTTGTGTGGTGAAATTACTGCGATGCAGTCCTTCCTCTCATCAGCAATAGACATCAATGTTGTTGCCTTTGCTTGTGATTCAAATATGCTGGTTCCACCAGATGGACCCATGATTAGATAATCAACGTCATATTCTGCTGGGTTTCTGAAAATTTCATAAGCAGAAGTAATATTACCCAAGTCAGGTGCCATTCCGTTTTGTGCAGAATAATCAACACCATTAGACATCTTGAATGTCTGGTTTCCATTGACATTGAATGCCTTGCTCTGTGCTTCTGTTCCCCACACACCGTTCATTGCGGTGAATGCCTCTCCTACTCCACCTACCAGATGAGCAGCAGTAGTTGCTCTTGCTACACCAGCAAAGATATTTGCAGAATTTGTAGATAAGTAGTCCTTGTAGTAAATTCCCTGAGTTGGGCTGATTCTTGCATCAGATGCCTTAGAAAGGAATGTGTACTTCTCTAAGATTGAACCCGCAGAACCACTTATCTTACCAGTATCATCAATAACTACAACGTGAATCTGGTCATTCTTACCACTTCTGTCGTCAGCATATTGTGAAGTACCAGGTTTTGGTGCAATGGACTTCCAATGAATTATTTGGTTATCTAGACCAAGTTTCTGCTCATCATACCAGTCACTAGCATTAGAACTGAATGTATTTGTTGTGACACCTGCTGATGTTACAATATTGATGGTGTTATTAGTAACACCAAATGAATTAGCATTAGTTCCCTGACCAGGATTTTTGTATTCGATTGATTCGGTAACTCCAGTAGAAGAATCTGTTCTATCTACAACTTTAACGTAGATTTCTTCGTTACCAATTCCAGTAATAATACCTCTGATTTGTCCTGTGAAGTTCTTAACCACACCTCCTTCTGCATAACTAACAGTTGCTGGTGAAGTTACTGCGTATCCTACTTGAACATCAGTAGAAACTACACTTGTCGTAATTTGTGAGAATACAAATGACTCAGCAGTTAACGAACCAGTATTTGTTGAATTTCCATCTAAAATAATCTGAGATGAACCAATAGTAGCAATTTTTGTACCATCGGGGATATTTGTGTTGGTAACTCTATCACCCACTGTCAGTGAAGAAGTTGTAATACCAGTGATTAAGTTTGTTGTGATTCCAACGTCACCTGACTTAGTTGCAACAGTATTTTCTGTAGATACTGATGTAGCAGTAGTTCCAATTCCAGAAATTACTTGGTCAGCAAAAGCATCAATAGTACAAACCTTTAGGTCATTTGCCCATGAACCAGGAGTTCTTGCTGCAAATTCCCAGGTAGTATCACTCTGGTGGTTAGTATCGTAATCTTCGTCGTTTAAAATTGATAGTGATGCTACAGCATCAGAGTTGGCATTGTTCAGGGTAGTACCACCTGCTCTTACCACTCTCATTACACCACCGTAAGAAAGATAGTTTGAAGCAGAAAGCCAATATTCGTTTTGAGCATCTGTCTCCGATGGTTTGCCAAAGGTGTTTAGAAGCTCTGCTTCTGATGCAATCAGCACGGGCTGATCAACGGGACCTTTAGCAAAAGGAGCAGCAAAGGCACCGACTTGATCATTGGTAGCAGTGATAGCACCAATGGTCAAATCAACTTCCCTTATCTGTACTCCTGGTGATACTAAATTTAACGCCATTTTTTCCCCTCTTAAAGAAGTTCATATTAGTCTATTAATATTTAGAGTTGACACTCTTTTTAGAGGGGAAACTGGGGAAACACCTACCAGTCTGGATAGTTAGACTGCTCAACTTGTCTTATTTTTTGTTTTTTTCTTGAAACTCTGGTAATTGTGCATTCTTTGCACTCATATGAATAGGCAGATGATGCATTGCCTTTGCCCTTTCTGGTTTTGTAAAATCCATCTTCTAAGTCTTTTACTTTTCCGCAAACTCTACATTTTCTATCTTTTGGAAAAGAAAAAGCAAAATCATCACCCAAGTCCATCAATAATACTCCCACATATATGAACGATCCCCATATTCATCTGTATGCCATCTATCACCAGAAGAATCAACAAAGGAACTATCATCAGATATACCGTCACTTACAAAACCAAAAGGTGCCATGTCTTGTTCAATCTGATCTCTTTGGTCCTCATAAATTCTCTTTCGGATATCATTATCCGTCATCTCTTTGAAGTATGGTTGAACAATTAACCAAGAGAAAATAACAAGACACATAGCAAGGTCATCATGACAACCATCTTCTGCCACGAATGTTTGATTCCTTTGAATAAATGTTGTCAATTCACTAATAATATCATAATCATTTATAAGTAACTTATCATCTTCAATAACTGTTTTTAGGTTAGAACATCCAACTTGTTTTACAGTTTTAGACATCTTGATTCCTAGTTGAGATTTCTTACCAGAGAATCCCTGACCAACAATCTGACCTGCCCTACCTCTCATAGAGCACATTAATATATTCTCATACTCCAAATCATATTGAAGCATACTGGAAACCTGTTCACCAATATCATTAACCTCGACAAGAACAAAAGATTTATTATATGCCTTCCCAACTTTATCAATTATGTTTGGGAACAGCATAGGTTTAATTTCATTATTTCTATACTTTGCAACAATCTTATACGGGAAACTTGTAATATCAAACATTACAAAAGCAGAATAGTCCTTTCCAGTTCCTCTAGCAACATCAACTGTCATTAAGTATTGATGGTCTGGTTTTGGTTCCTCATATACATCAAGACCTTTACTTCTCTGTATAGGGTCACTATAGACCATAGACCTGAGTTTAGAAGGCGCAATAAGAGTATCAACAGACCCTAGAAACTCACATTCAAATTCCTGAGTAAACTGTCTCTCTGATGTATTACGTATAGTTTCTTCTTTCCATTTTGCATCCCTACCAGGAACTGCACTCCAATGGACTTCTAATGGTTTATAATCATTCTTTCCACGTTCTGCATCATGCCAAAGTTTATAGAACATATTCATCCCATTAGGGGTAGAAATGATAATAACTTTGGTTGTTTTACCAGATGAAATAGTTGGATATACAGAACTAAAGAACTGCTCTGCAATATGGTTTGGAATGAACGCAAATTCGTCCAAGAAGATGATGTTAAATGAGTTTCCTCGTACAGCAGAACTGGATGTAGAAGCAGCAATAATCTTAGAACCATTTTCAAGTTCTAGAGAACCTTTATTCCAAGAACCAACACCCTGCTGTAACCACTTTGGTAAATTTTCATAAGAAAGTTGCAATCTTTGTAGCAGTTCTCTAGCAGTTTCTGCTTTGTTTGCTAGGATTGCAATTCTAATATTATCATTAAATAAAGCATAATGAAGTAGATACGAAACTACCGTTGTGGACTTTCCTGTCTGACGTGGTAGTTTTGCAATATTAAATCTTTGCTCATGAAAGTTTTTAATTAAATCTTTCTGGAAGTCATACATGTCAAAGGGAATCAAACCCTCATCCAATGAAACAATCCGAATATACTTAAGTGCAAAATAAACAGGGTCTTCCTTACACTTTAGATATTCGGATATTTGTTCTTTAGTAAATTCAACTGGGACATTCTCTGCTTTGAGGTTGGGATTGCCCTTATAATGTTTATCAGCCATAAAATGGTTTTACTTTATTAATCCAATAGCAGCAACTGTTTCCTGCTGTTTTAAATATAACTTAAGATATACTTTACAAATATTTTTAATTTCTGTAATATCATTACAGTCCTCGATTTCTCTTATTTGTTTCTCATACTCAAAGTTCTTTGAAAGAGAATCAAGTTTTATGTCATCAGGATTCATGGATTGTCTTCTCCTACATGTAGTAATGGTTTAGTTGGGTCTCTAAAGTGTGGACCAAAGGAGATAACTGTTGAACCAGGATAGATTTTTTCAATCTGGGCAGAAACTTCCATTTTAGTGGGTGTTGTTAAACTTGGGAAGAACATTTGAATCCCTTCATATCTTCCCCTCCACTGGAACCGAACATGATAAGTTTTGCCTCTTTCCTGTAACTTAGTATATCTCTCTACCAGTGCTGTTGCTTCTGGGGAGAAGTCTTCCTTTTTAGTTTTATTACCCCAGTTCGCAGCACCAACTTTGCGACACTTTACAAGTGCTCCAGATGCGTATGCACTTGGCCAAACTCGATAACGAGATTTGACCTTTTTATAACATGCATCCTTTTCACCTGCTTTTTCTAATACTGTCTCTTCAGTAGCAACATTCTTTGCTTTGCCTTTACGGTCTGGATTACCGTCTTCACGATTCTTACGTCTGAATGCCTTTTCTTCCTCTTCCGCAGAGAGGTTCCTCTTCATCTTGGATGAACCACATTTAGGTTTGGTCTTTTGTCCTGGTTGTTTTGCACAGGGTTTCCCTGCGTATTTGCCACCCAACTGAACCCAACCAGGGGTGCCATCAGAAGAAGAACTCTTGCTAAACCAGTCACGCAAAGAACTATCACCACTTTTCGATTCATATATAAATTCCGAAAACGATTTCATTGGAAGATACAATTTTTAGTTATTTATTCGTTTGGCAACCCTTTCTTCAGTAATTTCTGGAGTTCTGCCGTTGAACCAATAAACATAGTATTGTTGGTGGTAACATTTTTAGGACCAGACTCTTCCTCTTTTAACTTCTTAAGTTTAGATTGAAGATCCAACAACTTGTCAGTTGTATCTGCTACATTTTTTATAAGTTGACCCGCAACTTCATATGCTCTTGGGGAATCAGACTGCTGAGCAATATCTATAATTCCATCAATTGCCTCTTGTCCTTTTTCAATAAGACTATAAAGTTGTCCTCTAGTATAGTCATAATCATAATCTGTGTCACCACCCTCTCCTTTTTTGGGACTTTTTCTGATAGAAGTTTCTGGAGTAGGTACTATCTCAGTCGGAGTTGCTTCTATTTCTAGTGAATCATTTATCGCATCAAAATCATTCTTCATAAGTCACTATCCTTCCTAGGACTGTATAGTCTTCCATCACCAAAATCGAATAGGTCTTCATTGAATCCAAACTCATCATCATAATTGATTAGAGCATCATCTGCTGCATTAATCATGTTAATGCTATCTCCAACCTGATGTTTGGCATTGATTGTTTTATCCATACCCCTTGAGACTTTAAGAGTATTACCTGTAATCTTGGTAATTAACATAGACTCTTCATTAATCATAATATAGGAGTTCTCTACAAATTGAGATGCATTAGATACATCGAATGTTAACTGAGTCTCACTAATATCTGCTGCAAGAGTCGTAGTATTGTCATCATTATAATCTTGAATTGCTCTTGGTGTTACTTGATATCTTAACTGTCTAGAAGCATCCTGCCTATCAGTATTTCCATAGTAATCGACAGTAACCTTCTTAATAATTGGACCTTCCTTATCATCAATCTTACCAAAGATTGCTGTCTTAGCAGTAAATCTTAAAGTATAAATTAAACTTCTTCTAGTTGTGTAATCACCTTCATAATCATCTTGCATCGTGATTCCTTCTAGAGTGATTGGAATATCTCTCTTTTCACCAATAGAATTTACCAAATCAACCGTTAAATTGAATTGTGGTTGGAAGTATGGCAAAATCTGCTCCAGAATTTGAAGCATATCATCCTGATATTTCGTCAGAATACTTAGTTCAATACTAACATTGTATGGTGCAGGCATGTATACCTGAATTGGTCCCACTCCTGTTCTATTTGCTTGAAATGTTTGAACTGTGGAAACTTTTCTAGAAGGGTCATAAACAATGTCGGTCATTTCAAATGACATTCTAGGAAGAGTTATTGCTACTCTTTTTCTCAAGTCTGGTTTTTCATCCAAACGAGCAAGAAATTTTTGAACAGGTCCATAAGATATTGGAACCTTTATGACACTATTATCCGCACCAGTACCGTCCTGGTGTTTGATATAAAGATTATTGAACAATGTGCCAAAGGCAACAATTGTTCTCTTTATAATTTCGTGATAGTGATAGGAACCAAACATATCAATAGTTTATGATAAAAGTATTTAGAGCTCTCCGAATGGGTTAATTTCAGTAAAATCAAGAATCTTATCTGCTTCTGTCTCTATGACATCATTTTCTGCAAAATCATCATAGATGTCATCAAGGGTGATTGAACTAATCTTATGGGTTGCTGCAGCACCAACAATCAATTCTCCCTTCTGGAAAGAACCACTGACAATAGAAACTTTAAGTGTCCTGTTATCGTGGTCCCAAGATTTAACAACTCCAGTAACTCCACTAGTCTGACCAGTAACGGTCTCATTAAATTCAAAACTACCTGCAGCCATTTCAGCTGAATTTTCAAAAGTTACTGTCGGTACAGTTCTATATCCACTACCAGGATTAGATAATGTAATATTACTAATAGTTCCACCTGCACTAACAGTTGCAGTTGCTGTTGCTTGTACTCCCTGTTGCGTTACTATATCAGTGATTCTTACAAGACCATCAGTTGGTAGTTGAACAGAATCACTTTCTAAACGAGTTCCACTATTTGCTACACCAAGATTTCCATCAGCAACAAGGACATTAATTGAATATGCACCACTAACTCCAGTGGTTCTGGATAATTGTCCAGTATGGATATCAACTCTTTCAGAATGTGCTTCATAGAAAACTGCTTCATAAACCATGTTTGGAGAACCTGGTGTACCACTAGTGGAACTAGTTCCCTCAGAACGGATTCTATATGTTCTATTCGGTGCAGTTCCTTCTGTACCAAAGTAAACTCGTTGAACTGAGTTGTCCGCAGCTTGCATCATAATTTTAGGGAGTGCTGGATTTGTTGCACTTATATTACTATGATTATTGCTTCCAGCAGCAAAAGTCAAATAGTTATTTGTACCAACATAAACTATATTAGTCGAGAATCCAGCATACACACTATTAAACGGCATGGATAATTCCCAGAATCCATCATCTGCAGTTCCAGATGTTGGAGTTTCTGTTAAAGCAAGTCCTGCTGTTCCTAGTAAATTATTAGTAATTGTTGTTGCCGTTATAACTCCAACAATATGATAGTCATCTCCTACAGCAAATCCTGTTCCACGTTCTACAATCGATACTCCTCCAATTTCTCCAAATGACCCTCCAATAGAAACTACATCAACAACAGCACCTGTTCCTAAAGCTCCCGTAGAAGCTGGTCTTAATACATACCTTGCCGTTGTGTAAGCAAAACCAGGATCTTGTATTGCTACTGTTTCTATTTCAGTTAATGTTTTTGTAAGTGGTTTGGAAACAGTTATAGATGGTGTAGAACCATATCCCAAACCACCAGATGATATGTTAATTGATGTAATAGTTCCACCAGCACCAATCGTTGCAGTTGCAGTTGCAGTTTGATTATTGGAAGTAGCTGCACTTGGTGAATCCAATGAAACTGGGGGTGGTAATCCTGAACCATTATCATGCTCATCATACTTACCACCGACTTGCTCTGCAAGTATGGAAACAACAGTACCTTCAGAATTCAACCTAGTAATATACTTAGGATTAAATATTGACTCAAATCCATTAGCATTACTTGGATTTACTGGATTAGTGATGTATACATTAGGAGCAGTAGAGTACCCAACACCACCAGTGGTAAGTCCGACAAAAGGAATACCCTTAGCAATGACTGCGGTAGCAGCAGCACCTACTCCTCCTCCACCATGGAATGTAACTTCTGGAGCAAAGGTATAACCAATGCCAGGATAACTAATTAATACTTTTGATATGGACCCCCTATCAAGAATTGCTTCTACTGTTGGTAACTGACCAAAACCACCAGGTTTCTTAAACCTAACTTCTGGTGGGGTACTATATCCAGAACCACCGTTAATGATATCAATATAAGCAACACCATACTCAGGTAAACCTGGACGGGAACCTACTAATGATGCATGTAAGTCAATTGCATTTGCTGCTGCAGCAATAGAGGTAGTGTCATTAACCATGACCAAGGTTTGTATATAACCAAAGTCCTGAACAGACTCATCGACTTCTGCAATATCAGTATCAATAATCTCATCCTCATATTCAAAGAGTTCACAACGAAGTTCATAGACATAAAGATTATTAAGTTGATAGAAGGGTGCCTTCATCTCAACATACTTAATCTCAAAAAGACTATTGTCCAATGGAAGATAGATTAAATCACCTTCTTGTGGCCTATCTGCAGTCTTTACTTCAGACTTAAATAAATTAATTTTTGGAGTAATGAAGTCTGCATAACGTTCTTTTGAGATTACAAAAGTAATCTCATCCGTGCTTCTTATGCCAAACTTACTTAGCATATCACCATTTCCACCATATCCATCAAAAGTTGAGATATATGCTTCAATGCGGAAACTATCATCAAACTTGGATACAGTAATTTCTTTAATTACTTTCTCCTCAGTAATGATTTTCCTGGGCATGTATACAACATCTTGCCCATAAATGCTTAATTGTTCATTAATTAAGTCTTGTACAAGTCTCTGCTCACTGGGAGATCCTTGCAGAAAATAAGAATTTAAAGGTGCCATATCATCCAATCATATCCATTGGGGGTAGTTCATAATCATTATGGAGTTCTTCCTCAAGTTTTTCAATTTCTTGAACTGCATCCTCATATATTTCCCTACCATTCAAACTTATGCCACCTGGTAGTTGGACTCCATTAAATTTAATTAGATTTTGACCCCACTGCCTTTTTATTAGTGCAGTTGCATATCTCTTCACCCACCAGTCATTGTATACTGCTGTAAAATCATTTGGGTTAACTATTCTAATACAATCCAG
>MDTG01268918.1_pt1 | contig 11708 bp, 2 predicted proteins | sample 811421 | NCBI WGS metagenome assembly MDTG01 (sample SAMN05326645, study PRJNA326480) | marine metagenome | isolation source: seawater | place: Pacific Ocean: South East | collected 2011
AAAAGATTATCAACGATGCAAGAGGATTAGATTTCCTAGTTCTTGACGAATTACATACATATCGTGGTCGTCAAGGAGCTGATGTAGCGTTGTTAGTTAGACGTATAAGGCAACAATTAAATAACGATTTGCTGTGTATTGGGACATCTGCGACGATGGCGACTGAAGGAACGGCTCAGGAGCGCAATGAGCTAGTAGCACAAGTATCAAGCAAATTATTTGGCACAAATATTCCGCCTGAGAACATAATTACAGAGACTCTAATGAGACAGACGAAGGGTGGTATGGCTGAGCAAAAGCAACTCGCTACAGCTTTAAATAAAGATTTTTCCTTAACCGCGACTAATCATTGGAATGCAAACGATTTACAAGATCACCCCCTCGCAGTATGGGTTGAATTAAATTTAGGATTAGAGAGAGAGGATGGTCTTGATGATGGGAAATGGGTTCGTTGTAAGCCTAAGACTCTTCAACAGGCATCTTCAAACTTGGCAGAGATAACTAAATTACCTGAGGAGTCAATACTAACCAAGTTACGAGATTTCTTACTCGCCGCCTACCGAATTCAGTTAGCTCCTAATAGGCGTTTCTTTGCCTTTAGGTTGCATCAATTTATTTCTGCAGGAGGTGATATTTACTCTACTCTCCAGCCAACTGGCCAAAGATACCTTTCTCTTAAAGGACAAAAATATAAACCCAACTCCAGTCGAGAGTCCTTACTTTTCCCCATGGTTTTTTGTCGTAGCTGTGGACAAGAATTCCATCCTGTTTGGGCAAAGTTGAATAACAAAAAAATCAGTAGTGTCGAACCAAGAGATTTTTCAGATCAGAGCAGTCTAAGTGAGCGAAATATAGTTCACGGTTATATAATGCCAGATACAAAAGAAGAATATGAAATTGATAATATTGAGGAAGCTAATCTACCTGATGGTTGGCTTGATGCAAGCAAAGACAACGATCTAGTAGTAAAGAGAAACTACCGTGCCTTCTTGCCAACTAATGTACGATTGAAATCTGATGGGCATTCGAGTCCATCTGGTATAAACTCTTGGTTCTTAAATAAAAGTTTCCGTTTTTGCCCTCGTTGTGGCGTTGAACACAACGTTCGCTCTAGTGAGTTTCGTAAGTTGTGTGGATTAAATTCGGAAGGTCGAAGCTCTGCTACTACTACGGTCAGTCTTTCAGTTCTTCGAAAGCTACTCAGTTTTCCGGAAGAAGAAATCCAAGATAATGCCAAGAAGCTTCTTGCTTTTAGTGATAACCGACAAGATGCTTCTCTTCAATCAGGTCACTTTAACGATTTCTTGCGTGTTCTTCAGTTACGTGCAGCTTTACTAGCTGCGCTTAAAAAATCAGTTGAGCAAGAATTGAGTATTGAGACAATCGCGCAAGTTACCGAAAAAGCACTAATGCTTGATGCTAACGATTTTATATCAACAAAAAATGTAAAACCACCCGTCGAACAGACAAATCGCAGGGCACTTCGTCGTGTTCTTGAGTATCGATTAATTGTTGATCTACGTAAAGGTTGGCGTGTAACAAACCCTAACTTAGAGGCATTAAATTTACTTGAAATCGACTATGCCGAGCTAGTTAACTGCTCAGAAGATAATAGTGATTGGGAGAAGTGCCACCCATTACTTGCTAGAGCTTCAAGTACTGAAAGATATTTAATTTGTCATAGGATTCTTGAGGAATTACGTGAACGCCTTGCGATTAATTGCGAGGCGTTGAGTCTAGACGAATTTGAGAAAAGGAAGCGAGCCGCTGCTGATCTTGAAGAAACATGGGGCATTGGTGCTGATGAGAAGCCAGAACTTCCTCGCAGTATCATTACAAGTCCTCTTCCAACTAAGACAAAAAGTACTGAGTTAGAGTCTTTATCGATTAAAGGAGCGTTTGGTCGTTGGTTAAAAGCTCGTGAACGATGGCTCTCAATTGAAGATTTATATCACTCATACAAAATGAACGATGATATTTACCAAGAAGTAATTGGAAACATTTTGACAATAATGGAGGCATGGGGCTTAGTAAAGAAATCTGAAGTACGATTGGGGCGTAGAGAAAGTGAGGTGTTACACGGCTGGCAATTAGCCGGTACATGTTTACGTTGGAGATTCATCGACCACGATCAAGCACCGGAAGATAAATATGCTGAAGCCCTAAGGGAAGAGCGTAGGGCGAATGGTCGTCGTGGACCAGAAAATAGCTATTTTAAAAATCTTTATCAAGACTTATCTCAATTGATCAGTAATGAAGGTAAACCTTTTTTCCAAACTTTGAATGCTAGAGAACATACTGCGCAGGTAGATGCGCTTGAGAGAGAAAATCGAGAAGAGGCATTTCGGAAGGCTACTCTTCGTCTAATGTTCTGTTCGCCAACTATGGAACTAGGTGTAGATATTTCTTCACTTAATACGGTTTTTATGCGTAATGTTCCTCCTACACCAGCAAATTATGCACAACGTAGTGGAAGAGCAGGTCGTAGTGGGCAGCCTGCTTTAGTACTAAGCTATTGTGGAGCTAATTCTCCTCATGATCAATACTTTTTTAATGAGCCAGTAAGGATGGTTGCAGGAGCTGTAACTGCACCTACACTTGAACTTTCTAACGAAGAACTACTTAAGGCTCATTTTCGTGCAATTTGGTTAGCTTCCACTCGACAACGCCTACCTGCAAAAGTAAGAGAAATTGTTAATCTAAATAAGGATGATAGGCCTGTAGACGAAGATTTATTTAAGGCTCTTGAAAGTGATACAGCCTATCGATCAGCAAGAGAAACTTGTCAGTCAATTGTCAATGATCTTCTAGAAAATAAATGGTTTGGAGCTGTGCCACCTTCATGGTTAACATCAAGCTGGCTTGAATCATTAACAAGAGGTGCTGCAAATGATTTTGATCTCTCTTTAAAACGCTGGAGAGAATTACTAAAAGCTGTTGATATACAGATCAAGCAAGCCACTAAAGATCTAGGTAACCACGCTATTAGTGAAAGAGAAAGGATTGGAGCCGACCAACGTCTTAAAGCTGCTCGAATGCAACAACAGCTCCTGCTCGCCGACAAGGGTGGAAATCACAGTAATGATTTCAGTACTTATAGATATCTAGCGAGTCAATGTTTCATGCCTGGTTACAATTTCCCACGACTTCCACTGATGGCATATTTACCAGGATCTCGTGAAAAGGTAGGTGCTGGAAAGTACTTAACCCGACCCCGTTTCGTTGGCATAAGTGAATTTGGCCCTCATTCCCTTATTTATCACGAAGGTAATACATATAAAGTAAAGGGAGCATTGATGTCTCTTCAAGAGAACGTTGTACCTACAGGGACAACAATGTTAGCCACTCAGGATGGTCTTGTTTGCGGTAGCTGTGGACATATGCATATAGGAACTGCAACAGAATCTGAGCTTTGTTGCCATTGTGGAACGGGCTTAAAAATGCACCCTGATGGCCAAGCTATGAGAATCCCCGGTCTTTACCAAATAGAACAAGTCACTACTTCACGAGCAGACAGGATTTCTTCAGATGACGAGGAGAGACAACGTTTGGGTTATGAACTCCTTACAACCTTTGAATTTCCCAAAGAAAATGGCAAAGTATCTGTCGCTAAAGCACAAGTTAGCTTTCAAGGCTCTACCTTGTTGGAGTTGAGTTATGCACCAGCGACAACGATCAGCCGTGTGAACCTTGGCTGGCGAAGGAGAGAGAATAAGAATGATATGGGTTTTCCTATCCATCCAATCACTGGCAAATGGGGAGGTGAAAAAGATCTAAGTATAGATAAAGAAAAAGAGGAGGCTGACGTAGGTTTTGTGAAAATCACTCCCTATGTTCAAGACAGGAAAAATGCTCTTCTTATTCGCTTCACAGAAGAATGGAATGTAAATGTTTTGGTAAGCATGAAAAATGCCCTAAAACGTGCAATCGAAGTTGCCTTTCAACTTGACAGTAGTGAAATAGCCGCTGAATTAATGCCCAATGAAGAAGAGTCCAAGGCGCTTCTACTCTATGAGTCAGCGGAGGGAGGTGCAGGCGTATTAGGCCGTTTTGTTGAAAGCAAGGCTGCTTTGCAAAAGGTTGCTAGGACAGCTTTGGAGCTCTGCCACTGGGGGTGGAATGAAGAGGTTCCAACTATGGAAAGCTCACTTTTTGATAAGGACTCTGAATGCGAAGCTGGCTGTTATAGATGTTTACTTGGTTACTACAATCAACGCGATCATGACCTGATTGATCGACGTCTTCCTGCACTAAAGCAACTATTACTTAATTTAGCTAAATCTGAGGTAGTAATACAAGGTGGAAGTGAGTCAAGAAGTGAAAGACTAGAGAACCTTCTTCGTTTCGTTGGCAGTGGACTTGAGCGTTCGTGGCTTGAGACCGCATACCGATTAGGACACTTCCTTCCTGATGAAGCACAAAAAGAAGTCCCTGGCTTTTATGTCACGCCAGATTTTACATACAAAGATACCAGTACAGTTATATTCATTGACGGTCCTCATCATAATCAACCTCTTCAACAACGTTTAGATAATAAAAAGCGTCAAGCTTTAATTAATGCCGGTATTCGAGTAGTTGTTTTTAATCAAGACAGAGAAGAATGGCAAAAAGTTTTTGAGGAATACAGTTGGGTCTTTGGGGAAGGACGGTTATGACTCAATTACGCGTAAAAAAGAATTTAACAATCAATATTCCAACTCCTGGATCAATAGTTAATACTCGAGGACGAGAATGGGTGGTCTTACCACAAAATAGTCGAGATAAGAAAAATGAAGTTCTTCATTTAAGGCCGCTGGGAGGAGGGGATCAAACAATTGCAACTCTTTTTTGGCCATTAGAGGGAGACACTGTCAAACCAGCTAGTTTTAATCCACCGAATCCAAAACATAGTGGTGCTCAATCCTCGGCGCTGCTCTTGAGAGATGCTTTCCTATTGAAGCTGAGGGCAGGAGCCGGTCCGTTTAGAAGTCTTGGAAATATTGCAATTGAACCACGTCCATATCAATTGGTACCATTATTAATGGCTCTAAAGCAATCCACTACAAGAATATTGATTGCTGATGAAGTGGGATTAGGTAAGACAGTAGAAGCACTTCTAATAGCACGGGAGTTATTAGATAGAGGTGAGATTGAAAAAATCACAGTTATTTGTCCACCTCACCTCTGTGAAAAGTGGAGAATAGATATGGTTCATCAGTTTAACTTGGCTGTAGAAGTAATCCGTCCAGGTACGGCGCAAAAACTAGAAAGAGGATTACCAGCAGGTAAATCAATTTTTGATATAGTTCCTTTTACAATAGTTAGCCTTGATTGGATTAAAAGCGATCGAAATCGTGAAAGCTTTGTACGGAGTTGCGGGGAGTTTGTAATAGTTGATGAGGCCCATACTTGTGCAGCTCGTAAAGGAGGAGGTAAGCAACAAAGATACCAATTACTAAAAGCCTTAGCAAAGAAAGAAGATCGCCATATTTTACTGCTTACAGCAACGCCACACAGTGGTGATAGTGAGGCCTTCGATAATTTACTCGGACTACTCGATCATAAGTTTCAGAAGTTAAGTGAAATAGCGGGGGGAGAAGAGCGGAGAGATTTAAGAAATGATTTGGGTAATTATTTTATACAGCGACGTAGGCAAGACATTAAACAAGAGTGGGGAATAGGCGGAGCAGATTTTCCTGATCGGGAAACTAGCGACTCCATCTATACTATTTCTGGTGCTTGGGGCAACCTATTTAATGAAATACTAGATTATGCACGGGAGCTTGTCAGACGTAGCGACAATGAAAGTAAACTAAAAAAAAGAATGAGCTGGTGGGCTGCATTAGCTCTTCTTCGCTGTGCTAGCAGCAGTCCTGCTGCCGCAGCTGCATCACTCAGAACAAAATTAGTCAAGATTAAAGACAATAATATAGATGTGTATACAATTAATGACGAAGATATAGTAGATGATCTAGAGAAAATCGCGCAAGTAGCTGTATTAGATGGAACAGATGATGAATTAAGTAACGAGGAATCGGTGCCAGTTACGAATCTATTAGTTCCCTCAGACGCTATTCATCTTGAGTCTTTGATTAGTAGATCAATTCAACTGCAAGGAAAAGCTTATGATCCAAAGTTAAAGCAGTTGATTAAAGAGCTCGTTGCTTTGCATAAGGAAAAATATCATCCTGTAATATTCTGTCGCTTTCGACCAACAGCCCATTACTTAGGAGAACAATTAAATATAGAGTTTTCAAAGAGTAGTTATATCATCAAAGTCGTAACAGGAGATTTAACTCCAGACGAGAGAATAGAAAGAATCAATGACTTACAATTTGATATAGCCAAGGGAAAAATCCCTATATTGGTAGCGACTGATTGTTTATCCGAGGGGATTGATCTACAGCATCTTTTTGATGCTGTAATTCATTATGACCTCTGTTGGAACCCAACTCGTCATGAGCAACGTGAAGGACGAGTTGATCGTTTTGGCCAATCAAGAGCAAAGGTACGTGCCTTAATGTTGCATGGTGGTGAGTCTAACCCCATTGATGAGAGAGTCCGTACTGTAATACTTGAGAAAGAACGAACTATTCGTAAAGAACTAGGAGTAAGCGTACCAATTCCTGGTAATTCAAATGCAATAACTGAAGTTGTCCTTGGCAGTATTCTCAGGAGAGAAGAAGAAGCAATACAAACAAGTCTTGATCTTGGTTTGAAAAGTAATGTTAGTAGTCAACTTGAATTAGAAGCCGTTCTTGATAAGGAATGGGAAAGTGCAAAGGAAAAAGCAAAATCGACACGTACTATCTTTGCTCAGCGAAGTTTGAAGCCTGAAGAAGCTCTAAAAGAATGGGATCGGACTCAGGAGTCGATAGGGAATGAACTTACAATTGAGCGAATGGTATTATCAGCCTGCCGGCGGTTAAACTTACCGATTGGACAAATAAAGGGAACAGAAGGTTGCTGGGAACTAGATCTAAATAATCTAAACAACACATGTGAATCACTAGCCGATAGATTTCGGCAACATCAAATAGAAGGTTTAATTCAATTTGGATTTCGTGCACCCTTAAGAAAAGGAATACAACTAATTGGACGAAGTCATCCTCTGGTTGTTGAGTTAGCAGGATTTGTTGCTGAACGTGCTATGACTGGTATAAACCCAGCACCTGCGACACGATCATCAGTCATAAGAACTCGATCGGTAACTCAACGAACTCAATTACTTCTAATAAGATTACGCCATCAATTACATCAAGAACGTTGGTCTGGAAATCATTATGAAGCCCTACCTGATCTATTAGTTGAGGAATGCCTAACTGTACGAGTTATCAATAATGAAATAGAGCTTCTTGAAGGGAAGTCAGCAATTGATTTAATGGAAGTTGAACCATTCAGCAATATAGAAAGCGAACAACGACAGTATGAGCTAACCGAATCACTTACTGATTTGAAGCATATTGAGTCATCACTCAAAGCTTTGTCCTCTCGTCGAGCTCAATTAGTAGAAGATGATCATCGTCGTGTAAGAGAAGCTTCTCTTCGTAGCGGAGAATCTCTTCGCATGCGCTTTAATTGCGAGCCAGCGCAATCTCTTGATGTGATCGGATTGTTTCTCTTTCTACCTGCTCCAATATTGTAATTCAAATGGTTCGTCATACACAAATAGTTGAATTCCAATCCATCGAAGTAAAAGGTGGTTTAATACCTTCATCCTTACTTGAAGATATAGCTAAACTTAGAAGATCTAAGGAATTATATCTAGAAGCAAATGATTATAATCTACCCAAAAATGAACGACTACGAGATCGTATAGATGCCGCATGGATTCTGACCAAGAAGCTTTGGGAAGAGTACCAAAATATGAAGAGTAGATCCTTAAGTCTTGCAGGATTACATTTCAGTCAACGCTTCCTAAAGGAAGTGTTGTGTTGGAGTGATATTCAAGGAACTAGAGGATTGGAACTAACGGATTCTAAATACTCGATTACACATCTTGCCTTTAAAAGCAGTGTTCAACTAATTCTTAAAGGACTTGATCCATTACAACTTGATCAAGGTACTACTGAATTTGGAGATAATGGTCGTCGTCGTTCTCCACATAGCTGTTTACAAGAATGTCTTAATGCTGATGACAATGCAAATTGGGGGATCTTATTCTGCGGAAATCAACTTCGACTACTTCACGACAACCTATCTTTAGTTAAACCAGCGTATTTATCTATAGATCTAGAGTTGTTAATTAAAGGAGAACGTATTGATGAATTCTCTGTTCTTTGGTTGCTACTTCATACTAGTCGCTTTGTTCAAGATCAAGAAGGTTATAGCATCCTCGACAAATGGAAAAAGGACCATGAGAAATCAGGCGAGAGAGTTAGAGGAGCACTACGTTTGGGTGTTAAGAACGCACTAATATTACTTGGGAATGGTTTCTTGAATCACCCATCAAATGACTTGTTAAGAGAAGCTCTAATTGAATCCAAAACATTAACTATTCAAGAGTTTCATGAGCAGATCTTACAGTTAGTATATCGTTTCCTTTTTCTTTTTACTACCGAGGATAGAGACCTTTTATTTCCCAAGTCTATACTTTCGAATGACCCAAGACGTCAAATATATAACGAAGGCTATAGCATTAACAGACTTAGAGATCTAGCAATAAAGCGTATTGCCTATGAAGGGAATTATGAGGATCTATGGTATCTTCAAAAGCTTGTATTTCAGCAACTGAACATTGGTGATTCTCCTTTAGGTCTTCCTGGCTTAGGAGGACTGTTCTCAATTGAGCAATGCAAATCACTAGTTAGTTCTAGTATTCTGAATAGTGATTTGCTTAGCGCAATAAGAGAAATTGGCTGGTTCTGCTCAAAGGGGTCAGGAGTCCTCACACGAGTACGCTACCGCGATCTAAATACAGAGGAACTCGGTGGAATATATGAAGGACTTTTGGAGTTACATCCTCAATTAAAACGTGAAGGAAATAAATGGTCCTTAATTTATGGAGATGTCGCAGGAAGTGATCGTAAATTAACCGGTGGTTACTACACTCATGATTCTCTTGTTCAAGAGCTTATAAAAAGTACTTTGGTTCCTGTCATTCATGATCGTCTCAGTGAATCCAGCAATCCTTTTTTAAGTGAAAAAATACTGTTGAATATCAAAGTATTAGATCCAGCATGCGGCAGTGGTCATTTTTTACTTGCTGCGGCAAGACAGTTGGCGATAGTCTTGGCTCAAATACGTGCAGGGGATGCTTATCCCAGTGAAGAGGATAGACAACATGCCTTACGTGATGTAGTAGGTAACTGTATTTATGCAGTTGATAAGAATCCTATGGCTGTAGAATTATGTAAAGTAGCACTTTGGATTGAAGCGATTGATCCAGGGAAACCATTAAGTTTTCTTGATGCCCATATACAGTGTGGAGATGCATTAGTAGGCATATATGATTCTAGTGAATTAGAAAGCTTAATACCAGATACAACCTACAAATCACTGACTGGAGATAATAGCAAAGTTTGTAATAGCCTTAAAAGAGAGAATGCGGGCATTTGCAAAACATTAAAAAAGAAGAATAGAGAAAAAGGGATGCAGACAAGTCTCAATTTGTCTGTAGCGGAACCAATTAATAATAAACAAAAGACTCTTCAACTAATTGAAGAGATGCCCGAAAGGAATCTTTTAGAAGTATCACTAAAGAAAGAAGCTTATAAAAGTTGGCTATCAAAAGGAGGGAAGGATTCCCAATCATTAGCAGCAGATCTTTATACGTCTATTTGTTTTCTCCCGAAAGACAACGAAACACGAGATGAAATACCAACATCAGAGCATCTAATGAGAGTTATTGATGGTACCCCTATCCCTCAAAAGATGTTTGATGCTATTGAAACGGTATCAAGAAGCTCTCGTTTTTTTCATTGGTACATTCGCTTTGGTGAAGTTATTAATAATGGTGGGTTTGATTGCCTGCTTGGAAATCCACCATGGGAAAGAATAAAATTACAAGAGAAGGAGTTTTTTGCAGGACGTTCTGAAGAGATTACAAATGCACCTAACAAAGCAAAAAGAGACCGATTAATTAAGGCACTTGGAGAAGCTGATGCAAATGATGTAGAGCGACACCTTCTTCGCCAATTTAATTTGGCAAAGCGTTATTCGGAAAGTCTCTGTCAATTTATACGTAGTAGTCAACGATATAAACTTACAGCCAAAGGTGATTTAAACTTTTATCCACTTTTTGCTGAGCAATTTTTAAATCTACTTAAGCCCTCAGGATGTGCAGGTATAGTTGTACCGACAGGTATAGCAACCGATGACAGTACAAAATACTTTTTTGAATCGATTCTGAGTGGTGGTAAGTTAGCTAGCCTTTTTGATTTTGAAAATAGGGAAGCGCTTTTCACTGATGTACATAGAAGTTATAAATTCTCATTACTCACGCTTCAGAATGGTCGGAAAAATACTGATTTCGTCTTCTTCGCTACTAATACAAACCATCTCTCAGATCAACGAAGGCACTTCACTCTCACTGCTAGTGATATTTCACTTATCAACCCAAATACTAAAACATGTCCAGTTTTCCGAAGCAAGATGGACGCTGAACTTACCAAGAAAATTTATCGTCGAGTACCAGTATTAATAGAAGAAGGTAGTGGAGAAGTAGGTAATCCATGGAAAATTAAATTTATGGCAATGTTTCATATGGCAAATGACAGTAATTTATTTTTTAGCGATTACTCAACTGATCGTCTTCCCTTATATGAAGCGAAACTTACTCATCACTATGACCATCTTTGGGCAACATATGATGCCAAAGTAATAAAAGAGGTAACCCTTAATGACAAACAAGATTTAGAGTTTAAAATTTCACCACGTTACTGGGTCGAAAAAAAGGAAGTACAAGAACGCTTACAAAGCATTGGTTGGGATAAGAAATGGTTAATGGGCTGGAGAGATATCACTAACACCACAAATGAACGTTCAGTAATCTCTTCTGTAATTCCAATTGCAGCATGCAGCGATACATTTTTATTGATGTTCCCAAAAATATCTAATAAATCTATCTGTTGTGGTTTACTTGCTGACCAAACCTCACTTGTACATGACTATATTCTTCGCCAAAAAATTGGAGGAACTCATCTTAAGTATCACTATAAGAAACAGGGTACATATCTCCCACCATCAACCTACGATAAAAATGCTATTGACTTCATACGTCCACGGGTGCTTGAGCTCACCTACACCAATCAAGATCTAAAATATTGGGCAGAGGAACTCGGTTTCTATGGGCAGCCATTTACTTTTAATCCAGAGAGACGTGCATTACTTCGTGCTGAGCTTGATGCCTTTTATGCCCATTTATATGGTTTGAATCGCGAAGACTTGCGATATATTCTGGATCCCTCTGATGTGATGGGTCCCGACTATCCAAGTGAGACATTCCGAGTGCTTCAGAAAAATGAAATTCGTCAGTTTGGAGAATATCGAACTAAAAAGCTGGTATTGACAAAGTGGAATGAGCTGTTTGGAGAACAGTGATAATTTCTTATATAAGTAGACAGTAAACTTAAACTATATGGACGTGTAAGCAAATTGTCTACAAGTCTGAGAGTTTGACGCTAAGGAATTAATAGCCCTTCGGATGACCCACATTAATCACCCCAGGAAGAACCTATAGACGCAATAGACGTTTCATTCATCTCTTAATAGGAAGTCAGCTCGATCCT
>MDTG01320383.1_pt1 | contig 11708 bp, 8 predicted proteins | sample 811421 | NCBI WGS metagenome assembly MDTG01 (sample SAMN05326645, study PRJNA326480) | marine metagenome | isolation source: seawater | place: Pacific Ocean: South East | collected 2011
AAAAACCATGAGTAAGTATTAGCAATACCTTTCTTCAAATTGTAAGTAGGTCGCCAACCCAATTGCATCATTTTTGAACTATCCATTAACTTTCTAGGAGTTCCGTCAGGCTTTGATGAATCCCAATTAATATTTCCTTTATGACCAACTTGTGATTGAATCGTCTCGGCTAATTTTTTAATAGTAACATCTGTTCCAGTACCAACATTATATAAATAATCAGGTAATATATTTTCAAGTGCAAAAACAACGGCATTAGCTAAATCATCAACATGAAGAAACTCACGCATTGGACTGCCTGAGCCCCAAAGAATAACATCTGAATGATTATTTTCTTTTGCTTCATGAAATTTCCTGATCATTGAAGGTAAAACATGAGAAGTTTGTAAGTCAAAATTATCATTTGAACCATAAAGGTTTGATGGCATTAAACACACAAAGTCTTTTCCAAATTGTCTACGAATAGCATCACACAATTTTACTCCTGAAATTTTAGCAATGGCGTACCACTCATTAGTTGGCTCTAAAGAATCAGTTAGTAAATATTCTTCTTTTAGTGGCTGAGGAGCTAACTTTGGATAGATACAAGAGCTACCTAAAAAAATAAATTTAGTAACATTAAACTCATTAGCTGAACATATCAAATTATTTTGGATTTGCATATTCTCCATCAAAAATTGGTAAGGATAATCTTTATTAGCTTTAATACCACCAACTTTTGCTGCCGCATCAATAACAACATCTGGTTTTGAATTTTTTAAAAAATTGTATACTTGTGATTGATTTCTCAAATCTAACTCATTCGATGTTCTTCCAATTAAATTATAGTATCCCAATTTCTTCAATAGTCTCCAACATGCAGAACCAACCATACCATGATGACCAGCAATATATATTTTAGAAGACTTATTAATATTCATCATTACTCCTATTTTCCTATTGAGAATACCTCAAAACCTATATCTTCTAGAGCTTTTTTATCTAAAATATTTCTACCATCGAAAACTTTAGCTGGGCTCATAACACAATCAAAAATTTTATACCAATCGTAAGATTTAAACTCATCCCACTCTGTGATTACCGCTACTGCATGAGAATTCTCACACGCTTTCAATGGTTCTGAAAAATAACTCAATGATTTATTATTCTGTTCTGATGATCGAGAATTTAAATTGTCTAAATCCGATAGCATTTGTTGTTTACTGACCTTTGGGTCATACACACAAATTTGAGCTCCATTTTCAATGAGTATATCAGCCACATATATAGCTGCCGATTCTCTAGTATCGTTTGTATTCTTTTTAAATGCCCATCCAAATAAGGTTATTTTTTTGCCTGAAACTGTTCCAAAAAGTGAAGTCATTATTTTCTTAGCAAAACGTTCTTTTTGGTAATTATTAATCTTAATTACCTGATTCCAATATTCAGACACTTCATCTAAGCCAAATGTCTTTGCTATATAAACTAAGTTTAAAATATCTTTTTGGAAACAACTTCCACCAAAACCTACTGAAGATTTTAAAAACTTATTGCCAATTCGAGAATCCATTCCAATAGCTGTAGCTACTTCATCAACATCCGCTTCAGTAACTTCACATAACGCAGATATGCTGTTAATGGAACTAATCCTTTGGGCTAAAAATGCATTAGCTACTAATTTTGATAGTTCTGATGACCAAACATTAGTTGTATATATTTTTTCTTTCGGAATCCAATTAGCATAAAGTTTAACTAGAGCAGATATCGCCTCTTTACCACTTTCTGTTTGTTGTCCACCAATTAAAACCCTATCTGATTTAAATAAATCTTGAATAGCTGTTCCTTCAGCTAAGAATTCAGGATTGGATAGTACCTCAAAGTGAACTCCGTTTCCACTTGAATCTAAAATAGTTTGTACCGCTTCGGCTGTTCTTACTGGTAAAGTTGATTTTTCTACAACTATCTTATCCGTTTTGGCTACTCTTGCGATAGTTCTAGCACATAATTCGACATACTTCAAATCAGCGGCTTGACCTTTACCTTCACCATAAGTTTTTGTTGGTGTATTAACTGCAATGAACACCATTTCGGATTCATTTATAGCATTTTCGATATCTGAGGAGAAGAATAAATTACGTCCTCTAGCCTCTTTCACTACATCTGCTAAGCCTGGTTCATACACCGGTAAATTATCTAAATTTTCATCATTCCATGCATTAATGCGCTCTTGATTAACATCTACAACATTTACTTTAATGTGAGGACATTTCAAGGCTATAACTGCCATCGTAGGACCACCTACATAGCCTGCACCAATACAACAAATAGTTTTAATTTTCATAATACATTGTATTTTTATCATATAAAACAATACCATTATCTGTTGAATCTAAACAGAAAATGACTTTTCTACCAATCTTATTTTTTAATTTAACCTCTAATTTTTTAATGTATTCCAAATTAATAATATTATTAACAATCAAAAGAACTTCGATTTGGCCAGAATCAATACCTTTTGCGTAATCACCAATTAAAATAATCTTTTGTACGTCTCCAATACGTTTAATAATTGTCTCTACTATTTCGTCTAATCTCAAATGCTTTTTTATGAGCAATTGTAAAACTGAATACAAAGGGTGTTCGGTGTTTGCTCTATAAATCACTTTATTTTGTTCTTTGTTGCTGATCAAGTAGCCTGCATCCTTCAGCTTATTTAACTCTTTTCGAACACCGTTTGTAGATTCACCAAATTCAGATGCAAGTGAATTAAGGTGACCTTTATTAGCAGCTCTAATAAAAAATTTTAAAAGAACACGTAATCTAGTTTTAGATGTTATTAATGAGTTGAGCATATTTCTAGATTGGAATAAACTTAAAATATTAAACTAATTGAGTAACAAAAGTACTTAAAAAAGTAAAAATAAACTACTGTGAAGACTAGCTTTGAGGCTTTTTTCTTTTAGTTATTTATTTTTTATCGAACTATTATAGTTTTAAAAATTTATCTATCCAATACTACAATATTAATTTTTTAATTTTGACAAAAACCATATTATCAAAAATAAAAACACAACAGATAAACCAAAAATTAAAACTAAATGTTTCAAAATATTAGGATCAAACAATATGAATGAAAAACAAATAATAATTAAGCAATAAATACTAATAAAAACTGTTGATTGTAAGTGAGAAAAGCCTGCCTCTAGAAATTTATGGTGAAAGTGATTTTTATCAGCTAAAAAAGGACTCTTGCCAGAAATTACTCTTAAGATAAATACTCTTATTGTATCTAAAAAAGGAAAGGAAAATAAAGCTAAAATAAAAACAGGTTTATTAGCAATAAAATAAAGATTACTAAATCCTGTTGAAAGAACCATAGTAGTAAATACAGCTAGAACAAATCCAATAACAAGAGAGCCAATATTTCCCATAAAAATTTTATTTTGACCCTTACTAAAATTAAACTTCAAAAATGCTAAAATACTGCCTAACATTGATGAGATACAAATTATAGCTAAAATTGACTTTATATTTATAAAATAGTACAGAAAACAACTAAAAATAATAATTGCAATGGATGCGGCTAATCCATCTATACCATCTGTAAAATTGTATGAATTTATTATCACAATAAAAACAAAAATGGTAAAAAGATAAGACGCCGTTATTGGTAATTCATTAATTCCAAATAAACCATAAAAACTATCAATACGTATGTCTGTTAGTAAAATAAAAATTGAAGCAGAAATTACTTCAAATAAAAGCTTTAGTCTGGGCGATAACCCAATAATATCATCTTTTATGCCTGCAGAAAAAAGAATTATTAACGATGCAGCGATAGAAAGTAAAATAGTTACCTCTTGGGTGTCTAACATTAGTGAGCCAAAAAAAGCACTTATAAAAAATGCTCCGAATGAAATTCCTAAACCACCAAGATGAGGAGTTTTTTTCTTGTGTGAGCTTCTCTCGTTAGGACTTGCTGTAAGATTTTTAATAACACTTATATGAATAATTATTGGAAAAGTTCTGTATGAAGCCATGAAAGTCAAGACAACTATCAATAATGATAAAATTAGAATGTTATCATTAAAAAACATAGTTACTAAATGAATATTTATATTCAAAACGATCGATTTTAGTTTAGCTACAAATAAATGTATTAAAAATAAAATACTTTATTAATAAAAATCAAATCTAATTTTATTATTGAATTATAAGTAATTTTAATAAAATAAATTATCAAAATAAATTTATTAATATATTGCTTTATATTAAGTTTTAATGAAAATATCAATAATAACAGCAACATTTAATCGAGGACATTTTATTGAGTCGTGTGTTTTATCAATTTTAAGACAAGACATTAAAGATGTAGAACTCATTATAATTGATGGTCTATCTACTGATTCAACATTTGAAAAACTTAGGCCACTTATAAAAAAAAATAAAAATATTAAGTTTTATTCTGAAACTGACTCGGGTATATATGACGCATTAAATAAAGGTATTAACAAAGCAAATGGGGAAATTATTGGTTTTTTACATTCTGATGATGTTTTCTATAACTCAGAAGTTTTAAAAAAAATCATATGCAAGTTTAAAAACCATGACATAGATGGCTTATATGGTAACTTAGAATATGTAGAGAAAATTGATACCAATAAAGTTGTAAGATTTTGGGAAAGCTGCGCTTTCAATAATAATCTACTTAGAAAAGGCTGGGCACCTCCCCATCCAACATTATTTCTCAAAAGCAACATCTACAAAAAACATGGTAAATTTGATTTAAAATTTAAAATATCAGCTGACTATGATTTTATGTTACGTATTTTCAAAGACGATAGTCTAAAGTTTGAATATGTTCCAAGGGTTATAACTCGCATGAGAATTGGCGGAGTTAGTAACAAAAATATTAAAAATATTTTTATAAAGACATTTGAAGACTTTAAAGCTATTCGAAAAAATAAGATTGGAAGTGTCGGAACTCTGTTAAGAAAAAATACGTCCAAAATTAAACAGTTTTACAAAAAACAGAATCTAAAATGATCTGTGATTTTTAACTAATTTAAAATTATAAATAAATGAAAATAATAAAACTATTTATATTACTTTTTTTTACAATTGATTTGTATTCGCAAAATTTAGCTAACCCAAATAATTCTATTTTTTTAGAAGACAAAAAATCATTTAAATTTGAAGGGTCAATTTATCTTTCTGAAAATTTAGAATTAAATCATTCTTTTGGTGAAAATTCTGGTGTTGTATATAGTTTAGCAATTAAAATTTGTGATGAGATTTTACTTGGGATGACAACTCAAGACACTGAAGTTGCTAATGAAGTCAGAAATATACATCATTTCATCATGAAATATAGAATAAATGAATCAGATAATCATAATTTTTACGCATCACTCAAAATACCCAGCTCTAAATTCACTAAGATTGAAAACGATCAATTCAAATTTCTTAGAGCTGGATTTGGTTATAAATTAAAAATTTATGAAAAAGGAAAATCATTACTTTATATTGATTTAAATCATGATTATATGATTAATTGGGATAATAATTCCACATATAATCCAACTACCCTTTTAGGCTTGAGTTATTTCTACAATGATTAATAGTCAAATACAATTTATTTATGTTTAAAATATTATTATGTCAATTTTTCGTAATAGTAAGCATTTAAAATCACTTTATAAACTAAATTTGTCGACAAATAAACAATGGCATAATTTTTGTTAATTTAAATTATTAAAAAATATACACATGGCAAAAAAAGGCAATATAAATGTACAAACCGAAAACATATTTCCGATTATTAAACAGTTCTTATATTCTGACCATGAGATCTTTCTCAGAGAGTTAGTTTCAAATGCTGTTGATGCTACCCAAAAAGTTAAAACATTAAAATCAATTGGTGAATTAAAAACTGACATCAATAAATTAAGAGTTGAAGTAATCATTGACAAAAAGAAAAAAACGTTGACTATTAGAGATAATGGTATAGGGATGACAGAAGAAGAGGTTGACAAGTACATTAACCAAATAGCTTTTTCTGGGGCTGAAGAATTTGTAAATAAATATAAAGATGTTGATTCTAAGAATTCAATAATTGGACATTTTGGATTGGGCTTTTACTCTTCATTTATGGTTTCTAAAGAAGTAGAAATCATAACTAAAAGTCAAAAAGCGAATAGTACAGCTGTAAGATGGACTTGTGATGGCTCGCCAAATTATACTATTGAAAAAACAAGTAAAAAAACTAAAGGCACAGATATAATACTTCATATCGATGAAGACTCAAATGAATTTCTTGAAGAAAACAGAATCAGTGAAATTTTAAATAGATACTGTAAGTTTTTACCGGTAGAAGTGAAATTTGGTACAAAAAGTATTTTTGTTGATGACCCATCAGGTAAAAAAGATGATAAAGGGCAAATTAAACAAATTGAGAAAAAAGTTGACAACATAATCAACAACACTTCACCGACATGGACAAAAATCCCACAAGATTTAAACGAAGAGGATTATTCCAATTTTTACAGAGAATTATACCCAACTGAATTTAATGAGCCCATCTTTAATATTCACTTAAATGTTGACTATCCATTTAATTTGACTGGAATATTATACTTTCCAAAATTAAAGAACAACTTGGAAGTACAGAAAAACAAGATTAACTTATATAGTAATCAGGTGTTTATTACTGATAATGTTGAAAATATAGTTCCTGAGTTTTTGACACTATTACATGGTGTAATTGACTCTCCAGATATACCGCTAAATGTATCTCGATCCTATCTTCAGGCAGATGGTAATGTGAAAAAAATATCAAAATATATTACCAAGAAAGTTGGCGATAAACTCGTTAGTATGTTCAAAAATGATAGAGAAGATTTTGAAAGTAAATGGGATGAAATCAAAGTTTTTATAGAATATGGAATGCTTACTGAGGATAAGTTTTTTGAAAAAGCAAAAGACTTTTGTCTATTTAAAAATACAAAAAATGAATACTCTACATTCAACGAATTAATTGAGCGAGTCAAGGATAATCAAAGTAACAAACACGATAAAACCATTATTCTTTACACCCACAATAAAGAGGAACAAGACAGTTTTATTAATTCTGCTTCAGAAAAGAATTATGAAGTGATTGAGCTAGATGGTCCTCTCGTAAGCCATTTGATTTCAAAATTAGAATCTGAAAACAGCAATGTGCAATTTTCGAGAGTTGATGCAGATACCATTGATAAGCTCATTGAGAAAGAAGAAAAAACCCCTTCATTATTAAGTGAAGAAGAGGAAAAAACTCTTAAAGAGATAATTGAAAAGAAAATTGATGATAAGAAATTCAATGTTCAAATTGAAAGTTTATCAACCTCAGACTCTCCTTTTATCATTACGCAAAGTGAGTTTATGCGTAGAATGAAAGAGCAACAACAACTCTCTGGAGGAACGAATGTTTTTGGAGAACTACCTGAAAGCTACAATTTGGCAGTAAATTCAAACCATCCAATAACTAGTAGACTATTAAACGAAAGTGATGAAAATATTCAATCAGATCTTATTAGCCAAATTCTTGATTTAGCATTATTATCTCAAGGTCTTCTTAAAGGAAAAAATTTGACTGAATTTATTACTAGAAGCGTGTCAATGATTAATAGTGAGAAATAAAATTTAATTTATTCCCAACTTATTGAATATACAATGAATTGACTGTTGAAATTTTTTTGTTGATCCATATTGGCTTATATTTGTACTAAATTCTTTATCCAATGTTTATCAATAGAATATTATTTGTTATTGTATTATCACTTTTGGGCTTAAGTACAAAAAGTCAAATTGTTATAAGCGAGTATTCTGCTGCAAATTATGATAACTTCAATGATAACTATGGTCAAAACGAAGATTGGTTTGAACTATATAATCCTTCCGAAATAGCTGTAAACCTAAACGGTTACTATATAAGTGATAAAAATAATAATATTACTAAATGGCAATTCACTTCTGATGTTAACATCAATCCTAACGAACACTTGGTTATTTTTTGTTCTGGTAGAAATGAGATTAATGGAGGTAATATTCACACCAGCTTCAAGCTTCATCAAACAAAAGGTAATGAATGGATTATTTTAACCGATCCTGACGGAATAACTGTTATTGATTCTGTATTTATTAGACCTTGCCTAACCAATTCGTCAAGAGGTAAATTGAATTATACAGACAATACAAAAGGAGTTTTTACTGTACCAACTCCAGGAGCTATCAATACTGGAGGATTTATTGATTATTCATCAACACCATCATTTACTCCTGCTGCTGGTATTCATAACAATCCTATCAATGTGACTATATCTGCTGATTTAGGAACAACTATATACTTCACTACAGATGGAAGTTTGCCAGATAATTCAGACACAGAATATAATGGGCCTATACCAATAAATAATACTACAGTTTTAAAAGCTGTTGCTTACAGTGATGATCCAAACATTTTACCGAGCTTCATGGAATTTGGCACCTATTTCATCGGAGCATCACATACCGTTAAAATTCTCTCTGTTTCAGGAAGGGAGTCAAATAATCCTAACACTCCTGAGTTATATGAATTGATTGCTGGAGGAAATCAAATAGAGCCTTTTGGAACTTTTGAGATCTATAACCCTGATGGTAGTTTATTTGACAAAGCTAGAGGTGAGTTTAACGAACACGGAAATGACTCTTGGGCCTATCAACAAAGAGGATTTGATTACATCACTAGAGATCAATTTGGTTACAACTATGCAATTAAAGGTGAAGTTTTTAACGATATTGATAGGGATAGATTCCAAAGATTTATTGTAAAATGTGCTGCAAACGACAACTATCCGTTTGCTTACGGAAGCTCAGGGGCACATATCAGAGATGCTTATGTACAATCTCTTTCACAAGTTGCTGAGTTGAGACTTGATGAACGTTCACACGAGTCCTGCGTCATGTATCTAAATGGTGAATATTGGGGCGTTTACGAACTACGAGAAAAAGTGGATGACTTAGACTATACAGATAAATATTACGACCAAGATTCTGTAGCATTTCTAAAAACTTGGGGCGGGACATGGGTAGATGTATTAACAGATGGACAAAACCCTAACGATGTTGAAAATTTATGGGATGATATAAGAGACTATATAACCGGAAATGACATGAGTATTCAAGCCAATTATGAATACGTTAAAGATCGTTACAATGTTGGAAGTTTAATTGATTACTTTATTCTTAATTCTTATATAGTAAATTCAGATTGGCTAAATTGGAATACAGCATGGTGGAGAGGTCTCAAAGAGGATGGAGACAAAAAGAAATGGCGCTACGCTCTCTGGGATATGGACAATACTTTTGACCACGGTGCTAATTACACAGGTATTCCTAATGATGGTCCTGATGCCGACCCTTGTGACCCTGAATCATTTGGAAATGTTGGAGGTCAAGGGCACATCCCAATATGGAATTCTTTGATTGAAAATGAAGAGTTTTTTGATAATTATATAAACAGATGGTCAAACCTTTCGAATTCTTATTTATCTTGTGAATTTATGATTGCTCACCTTGATAGTCTAATAGCTATAATAGAGCCTGAAATGCAAGACCAAATTGATACTTGGGGAGGTACCTACAACGACTGGATGGATAATGTCAATGACATGAAAGAGTTCATGAATGATCGCTGTACATTTTTGAACTCTGCAATTGTAGATTGTTATGACGTTGAAGGACCATTTAATGTAAATGTTGTTATTAATGGTATTGGCGAAGTTGAGTTTAACAACTTTTTCAGTGTAAACGAAACTAACACCCCATTAAATGGAGAATTCTTTGGTGGAATTGATATTGATTTTAGTGTTACTAGTGGCAATTTCTCTTATTATGAGATTATTAGCAATGACAATTACAACTATAATGAAACCGATATGGATTTTTCACTAGAGATATTGGGTGATATTACCATAGTATTTTATTTTGATGCTAACGAAATAACTTTTTTAGTTGAACCTGAGAGTTCGGGTAGTATGTCTATTGATGGAAATTCTATTATTGAATTTCCACATACGCAATCATACATTGACAATAGTAATATTATATTAAATGCAGAACCTAACTTAGGATGGGAAATGGCATATTGGAGTAGTACAAATCATTCATTTACTCCAACAACTAATGATGAAAATGTAAGTATAGTAGCTAACAGTTCTGATACTATCGTCTTACATTTAAACCAACAACGTTTTGATTTAACTTACATATTAGAACCATCTAGTGCTGAAGTAGATATCGAAATTAACGGTAATGTAATATCATCATTTCCCTACACAACCACAGAATTTTATGGCACCAACATTAGCTTAGATGCCAAATCAAATATAGCTTGGGATTTTGCTTACATGACATCTAGTAATGGTTATTTTTCTGGACAATTTATCTCTCCTGTTTTTTCGTTCAACGTAGATAAGTCTGACACCATAACTATTTACTACGATGAAAATATTTTTTATGATGTTTCATATGAGGTCTATCCTAGAGGAAGTGGACAAATAAGAGCTAATGATATTTTTATTAGTGATACCATTTTGACAGTGACATATCCTTTAAATAAATCAGTAAGTCTCGAAGCAATAGCAAATAATGGTTGGATGTTTTCTCATTGGAACAAGCAAACTAATATACTTAACCCAAGTGAAGACAATAGTGATGTGAATTTCACAGCCGAATCGTCTGATAATATTCGAGCAAATTTCAAAGAAATGTTTGAGGTGTATGTACCTAATTCATTTACTCCTGCTAACAACGATAACCTACACAACACATTTGATGTATCTATCTTCTCTGTTGAAGGTGTAAAATATGAATTTGAAGTGTTCAATCGCTTTGGAGAATCTTTATTCTACAGTAATGATGATAATATATCTTGGGATGGCTCCTACAAAAATGGTAATCAGGTACCTTCAGGGGTTTATATCTACACGCTTACAGTAGAATCAAATATGACTGGTAAAAAGATTCATAAAAAAGGTTCAATTACTCTGCTTCGATAGATAACTAAATTTGCTAGATGAGCAAATTACTATTCCTCATAAAATACCTAAAGTTTCTTTTTGTTAGTAAAACGAAACATGGCGTTCATTCACCTTTTGTATACAACTTCATCACCAATGTTTTAAAGGATAAAAGTTATAAAAAGAAATATTCGAAAATTATAAATGTAAATACTTCTACATTTAGTTCAAAGCACAAAGAATTAATATTTAGAATAATCAATCATTATAAATTGGATAACATCTTAGAAATAGGCCATTGTAAGCATATTAATAGAACATTTCTAACTAATAGTCGATCAAAAGTAAATTTATTCTACTATAGCACAAAGACATCCCAAATTTCTGAAATAAACACTCAAAATAATGCTCAGTCGAAAAATTTTGACTTTGCATTCTATAATTTAAAAAATAACGATTACTTGACGCTAAATAAATTCATTAATCATCTTAAATATTTTCACAACAATAGTATTGTAGCCATTAATAATATCCATCAATCAAAGAAAATGGAGGAGGTTTGGAGAAAAATAATATTTCAAAAAGAAGTCACTGTAAGTATTGACCTATTTTTCATTGGACTTGTGTTTTTTAGAAAAGAGCAAGTGAAAGAAAATTTTATCATTCGTTTTTAATTAACTTTACACCAACTAT
>MDTG01434874.1_pt1 | contig 11708 bp, 12 predicted proteins | sample 811421 | NCBI WGS metagenome assembly MDTG01 (sample SAMN05326645, study PRJNA326480) | marine metagenome | isolation source: seawater | place: Pacific Ocean: South East | collected 2011
CAGATAAACAATCTGGTTTATACTCATTTATATGCCTATTCTATTTATATATTGTCTCTGATTATAATTTTTTTTTATTGTATATTTTAATTCCAATATTTTTTTTTATAATCTTTAATAAAAAAGGCCAAATCTTTCTTGGAAATTCAGGATCAAATTTCCTCTCTTTTTTAATTGCATTTATCGTAATAAAACTTTCTGACATTAATAATTTGTATGCTGAAAATATATTTGTATTATTTGCAATTCCAGGTTTTGATATGATAAGGCTTTTTTATTCAAGAATAAGAAATAAAAAAAATCCAATAAAGGGTGATTTAAATCATTTACATCATTTATGTAATAATAAATTTAATTATTTAAAATCATTAATAATTATTTCTTCTCTAACGGTCATACCTGTTTTAGGAATGATTTTGAAATTTCATGTTTATTCGTTAATTATTTTTCAATTTATATCTTATGTTTTATTAGTTTACAGTGTAAGTAGAAGTAATTAGTTATGGTAAAAATTAATAATAAAAAAAATATTACAGATAATAAAAGTTTAAAAAAAAGAATTTTATTTAATAAAAAATATTCTAAATATAATTTTGATGATTGGTTAAAGAAATACTATAATTTTGATAAAGATCAAAATGTGTTAGATGTAGGATGTGGAGATGGAAAACAAATTGATTATGCTATTGAAAAAATTGGAAAAAGAAAGATAATATTTGGTATTGATCTATCTGCAGAATCATTAGAAAAAATTCATATTAAATATCATAAATTTAAGAATTTAAGATTGATTAATAGTAATATGGACAATTTAATCAAAATCGAAAAGAAAATAAAAAAAAAAAAATTTGATTTAATTCATAGCACATATGCTATTTATTATTCAAAAAATCCTTATAAATTAATTAAATATTTAAAGTCAAAACTAAAAAAAGAAGCCAAGTTGATTATAACAATTCCTGGTGAAATAAATACATTAAAAAAAATACTTAAAGTTAAAGAAGATAAGAAAATAATCAATAAGAATGAAATAGAGAGATTTTTAAATACAAATTTTGATAAATTACAAATAAATATATTAAATAATTACCTAAAAATAAAAAATGTTGATGATGTTATCGATTTTTATATGTCATCGGGAATTTATGATAAAAGAAAAATTAATTTTTTACGAAATTATGTCAGTAAAAAAATTAAATTAGAAGGTTTTTTTAGAATAAACAAATCATCAATAATGTTTATTTGTTATAATTAAATATCATAATTAAAATTTTATTAAGATTTGACTAATTTATTTGATTATCTATTTTCTTTATTTTTATAAACATAAATAAACCTAATAATTTATTAAATGGAATAAGAAAAAATTCCACTACACTTATGATAACAAAAAAAAAATAGTTATTAAAAATGGTCTTATAACTAAAGCCGCCAGACAATAAATAAAGAAATGGTTTAAATTTATATTTCTTTACAATCTCAAAATTTTTAAACATCTTATTGAATATATTTAAATCTCTTTCAAATATTATGTATGGTAGTGCCTGATTAGCTTCACTTAATCTGCCACCTTTTTTTAACTTCCAATTTGAAAATTCATTAAATTCTTCATGATGAAAATTTTTATAAATTATTCTTGAAAACCATGTGTTGGCAGGTTCTATCATTAAAATTACTCCATTTTTTTTTAACACTCTATTACATTCTTTTAAAAAAATTTCTGCGTCACTGATGTGATGAAAAACATTCAAAAGAATGATGGCATCAAAATAATTGTTATTAAATTTGATGTTTTTTGCATCTAATTGTATATCAATATCTTTTAGTTTTATTATCTCGGAGGTGATTACGTTTGGAATAAATCTTTTAATGAAGCCAGCACCACTTCCAATTTCAAGAATTTTTAAATCATCACCATTTCTTTTTGGTAACTCTTTTTTAAAAATTTTATAAGACTCAATATAATATTTTTTAAGTAATAGATTTTTATTTAATATTTTTTTATTAATTTCATTTGTTTTAGGTGAATTAATATCTTCTAAATTATCGATTTTTGTGAAAAAAAAACTTATTAGTTTTGATATAAAAAATTTTAACATATATATAAGTATATCACTAATTTTCAAAAATATAATAATGTTAATAACAATAATTGGATTTAATGGATTTATAGGAAGAGAGCTTGCTAATTTTTTTAAAAAAAAAAAAATTAAAGTTTTCCCTGTTACCAGAAAGGTTAATTTTTTAGAAATACCAAAAAAAACTGATGTAATTATTCATGCTGCTAATACGGGTAAAAAATTTTTAGCAAATAAAAATCCAAAAATTGATCATGAAAATTCAATAAATTTAACTAAAAAAATTTGTAAAACTTTTCCAAAAAAGAAAATTATATTAATAAGTACAATTTCTGTGAGAACAGAAAAAAACTCTTATTCAAAAAATAGAAAAATTTGTGAAACAATAATTGCTAATCATTCAAAAGAAAATTTAATTTTTAGGCTACCAGTACTCTTTAATTTGAGGCAAAAAAAAGGTATTTTGTATGATATGTGTTTAAATAAAAGAATTTCAGTAGATGAAAACACATTTATAAACCCAGTCACTTTATATGAAGCATTCTCATATATATTAAAAAATTTAAACTCAAAAAAAAAAATTCATGAAATTGGTAGCTATGAAAAAATCAAAATTAAAGAATTTTCAAATATGTTAAATTCAAAAAGCATATTTCAAAAAAAAAAGGTTAATTTATTAGCAAAACCAGAAGAGGATTGCAAAATAGGTCTCAGTAAAATTTTGAAACAAATTATTAATTTTTCAAAAAAATGTTAATAAATAAATTTTTTTCTTTAAAAAATAGTAAAACTTTTTTTTTAAATATAATTTTATTGAATATCTTAATCCGTTTTATTTTTCTCATATTTATTGATGAAAATATTTTAAATTTCTCTGACCAAACTAAATATTTATCTATGTCAGATGCTTTTTTAAATAAAACTTATGACTCTAGTTTTCACGCGATTATGAGAGTTCCTGGATATCCTTTTTTTGTATTCTTATTAAGATATCTGTTTGATAATTTAATTTTTGTAATTCTATTTCAAAATTTGTTAGGGATCTTTACTTTATTTTTGTCTTACAATCTGTTTAAATTAATTTCTAAAAAGTATAGTTTGCACCTGACTTTTCTTTTTTCAATTAATCTTAATGTTATTCTGTATCAAAATTTAATATTAACCGAATCAATTTTTATAACTTTTTTTATAATATTAATTTATTTTTTTTTAAAACTTGTAAAAAAAAAAAAATATAAAAAATTTATTTTTTTTTTCTTTATTTGTTGGCATTACTTCATTGATAAGACCACAATTATATTACATTTATCCATTTATATTTTTATTAATTTTTTTAGTGTTGGAGACAAGTATTTATAAGAAATTTGGGTATTTTTTAATTTTTTTTCTCATTTCTAAATCATTTATTTTAGTTTGGGAGTATAGAAATTATCAAACTTATGACTCATCCTTTTTTGTTATAGCTAAAGAAATTAATTTAACCGGTTATTATCTTCCACATTTTGACCAATATGAAAAAAAAATGAATTTTAATGAAGCTCAAAAGGAGAGAATAAAAGATTGGAACCACTATTTAGAAAAAAATCTTTCAAATGAAACCAAAAATTCAGAAGACAAAATTTCTAAGTTACTTATAAAAGATCAGTTAGCTGAAAAGTATTTTTTTACTCAACTAAAAGATTACAAAATTACTACAATCTTCCAGGGTATTTTTTTTGGAACATTAAAAACATTAATATCACCCTCATTTGTTGAAATTAGTTATTGGTTTAAACTTAAAAAAGTATCATTTTCCTCCACTGATGGGATATCTTTTGTGGATCAGTTAATTAATTATTTGTTTGAATTAAAAAATACAAATACTGTTTATCTATTTTTACTAATTATAAGTCTCATAATAACCTTTTTACTTAAAATTACACAATTAGTTGGCTTTATTATTTTTTTTAAAAACAAACCAAAGACTTCAATGATATTTTTAATTTTTATTATTTTTTTCTTAGCTTTATTGGGCCCACTTGGGGCACCCAGGTATAGAGTTCCTTTTGAAATATTTTTAACCGTTTATTTTTTGGTAGGTATAAAATTTTTATATTATTTAAATAAAAAAAAAATATTTAAATTTAAATAAATTATATTCCTAAACCTTTATAGATGACTTTATTAGAAATTTTTTCTTTTAATGCGTCGTAGTTATTCCAAATATCAAATATCTCAGTATTTACCTTCATTTTTGAGGACAATTTAATCATATTAAGTTTCTTAATATAATTGTTATTTCCATGTATAATTATAATTTTAAAATTTTTCATCTCTTTTTCAAGATTATTCACAGGATGACAAAGTAAATTTTTTATATCATCATTACTTACAAATTTATCATAAACGAAAATTTCTATATTTCTAAATTTTTTTTTTATTTTTTTAATAATATTTAAAGCTGTTGAATTTCTGTAATCATTTGTATCTGGTTTTCCTTTAAATGTAATTCCAATTAATAATACTTTCTTAATTTTATTATCTTGTTTACCTATGCTTTTACATATTTTGTTTGAAAAAATTTCAACAAATTTTTCATTAACCTCTCTTGAATATATTTTTGTTTTTTTGTCATTTAAACTACTAATAAGAATATAGGGGTCTTTACTTAAACATGGACCACCTACTGGTCCTGGAAGAGGTATATTATTTCTACTGAATTTAAAATTTGCAGATTGAATTAATTTTTTTGCATTGAGACCTAGCTTTTCACATAAGATTGCGACTTCATTTGCAAAACCAAACTTAGTATCTCTATAATAGTTATCTAGCAGTTTTAAAAATTCTGGTTCTTTAAAGCTTTTAAAATTTATTTTAGTTTTAGTTAATTTTGAAAAAAATGTGTTAGTTTTATTTTTTGTATATTGATCTTGAGTACCAATGTATTGTGGTAGACGAAATATTTCTTTTACTGCATTTCCCTCTACAGTCCTCTCTGGACAGTAAGCAAGATTAATTTTTTGATTTTTGAAAATTATTTTTTTTATTATATCAGTGGTTCCAACTTTTACAGAAGATCTAATAATGAGAACTGTTTTTTTATTCATATTTTTTTTAATACTTTCTAAAGACTTAAAAAGCATCGTATTGATAATTTTTTTTTTATTATCTATTGGCGTCCCAACACAGATTATAATATAATCAAATTTATAATCATTATCTAAAGAAGTTTTAAATTCTAAATTATTGAAATTATTTAAAGAAAAATATTTCTCTAAATCTTTTTCATAAGTTGGAAAAATATTTTTTTTAAAAGTTTCAATTAATTTTTCAGATTTATCTAAGCCTATTAAGTCTATATTTCTAAATTTTGAGTTTATGGCAGCTAGTAATGTGGTACCAACATAACCTAAACCAACAACAAGTATTTTCATTTTAAATATCGTAATATATAAACTAGTTATGTTTAAATACCAAATATTTAATATAAGAAGAAAAAAATATGATCACTATTTAGTTGTTAATGTTTTTAATGAAGGTAAGAACCTTCACAGATATTTACATAAGATACCACAAAATAGAAACTTTGGAGTAATGATTGCTGATAGTCCTAGCACTGATAGATCTACAGATTTGCATATTTTAAAAAATTATGGAGTAGACGTTTTGCTAAGAATGGCAAAGAGAAGCGATCACTCAGTTACACTTATGTCAGCAATGAATTTTTTTATAAAAAAAAAAATTAAGTCAATAATCATTACAGATGGTAATGGTAAAGATGACCCAAGGCATGTTCAAAATTTTATTAAAAAATTTGAGGATGGTTACGATTTTGTTCAAGGTTCAAGATATCTAAAAAAAAATATGGAAAAAAATACACCTATTTTAAGAAAAATTTTAATAAAACTTATTCATGCGCCATTAACTTCTGTAGCTTGTAGAAAAAAATATACTGATACTACAAATGGTTTTAGGGGAATTAGTCATAAATTTTTAAAAAAAAATTATAAAAAATTAGTGAGACAAAAATTAAGATATTACGAATTTTATTTTTATATATGTTTTTTAGCTTCAAGATTAAATTTTAAAGTTTGCGAGGTACCTGTCACAAGGAAATATCCTATAAACAAAATACCAACTAAAATACAGACTTTAAATCAATATTGGGAAATGCTAAAACCGCCTCTTTTTCAGGCACTTGGAATTAAATATAAATTATAATTTTTAATTTAAGATATAAGCTTATCTTTTACCCTATAAGTATCTTTTTCATAATCTTTTCCACCCCTTAACCCCTTGCTAAAAACTATCATATCCGTATCAGCAGAAAATTTATAGGCATGAATTTCATTAATATTAGTAATTAAATAATCATGTTTATTTAGTTTAATTTTATTAATAAATTTAGATTGTTTTTTTTTTGAATAATATGTGCAAGAACCAGATAGAATAAATGTTATTTGAGTAGTTTTTTTATGATAATGATTAGCTCTTACAGCATTTTTTTTTGAATGAATTAAGGCAGAATGATTAAAATTTTCTTTATAAAAAATATCTAAAATAAATCCTCTTTTATCTTTAAAATTAATTTTTTTTTTAAATTTTTTCATAATTTATATATTCTTTTAAACCTTTATTGATATTGAATAATTTTTTATATCCTAGTTTACTTAATTTTGATATGTCTGGCACTCTCTTTTTTGGTCCATCTAAATGACCCTTTTTAAAATTTAAATTAATCTTTATTTTTAAAATTTCTTCAAATATTTTAATAAGTTTTTTAACTTTTATTGGTTCATTATTGCCAATGTTATAAATTTCTCTATTTTTTCCTTTTCTAAAAACCTTGTAAAATCCATTTAAAAAATCATCAATAAAAATAAAAGACCTAATCTCATTTCCATTTCCAATAATATCTAGATCAATATTTTTTTTATTATTATGTTTTAATTTAAGTTTAATTTTTTTATATAATTCAGGAATGACATGTCCAAAACCCATATTAGATCCATAAACATTATGAGGTCTTATAACTATAACTTTTTTAATTTTTTTTTCTAAAGCATAATTCAAACCCAAAAGCTCTGACAAAATTTTACCTCCAGAATACGAAAATCTTGGATTTTTAATATTAGGTATTTTAATTTCAACATTCTCGTTAGTTGGTATTATTTTACTTTGATTATATACTTCAGAACTTGAAAAAATTATTAATTTTTTAATTTTGTATTTTTCACATAATTTACAAACATTTAATATACCTTGCGTTCCTACTTCTAAAACATTAATTGGTTGAGTGTAAAAATTTTTAGTTCCATTTATTGCTGAAAGATGTATTACGTAATCTATACCTTTGAACGCTTTTTCAATATTTTTTACAAGCTTAATATCACCTTTCACATATCTATAATAAGGAGATTTATAATTTTGTGTCGGATTAATATCAAAATTTACAACAATATAATTTCTTTTAATCAAGAATTTTGTTATATACTTTCCAATGAAACCACTACCGCCTGTAATTAAAATTTTTTTTTTCATTTGAAGTATCTATATAATGCAAAAACAAAATCCAAGCAAATATCAAATTTTTAATTCATGTAATGTATGCGGGTATGGTAAAATCAAAAAATTTTTATCACTTGGAAAACATACTCCTGCTGATAGTTTTGTTGATAAGAAAAATATTAACTTAAGATTAACTGAAATAGATCTTGAATGTTTTTTTTGTAAGAAATGTTTTAATATACAACTAAAAAAAACAATCAATCAAAACTTAAAATATAATAAAGTTGATTATTCTTATTCTTCTTCGAATTCACAAAAATCTAGAAAATATTTAAATGAATATGCAAATCAAATAAAAAAAAATCTTAAATTAAAAGAAAATAAAATTTTAGAAATAGGGGCGAATGATGGTTATTTAATTAAAAGATTAAGTAAAAACAATATTCTTTATAGTTGTGATATATCTACTTATTGGTCAAATAAATTAAAAAAAGAAAAAATTAATTCAATTAACAAACCATTCGAAAAACTATCTAGAATTTTTTTAAAAAAAAACAAAAATTCTTTCGATACAATTATAGCCAATAATGTTGTAAATCATTCACATGATTTGAAAAAATTTTTCAAAAATTTATATTCGTTAATAAATGAAGATGGAAAAATTTTTATAGAAGTGCCTTATTCGCAATGGATGATAGAGAATAAAAAATTCGAGTTAATTTATTTAGAACATATAAATTATTTTAATACAAAAACTTTTCAGAAAATATGTGATAATTTAAATTTATCTATAAATAAAATAATGTTTACAAATTATCATGGTAAAATGATTAGAATAGTAATTTCAAAAAAAAAAACTATCGTAATTAATAAAAAAATTCTTTTAAAAGAAAAAATTTTTTTTGAAAATAAAAAAAATTTAGATAAATTTAAAAAAAATATATACTTAAGAAAAAAACGATTTTTAAAAAAAATCAATCACCTTAAAAAAAAACAAAATAAAATTGTAGCAATCGGAGCTAGCGCTAAAACAAGCTCACTTTTAAACTTTTTTAACTTAAATAAAGATAACATTTCTTTTGTAACAGATAGTTCTAAATTTAAAATTGGTAAATTTATACCTAATAAAAAAATACCAATTAAATCAGATAACGCGCTAAAAAAAATTAACAATATATATGTTTTTTTTTCTACATGGAATATTTCAGATTTTGTAAAAAAAAAAATATTAAAGATTAATAAAAATATTAAAATTATAAGTTATTAATCTTTTAATATTAGCTTAAGTTAGTCTATTATTGTTTAATCAAGAAAATTAATATATGTATTTTATATTTAAAAATTTTATATAAAGATAATCTTAAATATTTTACAATGAAACAAATATCAAAAAAAAATATAGATAAATACAATCTTTTACTAACAGATAAAAAAAATATTTTGAAAATAATTTTTATCTCAGTCTTAACTGTGATTTTAATGCTTTCGTTTCAGGTAAGTCAAAAAAAAAAATTAAATGTTAGTTTAAAAATTTTACCGATAACTTTTGAAAAGCAACAGCAATATAAATACTTAAATTACTTTGTAAAAAAAAATATAAACTCAAAAGAAGTAGTTTTATTAAATGAAATTAATGAGTCATACTTACTAGATCTATTTATTACAGAATTAGAAGAAGGATCTTTGCTTTATGAATTAATCGATGAACATAAATTAATACAAAGATCGAATTATAATAATATTGATGATTATGAATTTGCAATTAATTCAATAATTTCCTCAATGGAGTTTAAACCAATTACTACTTTAGATACCCAAAATCCTTTTAAAAATTTACAAGAAGTATCAAAAATAGAAAATAAGACTGAGTATTGGAATTTAGAATTAGAAATTAATCATGAAGATAAAAAAGTTTGGAATAAAATTTTGGTTTCAATAGAGAAAAAAATAAATGATAAAATTTTTTTATTTTTAAAAAAAGAATTTGAATTAGCACATATAATATTAGAACAACGTCATTTAAAAAGAATTGAAATTATTAAAAACCAAATCCAAAGTACCTTATTAGAGGCAAACTCAAATTTAGAAATTTTTGAAAAAGAATTAAAGTTTAAACTACAAGATGTTGATATTTTAATAAAAAATTCTTACAAAGATTATGAAAATGATAAAAATGATAGACTGGCTTATTTGAAAGAACAAGCCGCAATAGCCAGAGCATTAAATATAAAATTTCGTTCAATTGATGCAGATTTGATGAATAATGAAGAAATTGTCGTATTATCATCTAATAATGATCAACCTTTTTATACACGAGGATTTCTTGCAATCGAAAAAGAAATAAAATTGATAGAATCTAGAAAAAAAATAAGACCTTTTGTTAAAGGATTAAATGGACTGGAAAAAACAAAAAGGGAGATATTACAAAACAAAAAAGTACAACGTAAAATAATAGATAAAAAATATTTAGAGGAGATAAATAAATTAAAGTATTCGCTAGCAGATTTAAAAGCAAAAAGTTATTATAATCAGTTTAAAGAGATAGTGGATGATACTTTCGTATCAAATAATATTGAGTTTAAAGCAGCAAATACTTTTAAAAATAAAGTCTTATTTGAAAATAATTCACCAAAAATTTTTATTTTATTAATTTTATCTTCTATTATTGGAACATTCTTAGGTATTATTTATATTGTAATAAGTAATATTTTTAAAAAATAAGTTTTATCATTAATGGTATTCAAATCTAATTTAGATAAATTATTATTTTATAATTTTCCAGTAATATTATTTTCATTAATACCTTGCTTTTTAATTACTGGTCCTTTTTTGAGCGATTTATCAATTTCACTAATAAGTTTATTGTTTCTAGGTTATTGTATTAAAGAGAAAAATTTTGATTTTTTTAAAAATAAGTATTTTTATTTTTTTTTAATTTTTTGGGGGTATTTAATTCTAAATACCTTAATTAATAACTTCAATGTTGGTAGTTTTAAAATTTCTTTTTTTTATTTTAGGTATGGCGTTTTTGTCATTGCGATCCTAACTTTAATCGAAGTTGATGATAGATTCTTAAAATATTTTTTCTATTGTATTTTTATATGTTTTTTATCTTTAATAGTTGATGGTTATTACCAATATTTTAATGGTGAAAATATTTTTGGTTATAAAATGGAAAATCAATATAGGGTTACAAGTTTTTTTGGAGATGAGAAAATTTTGGGTGGATATTTAAGTAGAATTTGGCCTATCTTTTTTGGTTTATCTTTATTTTTCTTAAATAAAAAAAAAAAATTATTTTTTTTATTCATAATTTTATTTATTTTATCAGAAACTTTAATATTTTTAAGTGGAGAAAGAACAGCCTTTTTCAACATAAATTTGTCTGCTATTTTCATAATCTTTTTTTCCCAAAGATTACTGAAATTAAGATTGGTAACATTGGTATCAAGTATTTTGTTAATTATATTAATAACTTTTATCAACCCTAATGCTAAAGAAAGATTTGTTGACCATACTATAAAGCAAATGAATTTGAATAATGATAATGAACAAGATAAAGAAACCTATATTTTTTCAAAGGAACATCACGAAATTTATATTTCGGCTTATAAAATGTTTTTGGATAATAAAATTTTAGGAGTTGGTGTTAAAAATTATAGAAATTTTTGTAGTGACCCAAAATATTATGTAAATGAACAAGAGGTTTGTAATACACATCCTCATAATACTTATATTCAGATGCTATCAGAGACTGGAATAATTGGATTTTTATTTTTATTAGCTATTTTGATTTATTTTTTATATTACACAATTAAGCATTTAATTCTTAAATTTAAGGGTAAGTACTTATTTACAGACTTTGAGATTTGTATCCTCTCAGGCATAGCGATATATTTGTGGCCGTTTGTTCCTACTGGAAATATATTCAGCAATTGGTTAAATATCATAATGATTTTAAATTTACCTTTATTAATTTGGAGCAGAAATTCAAATAAGATCAATATAATTGATTGATAAAAATTTTATGCTTTACTATCCTTCCTTTTCTTATATATAAGCAGCTGCCTGGTGATTATTGCGAAAGTGTAATACCCGATCCCATTCCGAACTCGGCAGTCAAGCCTTTCAGCGCCAATGGTA
>MDTG01002499.1_pt1 | contig 11707 bp, 10 predicted proteins | sample 811421 | NCBI WGS metagenome assembly MDTG01 (sample SAMN05326645, study PRJNA326480) | marine metagenome | isolation source: seawater | place: Pacific Ocean: South East | collected 2011
GAGTGGGATGAGGAAGCATTTGAAGCTGAAGAGAAACGTCACCATGTACGTAGAGGCTTTGAGCTTATGTACCGTAACTTACTTGATGGCGGTAGAGCACAGACAGCTACTATAGAATACTTACAGCAACACGGTGTACACCCACAGGTAGCACTTACAGAGACATCAGGTTATGTACAACACTCAGCAGAACAGATTAGTAAAGGTGTGTTGCTACACTCTAATGACTTAGAAGAGTTCTTAGATCAAATGGCAGACAAGTACTGTGCTAATGTAGACAAGACAGCAGAACGTTTGTTTGGTAAGAGTGACTTTGTGAATACAGACTATATGCTGAAACTGGAGGCAAAATGATTATTGAATACAAACTAGACGCAGGGCCACAGGGCATGACTATACCTAATTGGGTAAAGGATGGTGGCTACTATCGTGACCCCGATAACTTTACTATGGTAGGCTGGACTAATGATTCACCTCGTGAGTTCAAAGTACCAGAGACAGTGACAGTGTTAGACAAGGCTGCACTTACTACTCGTGTGCTTAATATACATGGTAGACATGCTATGCAAAAAGAAGACAGTGAAGGCAACCCTGTAAATATGACTACCGATGAAGTTACTGCACAGGTGGCTACTTGGTACGATAGTTGGTAAAAACACTTGACAAATCTTTGTATTTGTGTATAATTATATAAGGTCTAAATGACCATCTGTTTAACAAAAGGAGACTAACATGACAAAGAAAACAAAAAATGTCATCACAGTCAACGATGTAGAATACAACGTTGATGACATGACAGATAAGCAAAAGACTATGCTTGCACATGTACAGGATTTAGAACGTAAGATTAACACTACACGTTTTAACCTAGATCAACTCATAGTAGGTCGTGAAGCATTTGCTGTTGATCTTGCAAACGATCTTGAAGACAATAAGGAATAAATAAATAATGACTGACAATAGCTGGCATCTAAGTAAATCTGTACCTATCTCTTTTATACTAGCTATTGTCGGTCAGACTGTAGCATTAGTCTGGTACGTATCAAGTCTAGACAATAATATAGAAAACAATCAACGTGAACTCATACGGCACGAAACTAGAATAGAGGCTTTGGAAAAAGTAGTACAAAGCCAAGCCGTAACCCTTGGACGCATGGATGAAAACATAAAAGCCATACGTGACTCAGTGGAAAAGATGGCAAACAGGGACACTGAAAACTAATACAATCATTGGGGGGAGACTATGATTGATCCAGTAACAGCCATAGCTGGTGCTACTGCAGCTTTTAATGCAATTAAAAAAGGCATACAAGTTGGAAAAGATTTGCAGGACATGGGTGGTCAACTCTCTCAGTGGGCAGGTGCAGTAGCAGACCTAGACTTTGCAGACAGGCAATCTCAAAAGCCGCCTTGGTATAAGGCTCTAGGTGGTGGTGTTGAAGCACAGGCAATGGAAATATGGCAAGCTAAAGAAAAAGCTGAGTCCATGCGTAAGGAACTAAAAGATTACATATCAGTTATGTATGGCCCATCTAAGTGGCAAGAGATACTTGAGATAGAAGCCAAGTTAAGAAAACAAAAGAAAGAACACGATCACAGACAAATAGAGATTAAACAGAAGATAATAGAGTGGTCAGCAGGTATAGCTGTATTTATTATTTGTACGGGTTGTTTGTTTGGGTTTGTATGGATAGGAACTAGGTAGCAATGAAAAAGTTTAAAGGTTTTACCAATCAGCAAACACATACTCTCCTTAAAGAGATGGGCTTTACAGGCCCAGCACAGAAGGATGAGATGGATGCATTCTTAGCGTCTAGCCCTCGTGCTGCTGCTAAGATAGGACGCTACACAGATATTGCTAGACAGCGTGTAGAAGGTGAACCCCTAGCCCCATCAGGCTTTGCTGAAGGTAGTGAAGGTGCTATGGAACAACAAGAAGAACAAGAGGAACAGCCACCAGAGACAACTCAAAAGCCTGACTTCATATTAAAGCAAGGCACAGAAACACCTGAGGTTACTGAGGCAGCTACAGGTTTAGACGAAGCACAGAAAGCCTACAGCACTTCTATGGGTGCTTTAACAGATGCACAACTAGCTCTGAGTGGTGCAACTATACCTGCAGAGGATGCGTCTGACGAAGACAAGGCCGCTTACGAAGCTTTACAAAAAGCAGTAGACGATGCTGACCTAACAGCTACACAAACGCAAGCTGCTGTAAGCACAGCCCAAAAAAGGTTTGAGACTACAGACGTACCCTCTACTGGTGAAGCCTTAGGTAAAGCTATATCAACACCTAGCGCTATCCTATCACAGCCTACCGTGTATGGCTTAGAAATAAAAGACAATCAGCTTATTGATAGTGAGACAGGTCAGGTAGCTGATGCGCTTTCCCTTTTAGTTAAGCAAGCACAAGCTGCAGAAAACATAGAAAACCCTGCAGTTAAAAAATCAAAAGCGTATCTTCAAGGTCTAGCTCTTGAAGAACGTATGGAGAAGTATCCTCCCTTTGGCCCTGTGCCTGCAGTCACGCCTTTACCTGAATCTATTGTAAAGGAAATGAACGACTACTACGCAGCACAGGCAACGCAGATTGAGCAGGATGCAGTAAAGGCTTCAACAGAGACATACGATGCTATAGAGTCTAACGCTGATGTTAAAGCAGCATTGTCTGAGTTTGCTTCAGCTACAGGTACACCATCAGAAAAAGCTCTGATGAGTGCTGTAACGATGACACCTGAAGATTTAGCACAATTAAAAATAGACCCCGCTAAACTAGATACTATTCGTGAAGTAGCACAGGTAGTCCGTAACTTAGAAGACGGTGAAACTCCAGATGCGGCACTCTTTGATAAATATACGACAGCACCTGATGTTACCTTTGAGGGTGAGGTAGAAAAGATTGACCCTGCCAAGTTTGAAACTACAACACCAGAAGCAGACGCTAAAGTAGACTACAACCTACCACCCTCTCAAGTTGCAGAAATCGAGAAGAGCAAAGTAGAAGATGCTGCAAGTTTTGATGAGTATGCAACTGCAGATGAAAAGAAGTCTGAGTTTGTACCTGAAGTAACAGCAGAACAAACATCTGTTGGTGCTGATGAAATAGCTGATGTAAATGACATCCTTAATGGTGAAGAAGTTATTGTCACAGCTAAGACACTGGAAGCTCTTAACGAAGCCTCTACTGCAAAGGCTGCAACTGCTACGTTTACACAACAGCTAGAAGCTAAGGCTGTAAAAGGCGAGGTGTCTGCCTCTTCTACTGTTGCGTATCAAATGGAAAAACTTATGAAGCAGTTTGACGATGGTACGCCACCGTGGGCTGCAGGTGCTTTACGTAAAGCTAATGCGGCTATGGCTGCTCGTGGTTTAGCTGGTAGCTCTATGGCAGGTGCTGCAATCGTACAGGCCGCTATGGAAGCGTCTATCCCTATCGCACAGTCTGATGCTGCTACCTTTGCTGTAATGGATATGGAGAATGTTCGTAATGCACAGGCTGTTGCTCTTGCTAATGCTTCTGCAGCACAGAACTTTGAGTTGACTAACCTATCCAACGAACAGGCTATACGTATCCAGAACAGCATGAACAATGCTAACTTACAGTTAAACAATCTTAGCAATGAACAAGAAGCTGTTCTTGCTACTGCACAGTTTAAGGCGTCACTACAAGGCCAAGAGCTAGACATCAGTGCTAACGTAGCTATCGCAAATGCTGCACGATATGCTGCAGTAAATGACATCAACCTAACTAATAGACAACAGACATCTATCTTGAAGTCCAGCCAGAACCTAGAAGTAGAGATGGCTAACCTGTCTAACTCACAACAGACTGCCTTATCTAACCTACAAGTTAAAGCTGCAATGATGGGCCAAGAGTTGACTAATGATCAGCAGATGGCTGTGATTGAGAGTACCCAAGCATTTGAAACAAACATGCAGGACGCTACAAACAGACAGCAAGCGTTCATCCAAGACGCTGTGTCTCGTGCAGCTATGGAAGGTCGTGTCTTAGATAACAGACAACAGACTGCCCTATTCAATATCTCTAATCAAATGTCTGAACGTGAGATAGAACTTAACAACGAGCAACAGACAGCTATCTTCAACATGTCTAACAAGATGACTGTTGATATGGCTGACCTTTCTAATCGTCAAGCTACTGCTCTAGCTAACGCCCAGATCGAAGCTGCGATGAAAGGGCAAGAGCTTTCCAACAAACAACAGGTTGCTGTAATTAAGTCTGAGCGTATTGCTGAGATTGCTAACATGAACTTTACAGAGTCACAGACAAGAGCACTGCGTAACTCTGAGATGGCTATGTCCGTAGACTTGGCTAACCTGAATAACGAGCAAGCTAAACTATTAGCTGACTGTGCTGCACTTACAGATGTTGACATGGCTAACCTAAACAACAGACAACAAGCACAGGCTCAGCAAGCACAGGCCTTCTTGCAGGTGGATATGGCTAACCTAGACAACGAGCAACAGGCTGTTATGTTTGAGGCGCAGTCACTTGTACAGAGCGTATTCTCAGATCAGGCTGCAGAGAATGCACAACTACAGTTTAACGCTGAAAACATTAACCAAGTTAATCAGTTCTATGAAAGTATGGCATCTCAGATAAACCAGTTTAACGTAGCACAGTCTAATGCTATGGAGCAGTTCAACACAGGTGAAGAGAACACCATGACTAAGTTCCAAGCTGAGCTTGACAATCAGCGTGATATGTTTAACGCACAGAACGAACTGGTTATTGCACAAGCTAACACCGTGTGGCGACAGACTATTGCTACAGCTAATACTGCTGCACTCAATGAGGCTAACATGGCAGAGGTTATGGCGGCTAACAATCTGACCATACAAGGCTTAGCTGAGTTGTGGCAACAAGAGCGTGACCTGCTAGACTTTGCGTGGACTAGCTCTGAGAAACAAATGGATCGTGACCACGAGTTAGTTAAGGCAGAGATACAAAGAGATGCAGATGAAGACACAGCTTACAGCACTGCTGCAGGTGGCTTCTTGTCTAGTGTCGTTACTGCGTTTATAACTAAAAAACTATAAAGGTATATTTATATGTCTAGCTTTGATCAAGTAATACGGAACATATTGGCTGATATCTTCGCTGAAGAACAGCAAGAAGAAACAGTACGTCCTAGAGCTAGGCCATCTGGTTTAGGTGCGCCCACAACTAGACCACGAGCTAGGCCAGAGGACTTAGAACCTGCTAAGCCTACCGCTACTGAAACAACCACTAACTTCATCAACGAAATGGCAAGCTATGATGACTCACCTGATGAAGGGATTGAGATACCATTATCTGATTTAAAAACAGACGCAAGAAGTTTAGATGGTAAATTTAAAACTACAGCTACGGACTTAGCTAGACTTAATAGAAACTCTAGAGGGTCTAAGGTTAGAGTAAAGTCTGTTGTGCCAGATGATGAACTAGACAGTATCATGTCTGATATTAAAACTGTTTTGTCTACTTCACCTGCAACCAGAAAACCAATGCAGTTTGCCGATTTAGAAACACAGCAAATGCTATATGATGTTGAGACATCTGTGCTTAGCCCAAGAACACAGACCAGAAACCCTGTACTAGATGCTTCTACAGCACCAGAATTTACCCCAAGAGACTTTGAACTAACCACTAAAGACGTTCAATCTATGCTATCAACCAGAGGATATGACGTAGGTAAGCTAGATGGTGTTATGGGGCCAAGGACAGAGGCTGCAATAAAACAGTTCCAGAAAGATAGAGGCCTTAAAGTTGATGGTAAGTTTGGCCCTAAAACACGGGCAGCTATGGAAGCCTCTGCCTATTCTATACCTCTACCTATTGAAAGAGTTTTAACAGGTGATATTGATGAACCTACCACCCCAGACGCTCTAACTGTATCGGGCAACATTAAGAAAAGCAAAGAAGAGAAGCTAGACGTACAGAAAGCACTACTAGAGTTAGGCTACGATGTAGGTGCTATTGATGGTATTATAGGTACTAAGACTAGAGCCGCTATACGCCAGTTTCAAAAAGATCAAAGCCTTAAAGCTGATGCTATAGTAGGTGAAAATACTGCAGCCGCTATGAATGCAGCCCTGTCAGGTAGGCAGTCTGTTGATATGGAAGACCAAGAGATTAAGGTGATTAAATCTAGTATAATCCCTATGTTGCCTGAAAGTGTGCAAGATGAAGCTGCGTTTGCAACAGATGTTTTTAAAGCTGTACTATCTCCTGTCGGACGTAACTTTATGAATGACATAATGTTTGGTGGTAAGTTACAATACTTTAATCCTATTGCACAGCTTCCTTTTGGAGATCGTCTTGTAAGTAGACAAAACAAAGCAGGGGCAGAGGTTTTCTCACAACCTGCGCTAGACCTTATGAAAAAAATAGTTATTGATGAAGGTATTCTTGAAAAAGGTTCTGTCACTATTAGTAAGGATATATACAAACAAGGCGGTATAAGCGTAAATCAAAGAGGCGGCTCTGGCGCAAAGGAGATAATAAACGCTTTAGCAAGTGGTGATCAACCAATTAATGAACTAAAATTAATGCTGGGTCAGTTTAACGCTAAAATAGACGAGAATAATGACATCATTGTTACAGACAGGTTTAACTACAATGCCTTTATAAACCCTATAGATGGTAAGCAATATACACCAGATCAGTATGATAAAGCTATAGAGGCTGGAAAGTTTACGGAAACTGAGGTTTTAAAGGCCATCTTTAGCGGCGACTTAAACTACGAAATGGTACGTGCTGCAGGGTTTGTACTAGGCTCTAGAGATTACAAAGGTGATAACCCGAAAGACCAAGGAAGGGTATTTGAGATTAATTTAGGGCCAGTTAATTAATGTTTGGCTTACCCTTAGAACTAATCACAATGCTATTCTCCACCCTACTAGGTGGCTTCATGTCTATCTGGGGTCAGAGCATGAAGAACAAACAAGAGCAGAATAAGATGATGCTTGCCAACGCACAGTTCAGAGCAGACCAAGTTAATACAGCTAGGGATGCAGGAAAGAACGACAAGCACTTTGCTTGGACACGTAGGATCATAGCATTATCTGCAGTGTTCAGCATTATTGTCTTGCCAAAGCTAGTCGCTGTGTGGTATCCTGAGGTTGGTGTTTACGTAGGTTACACAGAGGCCACTGGTGGTTTCCTTAACTGGTTGTTTGGACCTGATGAAGCAATACAGTGGAAGGTAGCGCAGGGCTTTGTAATTACACCCTTAGACACACATATAGTATCAGCAATCGTAGGCCTGTACTTTGGTGCAGGGTTCACTAAATAGGAAAGCAAAATGCCAGTATTAGAATATAGTAAACCTATTCCGGGCGCATCTTTAACATCACATAAACCGGGTGAACGTCAGTGGGAAAGACCCCCTGAGATAGCTTCTGTAGAAGAAGCACTAAAGTATTACATGCAACGTCTATCAGATGATGAGGTCATTGATGACTTTATGGTAGCCGTGGAATCAGGTGTTGCTATCGTGCCTATGGTCAAGGCTCTGTACCTCTCTAACGTTATGCGTGGCATACACAGCTTAGATGTAGGTATTCTTATTGCACCTGCATTGACTGAATACTTTGCGGCTGTAGCACGTAGCTACGACATTGACTACAAGATGTCAAACAAAGACTTCAAGAAAGAGAAGCGACAGAAAGAAGAAGCTAAGATTGCTATGCTTCTGCAAGCTGCTGTACGTGAAGCAGATACGCAAGACGAAGGTACAACTATGCTACAGGCTATGGCTGACTATCTTATCTCTGACGAAGAAGCACCTCAAGATATGGCTGAAGAACAACCGCCTGAGGCAGAAGAAATACAACAAGTAACAGAACCTGCAGAAGAGCCTATGCCGCCTGAGGGTGCAGGTCTTATGGCGAGAGGTGTATAACTATGAGTATGAAAGCATTTGCTACAGCTTTTTTAGGCGATCAAGCTAAGGCTATCCAGAAACGTATACAAGACGCAGAGGATTACGAAGACGAACAGCGAGAGAAGGTTGAACGTAATAAAGCCACTATAGGTAAACGCAGGTCGCTTGTAAACCTAGCTAAGACTGAGATTAACCTACTTAAAAAGATGGGCGCTAAAGATAAGCACATCAATGCAGCCATTGCAGCAGGGCCAAAGGCCTTGTTTGAGTTCTCTCAGGCGCTACAGAAAGAAGCACAGAAGAGGCCCAGCGCAGGTGGTTCGTATACGTTTAGTGAAAGCGAGTTAGATGCTTTTATTGAAATGCCAGAAGAGTTTACAACAGAAACAATGGACCCAGCAGAACACTACGCTAGGTCTATAGGTCTTTCTGCACCATCACTAGGTAGCTACGAAGCAAAAGAGCAGGGCTTTGTAAAGTCAGCACTAGGCATGGGTCTTAAAGATTCTGCTAGGGCTAGGCTAGATAAAGATGCATACTATGAAGGTTACTCTATGATGGACATCAATGAGGTTGCCCGTCAAGAAGCATATGAAAGTATGGCTCCCGGCACCTACTTCTCCTTTAAACCTTCGGCGGCATACAATCCAGTAAATGTAGGGCCAGCGTTTAAAGATGCCTATGCAGATGCAAGCGAGGTTATTGCTCCTATAGATGCAAAACTCCGTAGTCAATACCCTGCTGAAGATGAGTATAGAGCAAAGAAGAAAGAGATTATTGAACGCCAGCAAGCAGGTGTTATTGATGCATACGCTCAGCAGTTTGGTAGACGCTTCCTAGAAGATACTTCTATAAACTTGCAAGGGCAGTTGGGTAATGAGTTATACACGGCTACGTATGCAAGACACGCTTCTTTAGAAGACCTAGAAAGATATATTGTAGATAACTTAATTGACATGAAAGACATTGATGTAGGTTCTACTATTAAGGTAGTAGACGGTGATGACAAGGTTGTTGAGATTACTCTAGGCGAGAACAACGAAGTCTCTAGTATGACTATTGACAACAGAGCAGTTGCTGATGATGAGGTGGCTACTTTGGTAGCAAGCCTACAAGGTGCTGGTTTATTAAGTGAATCATCTATTAAGGCTGCAGGTACACCTTCACCTGAAGGGCCACCAACACCTACGGAAACTACTAAGTATATTAAAAACGGAGAGGTTGTAAACGGTGTCCCACCTAGACCTAATTTTGGTAGTAGGTTTACAGGGCTTTCCTTAGACTACGATACAAGGGAAAAAATAAGACGTGGTGAGATGGCTATACCTGAACGAGGTCTACGTGTAGATGAGTGGGATGAGTTGTTTGGTGATACGCACAACCCAGATGGTTCTAAAAAAGAAATACCTCAGGAAACAGTTGACAAATCTGTGGAGCCTGATATACTAGACCTCAGAAACTATGAAACTGAGGAGGAAAAAGATGAAGCGTTTGATGCTCTTCCTATTGGTGGTCTTTTTTATGATGATGATGGAAGTGGCCCCTTTCCAAAAGGTAAGGAAAGAAATGGGTAACTATTCACAATATGCTAGAAAAGAAACCACAGGCAATTACGCAAAATATGCTGCTGTTCCAGACAGCAATGTAGAAGCAACCTCTCTTGTAGAGAAACCAGAAAAACCTGTACACACAGGGCCGTTTAAAACTAAGGCAGAGTTTGTGAAAGCTATACAGCCTCTTGCTAAAGAGTTGTCTGCAGAGTTAGGTATTGATGAGCGTGTCATCATTGCTCAGAGTGCTGTAGAGACAGGCTGGGGAAGCAAAGTAAAAGGTAATAGCTTCTTTGGTATAAAAGCTCATGGTGGCGAAGGTATTGAGTTTGCTACTCACGAAGTTATTGACGGTAAAAAGGTAGCAACTAAAGACGTGTTTAAACAGTATACCAACTTGGAAGATAGCGTAAAAGGTTACGGTGCTTTCCTTACAGCTAACCCACGCTATAAACCATTCCTTGCTGCTACTACTTTAGAAGAACAGGTTGCTGCACTAGGTAGGTCAGGCTACGCTACTGATCCTAACTACGCAAAGACAGTACGCAGCATAGCTAAAGGCAAAAGACTTAAAGAATTAGGCGGTTACTAATGACGAATCAAGTTGATATATTTAAGAAGTATGGTCTTAGTGAAAACGGTTTTACTAAAGTAGAACAGCCTATGCGTAAACATAGCTCTACTATTTTACATAACGATGAAGAGATATTTGAAAGCCCTATCCCTGAGGGGCAGAAGCTTAAAAAGAAAGACCTTCTTAGGTACGAGAACGTAAACACTATACGAAACTATATGTCAGCTAACAAAGGCGCTGACTACATGGACATGGACAAAGAAACTTTAGTAGAAGACTTTGTAGACCATATGCGTTTCTTCAACACTAACTCTTTAGGTACTGCAGGAGAGGTTCGCTTCATCAGTAAGGCAGATGATAACACGAAGGCTATGGCTGCAGAAGCATACAACTTGTATGACAGTATGGGTAATGTCTTTGTAAACGATGGTGCATATGGTGCTATAGACGGTGTTAAGGACTATGTGTTTGCTGCTGTAGCAGACCCTACTAACTTAGTGGGTGTACTTACTGGTGGTTTCGGTAAGGCTGCAGCGTTGGGTGTTACTCAAGCGAGTAAGCAAGCGCTAAGGCAAGCCGCAAGTCAGGCCGCTAAACGTGCGGCACAGAGCGGTGCTACTAAGGAAGCTGCAGAAAACGCAGGTATTGAAGCAGGTACATTGATGGCTCAGCGTATGATTGCTAAGAGCGCATCAGGTAAAGAGGTTGCTGCAGCCGCAAGAAAGGCAGCTAGGGTAGCCAAGGCAGAGGTGCGCCTCAAGGCAGCACAAGCTGCAGCATCAGGTGTGGCTAAGGACAGACTAAAAAAAGCTGGTAAAGCTGCTGCACTACAGACAACAGCCATTGATGGTTTGGTTGCTGGCTTGCAGGATATGTCAATCCAGAATATGTACATAGATGTAGGCGCTCAAGAAGAGTATAGTCAGCTACAGACAGGTTTATCTTTGGCGCTGGGCGGTGTAGGCGGTGGCTTGCATTACGCCTTTGGTAAGTTTGAAGGTGCGTCTGGTTTAGGTGATGCTGTATCTGAGGCTAAAGCATTAAGTCGTGCAGGTGTGGCCTCAGAGATACTAGATAATGTCAAACTAAACAGTATAAACAAAGACATCGAAGCTGCAGAAGCTATGCCAGCCGCAACCAAAGGGCAGAAGACAGCCAAGACTAGAAAGATAAACCAACTCAAAGCAGAGAAGCGTAAACTAAAACGTGAGATAGTGGGCAAGCCTTTGTTGCCTGATGTTAAGGATCAGGAAAATGCTACGAAAGCTATCAAGGATGGTATCAAGAGATGGGACGAAAAGGTTAAAGCAGGTGAAGATGTATTAGAAGAGAACACAGCTATACCTGAAACGTTGCTAAGAGAGATTCTACTAGGTAATGAGAACAAGGGCGGTGTTGCAGCCATCTTTAGAGAGCGTGGTATAAAGCTACGCAGAGATACTAAAGTATCTGACCTTATGACCAACCTTCTCAGGTTCATGCCTGAGCAAGACTTACAGGATATATCTGTACTGTTTAGGCATCGTGTTGGTTTGACTTTAGGTGAGACTGCTGATCTTGGTGTAGAAATAGGAGAGATTATAGCTGCAGATGTATCTAGAGCAGGTAAGAAACTAGCAGTCATGTCGCAAGTTAGACGTACCATAGACTACGGTGTTGTGGCTGGTAACGAGATACTTGCCAGTACCCTTGGA
>MDTG01046597.1_pt1 | contig 11707 bp, 11 predicted proteins | sample 811421 | NCBI WGS metagenome assembly MDTG01 (sample SAMN05326645, study PRJNA326480) | marine metagenome | isolation source: seawater | place: Pacific Ocean: South East | collected 2011
AATACTTTAATAAGCACACGATCGTGCAGAGGTCTAAATTTCATATATATTTTCTCCTATAAATTTTTATGTATGGCTGATATGGTATGTTTTAGACAGATTTCAAGAGGTTAAATCATTAAAAAAGGGCAAAAAACTATAATTTAAAGGGTTATAGTATCAGATATAAGAAAGATTATATAAAATTGAAAGAATTAAATCATTTATCACAGATATTTCGCGCTTATGACACTTTCGTAATAGATTTATGGGGTGTGGTACATAATGGCATTAGCTTAAACGAAAAGGCTATAGAAACTATAAGTGAATTAAATAAAAATTCTAAAAAAATTGTATTTTTGTCTAATGCACCAAGACCAAGCGAAAAAGTTGTTAATTTTTTACTTAAGATGAAGATGGATAAACAGTACCTCTCTAATGTTATGACATCAGGTGAGGCAGCCATGCACGCTATTAATAAAAATAAATTTGGAAAAACATTTTTTCATTTGGGCCCTTCAAGAGACACTTCAATTTTTGAAGCAGTAAAAGAAAATAAAACGACTATTGATAATTGTGATTTCATTTTATGTACTGGTTTATTTGATGGTTATGAAAGCGATCTTGGTTACTACAAAAAATTTTTAGTAAAATATATTTCAAAAAAATTAATATGCACAAACCCTGACTTAACAGTTCATAGAGGAAATAAAGAAGAGTACTGCGCAGGATATATTGCTAAAATTTTTGAAGAATTAGGTGGAAAAGTTATTTATTACGGAAAACCTCATCAAGAAATATACGAAATGTGCTTTAAGCAAAATGAAAAAGTTTTAGCTATAGGTGATAATTTAAGAACAGATATTAGAGGAGCAAATAATTTAAAAAAAGACTGTTTGTTTATTTCAAATGGTGTCCACCGAAATGAATTTAATAACAATCTAGAATTAGAGAAACTTTTTAGCAAATATAGAGTAAAAGTTAATTATTTTCAAAAAGAACTTCAATGGTAGAATGAAAATTTATAAAAATATAAATTTACATAAAAAGTTTCAAAGGAGCGTTATCGCTATTGGAAATTTCGATGGTGTACATTTAGGTCATCAGAAAGTAATTAATGAAGCAAAAAAAAAAGCAATAAAAAATAAATTACCTCTAGGCATTATGACATTTGAGCCAGTACCAGTGATGTTTTTTAATTCTAAAATTACAAATCATAGAATTAATTCCTTAGATCAGAAAAAAAAGCAACTAAAAAAATTAGGGCTAGATTTTTTGATAATCATAAAATTCAATAAAAAATTTTCAACACTTACAGCAGAAAAATTTATCAAGAAAATAATTTATAAGAAAACTAAATGTAAATTTTTATATGTAAGTAAAAATTTTAAATTTGGTCATAAAAGAAAAGGAAATATTTACACGTTAAAGAAATATGAAAAATTGTATGATTTTAAGAGTATAATAACTAAACCATATAAAAAAAATGATAAAACAATTTCATCTACATTAATTAGAAAGAAAATTTCTAATGGAAAAATTAAAGAAGCAAATAGTCTTTTAAATCGTGAATGGAAAATTATAGGTAAAGTAATCAAAGGAGAAAAACGAGGGAGAAAAATAGGTTTTCCAACATGTAACGTAAAGTTAAACGATTATATTATTCCACGTTTAGGTGTTTACGCTGTTAGAGTAAATGGACCAAAATTTATTAAAAATGGTATAGCTAATGTTGGTTTTAGACCAACATTTTACGGCAAAAACTTACTATTGGAGACAAATATCTTTGGAATTAATAAAAACTTATATAATAAAGATATTAGCATAGGTTTTAAAAAATTTATAAGAACAGAGAAGAAATTTAAAGATCTTGAACATTTAAAAAAACAAATAAAAATTGATATAAAAAAAGCTAGATAATAATGTCCAAAGATACTTTACAACTTCCTAAGACAGCCTTTTCCATGAAGGCCAGCTTACCAACAAAAGAACCCCAAATTTTAGAAAAATGGGAAAAAAATAAAATTTTTGAAAAACTTAGAAAAAATTCTAAAGGAAAAAAAAAATTTATTTTACATGATGGTCCACCTTATGCAAATGGACATATTCATATGGGTACAGCTCTCAATAAAATACTTAAAGATATAATCATTCGCTTCCATCAAATGAGTGGCAAAGACTCAATCTATGTACCAGGTTGGGATTGTCACGGATTGCCTATAGAATGGAAAATTGAAGAACAATATAAAAAAAAGAAAAAAAATAAAGACGAGGTTCCTATAAAAGATTTCAGAGAAGAATGTAGAGAATTTGCAAAAAAATGGATAGAGATACACATTAAAGAATTTAAGAGACTGGGTGTATTAGGAGATTTTGAAAATTATTATTCCACAATGAGTTTTGAAGCCGAAGCTCAAATAGTTAGAGAACTAGGAAAATTTCTTTTAGATGGAAGCTTATATCAGGGCTTTAAACCAGTATTTTGGTCTACAGTTGAAAAAACAGCTCTTGCCGATGCAGAAGTTGAGTATAAAGACCACACATCTAATACTATCTATGTTGCATTTAAAGTTAAAAAAACCAAACAAGAATTTTTAAAAGACACTAACATTATAATTTGGACAACTACACCTTGGACAATTCCAGCTAATAAAGCATTGGCGTATAATAGCAGTATTGAATATTCTGTCATCGAGATTAATGAGCTCGACAATTTTAAAGAAAAAAAAATTGTTGTTGCAACTAATTTAATTGAGTCAATTACAAAAGCTTGCGATATAGCAAGTTACAAAGTTTTAAAAAATTTTAAAGGAAAAGAACTTCTAGGTACAATTTGTTCACATCCATTTATTGAAATTGATTTTGATTACGATGTGCCAATGCTAGATGCTCAGTTTGTTAATTTAGAACAAGGAACAGGGATTGTTCACTGTGCTCCAAGCCACGGTCCAGATGACTTTAATCTGTGTTTAAAAAATAATATACCATCACTCTATACTGTTGATAGCTCAGGTTTATATACTAAGGAAATTCCATACTTTACAAATACTCATATTTTTAAAGCAGATCCTATTGTTATAGAGAAGCTAAAAGAACAAAAAAAATTATTGAAAAATGACAAACTTAATCATAGCTACCCTCATTCTTGGAGGTCAAAGGCGCCATTAATTTACAGAGCCACACCACAATGGTTTATTTCTATGAAAAAAAAAGATTTACGAAAAAAAGCCATTAAAGCAATTAATGATACTATTTTTTATCCTGAAAAAGGAAAGGAGAGATTATTATCAATGGTTGAAGGTCGGCCAGATTGGTGTGTATCTAGGCAAAGAGTTTGGGGAGTGCCACTACCTATTTTTATAAATAAAAAAACCAAGGAACCTTTAAGAGATCAAAAAGTTATTGATCGAATAGCTTCAATATATGAAAAACAAGGTTCTGATTGCTGGTTTGTAGATGACCCAAAAGTATTTTTGGGTAATGATTATGACCCTAATGATTATGAAAAATTAAATGATATTGTTGAAGTATGGTTTGATAGTGGTTCTACACATAGTTTTGTTTTAGAAAAACGAAATGATTTAAAGTGGCCTGCAGACATGTATTTAGAAGGATCAGACCAACATAGAGGATGGTTTCACTCTTCATTATTGGAGTCTTGCGGCACAAGAGACAGAGCGCCTTTTGACAGCATTCTTTCTCATGGATTTGTAGTAGATGGAAAAGGACTAAAAATGTCTAAATCTACAGGAAATGTTATTTCCCCCGAAGATATTTTGAAAGATTTTGGAGCGGACATTTTAAGGATATGGGTTGCTTCCTCTGATTATGCTGAGGATCTTAGAATTGATAAAAGTATTTTAGCACAGCACTCCGAGTCTTACCGAAAGATAAGAAATACGTTTAGATTTTTATTAGGTAATTTAAAAGATAACTATCAAAGTCAAGATTTTGATAAATTAGACATTAAAAAATTTGATGAACTAGAACAATATATTCTTCACAAGCTTTTTACAATTGATAATTCTGTAAAAAATAATCTTAAAAATTATAATTTTCATAAACTGTCCAAAGAATTGCTAAATTTTTGCACATTAGACCTGTCTTCATTTTATTTTGATATTAGAAAAGATGTTCTTTATTGCAATAGTTTAAATTCAAAAAAAAGAAAAAACTGCATCATTGTTTTGAATATAATCCTAGAAAGTTTACTTAAGTGGTTTGCGCCAATTTTAGTTTTTACTACAGATGAAATTTACTCTTTAATTAGTAAAGGCGAAGAAAGCATTCATGAACATTCTTTTGTAAAAATACCTACAAAATGGGAAAATAGTGAACTTAATAGTAAGTGGGTAAAACTATTTAAAATTAAGCAAGAAGCCAACATAGCCATAGAAGAAAAAAGATCCAATAAAGAAATTGGTTCAAGTTTAGAAGCTGAAATTAAGATAACCACAAATAATGAAATCTATCAATTATTTAAGGACCTAGATTTAGCAGAATATTTTATTACCTCTAAGGCTGAAAAAATTAATCTAGAAACTCAAAAAGATTTTAAAATAGAAGTAAAAAAAATCAATGGAACTAAATGCCCGCGATGCTGGAAAATATTAGAAAAAAAATGTGCTAGGTGCGAAGAAGCAACTTTGAAAAAAGATTAAATGAATTTTTTAAACCAATTGGATATTAAAAAAAAACTATTGTTAAAAAAAGAAAATCTCTATTTCATATTATTGGCTGTTATAGTTTTCATTTTAGACAGAATTTCAAAAATCAAAATATTAGAGGATTTTAGCAATAGTACTTATTATTTGAATAATTTCATTAATATCGATTTAATTTGGAATACAGGTATCGGTTTTGGAATTCTGAGCTCAAATTCAATAATAGTTTATAGTTTTATTACATTTTTAATTGGCCTAGTAATACTCATTTTACTTTACATTACTATTATATCTAAAAAATTAGATAAATTAATTTACTCTATAATAATTGGTGCGGCATGTGGAAATTTTTGTGATAGATTAATATATAATGCAGTTCCAGATTTTATTGACCTTCATTATGACAACTTTCATTGGTTTACATTTAATGTGGCAGATATATTTATAACCTTGGGAATAATGATTTTTATTATAAGAAGTTTTTTTATAAAGAATTAAAATGAAAAAAATAAATATCTTAATATTAATTATGTTTTTATTAAATTCTTGTGGAGGCATTAAAGATGCGGGCAAAGTACTTAGAAACGAAAAGATAAGAACAACAGATGAATTTTTAGTGGAGAAAAAAAATCCACTAGTGTTGCCGCCTAACTACGAAGAAATACCTGCGCCAGGATCAAAATATAAGAACTCAAAAAAAGAGGAAAAATCTTTTAAAAAAATACTCAAATCTCCTCAGTTAGAAAATGCTTCTAACAATAAACCTTCTTCAGTTGAAGAATCAATATTAAGTGGAATTCGTAAGTGATTAAAAATCATTTATTCTTAAAAAACAATATTCAAAAAAGACACCTAAATAATGTTTCATTAAAAAAATTGACCAAAAAATTTGAAGATATAAATTTTGAGATAAGTAATGATATTAAAAACAAAAAAAAAACATTAAATGTTTTGGACAACCAATTTAAATTCAACTTTAAGATTAAAGATCTAGAAAAATTTAAAAAATTTAGAATCATTGCATTAGTAGGTATGGGAGGATCAATTTTAGGAGCTGAAGCTATTTATAATTTTTTAGAAAAAAAAATAAAAAAAAAAATATATTTTTTTGATAATTTAGATGTAAAAAAAATATCTGCATTTAAAAGAAAAAAAATTTTAAATAACGTCCTTTTTTTGATTATCTCAAAATCAGGAAATACAATAGAAACTTTATCAAACACCTTTTCATTAAATATAATTAAAAAAAACTCTAAAAACATAATTTTAATTTCAGAAAAAAAAAATAACTTGTTATTTTCCCTATCAAAAAAATTCAATTTGTTTTACATTGAGCACAAAAATTATATAGGCGGAAGATATTCAGTTTTATCTGAGGTAGGCATTATACCAGCCTATTTAATGGGAATAAATATTTTTAAACTAAGAATTAACGTTTTCAAATTCTTAAAAGATAAAAATAAAACATATTTAAAAAACAGTGCCTTGAAACTTGCTTGCATAATCAATGCTAAAAAAATCAAAAATTTAATTTTTCTAAATTATGCACCAGAATTAGAAAAATTTCTCTTTTGGTGTCAGCAGCTAATAGCAGAAAGTCTTGGAAAAAAAAATAAAGGTTTTTTGCCTGTAATTTCCACAATGCCTAAAGATCATCATAGCTTATTACAGCTTTATTTGGACGGACCAAGAGATAAACTGTTTCATATATTTAGTGTAGAGGAAAAATTAAAAGAAAAAATTAACATTAGTAAAACTATTGATAAAGATAATTTTTTAAATAAAAAAACTTTAATCTCTGTAAAAATTGCTCAAAAAAAAGCATTAATTAAATCTTTAAAAAATAAAAATATTCCATTTAGAGAATTTAAAATTAAGTCAATCAATGAAGAAGTCTTAGGAAAATTATTTACATATTTTATGCTAGAAACAGTCCTGATTGGAAAATTAATAAATATTGATCCCTACAATCAGCCAGCTGTAGAACAAGTAAAAATTTTTACAAAAAAAATCCTTAGTTAAATAATCCAAAAATAATTTTTGATCTCCCGTATTGTTTTGAGTCGATTATATTTATCAAATCATTTATGTCATCTTTTGAATTTTTTTCTCTATGGATAATAATAATATGTTTTGTTTTATACATTTTATTTTTTTTAATGAAATGAAGATTTTTAATAAAATCTTTATCTTTAAACGGAGGATCAAAGAAAAAAATATTAAATTTTTCTTTACTATTATTTTTTAAAATTGTTTCAATTTTATTATTTAGTATTTTTGTTTTTTTTGTAATAGATAGCTGTGTTAAGTTATTTTTTAAAATTTTTGCAGCACTTATATCTTGTTCAATAAATGTAACCTGTTTGGCGCCTCTAGAAATACATTCTATTCCAAAAGATCCAAATCCAGAATAGAGATCTAAAATATTTGAATTATCAATTTTTATATTAATTAAATTTGAATGTTTTAGTATATTAAAAATATTTTCTTTAACAGCGTCCTTAAGAGGTCTAGTGCTTTGATTTTTTTGAAATTTGATTGATTTCCCTTTTAATAATCCACTAATAACTCGCATTTTTATTAATCGCTCTCCAGCCAATATCCTTACGATAGAATCCATCTTTCCAATTTAATTTTTTAATAATAGAAATAATTTTTTTTCTAATATTAAGAAAGTTTTTACCTACAGATGTAATATTTAAAACTCTACCACCATTCGACAGTAACTTGTTATTTTTAAATTTTGTACCCGCATGATAAATATAATCATTTTTAGAAATTTTTATCTTATTAATATTTTTTATAATTTTATTTTTTTTAAAACTATTAGGGTAACCCTTTGAGCACAACACAATAGTCATACTTTTATTTTTTGTCCATTTTATTTTTATTTTTTTTAATTTATTCATTACTGTACTATTTATTATTTTTACTAAATCAGTTTTTAGCCTTGGCAATATTACCTGACATTCGGGGTCTCCCATTCTAATATTGTATTCAATTAAATAAGGTTCGTTATTTATAATCATTAAACCAACATATAAGAAACCTGTATATGGCCTCTTCTTCGTTTTCATTGCTAATAATGTTGGTTTGACAATTTTATTAATTATTTTTTTTTCTAGTAGTCTATTCATAATTGGAGCTGGAGAATAGGCACCCATACCTCCCGTGTTGGGACCTTTGTCATTTTCTTTAACTCTTTTATGGTCTTGAGCTGTACCAAAAAATTTAAAATTTTTATTATCTACAATAAGAAAATAACTTACTTCCTCTCCTTTCAAAAACTCTTCCAAAATTAGTTTTTTAGAAGATTTGAATTTTCCCTTGAATATTTCAGAAGATATATTTATTACTTGTTTTTTATTTTTACAGATTGAGACTCCTTTTCCTGCTGCTAAGCCATCGGCTTTAACAACAATAGGAAATTTACAACTTTTTAAAAAACTAGAAACTTCATTTTTCTTGGTACAAATTCTAAATTTGGCAGTTGGAATACCGTATTTTAAACATACGTTTTTCATAAACGCTTTAGATCCTTCCAGCTTTGCGGCATATTTATTTGGACCAAAAACTTTAATTTTGTGCTTTTTTAAATAGTCAACTATACCTCTCACTAAAGGCTCCTCAGGCCCAACTATTACTAAGTCTATTTTGTAATATTTTATTAAATTTAGAACTTTTTTAAATTTTAAAATATCAACGTCAATATTAGTAGCTAAGCTAGCTGTACCTGCGTTGCCGGGAAAACAAAAAATTTTTTTTACGATTTTAGAAGCGCGTATTTTTTGGCATAAAGCATGCTCTCTTCCACCGCTACCAATTAATCCAATATTCATGACAGTTTATATATTGTATAATTTAAAGATGAGTAAAAAAAAAGCTAAAGTTATTTTTAAACACAATTATTTTGAAATTATAAAAGATGGAGAATACGTTTTGTGTGCTATTTCAGGCAAAGAAATACAATTACAAAATTTGAATTATTGGAATGTAGATTTACAAGAGGCATATTTTTCTCCAAAAGAAGTAAAAGACAGATTTAAAACCATAAAAAAATAGATTCTATTTCCATCTATTATGTGTCCAAATCCATTGATTGGGATTTTTAATAATCATTCTCTCGAGTACTTTATTCAATTCTTCAGTCAATTGTACTTTATCTTTAAATTTTTTTGGACTTATTGCTTTATGAAATTCAATTTCAAATTTATCATTTTCTTTTCTTTCTATATAAACAGGTATAATCTTTAAATCATACTTAATTGATAATTGAGCTGGTAAAGTAGTTGTAAGCGCAGGTTTTCCAAAGAGATTAATTTTTTCTCCTTCACTAACCCTTTGATCGATCATAAGTGCAATACTATAATTTTTTTTAATATAATTAATCGCTTCTCTAACTCCATTAATTCCTTTTTTAATTTGGTTTTTACAAATATATTTTTTTCTTAAATATTCCATAAATGGATTTAAAAAAAAATTGTTAAGAGGTCTATAAATTGTAGCTAGTTGTATTTTTTTTTTTGTTAATTCCATAGACATCAATTCAAAATTTGCAAAATGACCGGATACAAAAATAATTGGTTTATTTTTCTCTATTGCAGAAGACAAATTGTTTTCACCATAAATTGATACATGTGAATTTTGTTTTCTAAAAAAATCTAGGAAAATATATTCAATAAAAGTCTTACCGTAATTTTTCCACATTTCATTTATAATTTTAATTTTTTCTAAATCAGAAGTATTTTGACAAAAAATATTTAAATTATTTCTTATAACTTGCTTTGATTTGATTAGTGGTCCAAAAAAAGAAAACAATAGTGAATAAATTTTCCTACTTATTTTTATCCCTATTATACGACCTATAAAAAAAAATAAATAAATTAAAATAGACTGCAAAAAATAATTAATTGTTTTAATCATAAATTTTTATTATTTTTTCGATTAATTTGTTTTTTTCTTCAATTTCTAATGAGACCTTAAGATATCCTATTTTATCAATATTAAAATCCTTAATTTTAAAATAATCTTTTTCAGTCATTACAATTTGATAATTTTTTATTTTAGCTTCCTCGACAATATTTTGAATTTCATTTTTAGTAAATCTATAATGGTCAGGAAAAATTAACTTCTTTTCAATAAATAAATTATTTTCTTTCAATAATTGAAAAAAATTTTCAGGATTACCTATCCCAGCTATAGCTAATAATTTTTTATTTCTAAATTCATCTAAATTATATGGCTTGTATTGTGAATAAAAAATTTCCAAGTTTAAATTTATACTTAAGATTAATTTTTCAAAATTTGTATCTTTTTTTCCATTAATTAAAATAATATTTGCATTTTTTAATGTGTTTAAATTTTCTCTAAGTGGACCGGAAGGTAAAACTAAACCATTACCAATTAATTGTTTTTGATTAAAGCAGACTATTTTGAGATCTTTTGATATTTTATAATCTTGTAATCCGTCATCAAGAATGACGCTGTCATATTCTTCTTTTTCTGCTTTCCTAACTCCTTCAACTCTATTTTTGTCTAAAATTAGGTTTTTAAAACCGTTCTTAATTAATTTATGTTCATCTTTATGATTTTTATAATATTTTCTCAGTATAACTGGTTTTTTCCCTAATTTTGTAAGTTCTTTAGCTAATAAAATAGAAGTAGGAGTTTTGCCGGTACCACCAATATAAATATTACCAACACAAATAATTGGAAGTTTAAATTTGATAGCTATAGAGAGTTTTTTTTTAAAAAAAATTACTATTAATGTAATTAAAGTAATAGGTAGCAATAAAACTGAAAAAAAACTATTTTTTTTATACCAATATTTTGGTTTACTTAATTTCATTAAATACAAAATTATTAATATCTCCCATTGTATCAACTAAAGTTTTTATACCCAAATTTTTAATTGAATTTGAAGACTCATTATTTACTTTATTAGGAGTATTCAAATCTTTTATTAGATTATCACTTAAATCTTCATAATTTTTTATTTCTTTTGAAATACTATTATCTCTTAAAATTTCATATATCTCTTTAAAATTATAAATGTAGGGACCATGATAAATTTTACAACTTAATTTTGCAGCATCAATTGGATTTTGACCACCTTCATTTTTTAATTTTTTAATTGTAGATTTTCCCATAAATACACTTTTTGCATATTTAAAATAATTTTGTAAAATACCAAAAGAATTGATTACTACAATTTCTTTGCCATCTAAAATTTTTTCATCTTTATTTAATACCTGCACATTGCAATTAAAAGTTTCAGCTAAAGTTTTTATACTTTCAACTCTATCGACATGTCTAGGAGCTATGATAGTAATTATATCTTTATATTTTTCTTTGATTTTTAAGTGAGTTTTTAAGCAAAGAATATCTTCTCCTTTATGTGTGCTTGCAGCAATCCAAAATCTATTTCTTAATAAAATATGTTCATTTTTATTTTTAATTTTTAAATCATCTATTTCATTTATAAGTTTAATGTTTCCTTTAAAATAAATATTTTGAGCCTGAAGTTTATTTAAATAATTCTTCGTTTCAATATTTGATGAGAGGCATAAATCAAATTTACTAAAAATTTTTTTAGCGGTATTTGGAAACTTAATCCATTTGTTAAATGATTTTGATGTTAGTCTAGCATTTATAATAGCTATTGGAATTTTATATTTGTTAGCTTTTAAAATTAAATTTGGCCAAATTTCGGAGTCAACTAAGAAAATTTTATCTGGTTTCCACAAATTTAAAAAACCATTGATTAAAAAACCAACATCAAAAGGAAAAAATCTGTGAAAAGCATTATCAAATTTTTTTAATTCTGTATTTGCTAAATTACCAGAACTTAAAGTGGTAGTGGTAATTAAAAATTCTAAATTATTTTCATTTTCGTTTAATTTTTTAATTATTGGCACAATACTCTTAAACTCACCAATACTGGCTGCATGAAACCAAATTAATTTTGAGTTCGTTTTTCTTTTTACGTTAAAGTGTGAAATTAAAATTTTTTCTTTGTATCTTTTGGGATCTTCTTTTTTTAAAATTTTTCTATAATAAATAAA
>MDTG01436126.1_pt1 | contig 11707 bp, 5 predicted proteins | sample 811421 | NCBI WGS metagenome assembly MDTG01 (sample SAMN05326645, study PRJNA326480) | marine metagenome | isolation source: seawater | place: Pacific Ocean: South East | collected 2011
CTACAAAGCATAGGCTTCGCTATTGCAGTTGTCTTATCCTACACTTATGAGTATGATGGAACGATGTTCCGACAATGCTTCGATTAATTTGACTATTTTCCATTACGGATTTGCCAAAAAGATCTGAAAATGTAACCCTAAATAGAAAATATATCGGTTTATTCAAGACCCGTACGCGATGGGACTTGCTTGAACGCTATGACTATGAGTATCACGCATCTTGGAACTGGAAGTCGTGGTAACTCGACACTTCTAGAAGCCGGAGATGTTAGAGTTCTCTTAGACCAGGGTTTTAGTGGAGCTCAATTGGAGAAGAGGCTCAATAGGATGAATCTAAAACCGGAGGATATTGATTGTATCTTAGTCAGTCACCACCATGGCGATCATGGCGGAGGCGTGGCAATAGCCCAACGAAAATGGAAGATTCCTGTTTTAGCAAATGAAAGAACTGCAATGGAACTTAATCTAGACCCAATGTTAACTAAATACTTCGGTTCACTAGATTTAGTTAGAGTAGGAGATGAACTATCGGTTTTAACAGTTCCAGTACCTCATGGCGACTCGGATAACGTTGCATTTGTTGCAAATTACCGAGGTGAAAGAGCAGCAGTCATTACTGACTTGGGTTCATGGACCGATGAGTTAGTAAAGCATGTTTATGGTTGTCAGCATATTTCTATTGAAGCAAATTATGACGAAAAATTATTAGATCAAGGCCCATATCCTTATTCTCTAAAAGAAAGAATAAGGGGCCGTGGAGGTCACCTGTCAAATAAACAAACAGGAGAATTTCTGTCTGAAGTTTGTACTGAAAATACAAGAACTGTGGTTTTGACTCACTTAAGTGAAAAAAATAATTCCCCTCATCTAGCGGAATCTACAATTCTATATCATATAGGAGATTATTTTACAGGCGACATTGATATTTCACTCCAAGATGGTCCAGAAAAAACCCATTATGTTAATGCCGATGTTTCTCTAAACACAGAATTATTGAATTGATGAAAGGTTTTCGAACTGTTAGAATTTGTCTAATATTGTATTGATTTTGTGGATATAAAGGTCAATACCTAAATGATACCGAATCATGAGAGTGGCGTGTCAAGCATTCGTCGAACCAAAAATGACACAAAATTCACTGCAGATAAAAGTGGTGTTAGTGAAGTTTTAGGGGTGATAATGATGCTAGCAATGGTTGTTAGTATCATGGGAGGAGTATGGATATTTTTGAATCCATATCTCTCTGATTTTGAAGATAATACTAATTGGAATAATGCCACTGGAATTGCTGATCGTTTAGAAGATAGAATAGATGTTGTTGGAGATTCACCAAATGGAACCGGAGTTAGGCACAAACTAAGTATGCAAAAATCAATATTACAACAGGTTTCAAATGCGGAAATTTGGACAATATCTGCTGATTTAGTGGCTTATGACGAAATTTCTATTAGAACTATCAGTGATTATTCGGTAGGTATTACGTCAATTAATGAAACTGCGAGTAAAATTTCGATTGAAACAATTTCTCAGTATTGGGAATTATCATTCACGCCTACAGATTCCGAAGTTATTGCTCAACATGATTTAGCATTGAATAGTTGGCATATTACGACAATTTATGATGGAGAGGACAATCCTATACATCGAAGTATATCTTATCCGATTTCAGGTTTGAAAATTTTAACTACATTAGCTTCTGGTGAACATGAAATTAATCTAGTTAATAATGCGAGAATTGAACACTTCTATGACTCTACATGGGAGATTAGTGATTATCCAAGTGTTATTTTTGAGAAGTTGGCCACTGAAGGATATCGATGCTCAATTTTACTAACCAATATTGATGTTAATGGCAGTCTTGGTGTTTCAAATTCATATGGTTTAGATATTTTATCGATGGGCACAATAACACCTTTTTCAGGACAATCTTACAATCTTCGGTTTACAATGGAGAATACCTTAGCAGCTGTAATTACTCCACAATATAATGAATTGTGGCTATCAGAATATTATCTCAACAGAGCCTCTGGAACATTAGATTCATTTACTGGACTAGCACCATATGAGAGATTAAGTGGTAATGATGGAATAACTGTGCAAACAAATGATGAGCCACTATTTTTGGATGTAAGTATTCAACAGGTGGTGCTTGAAAGATGAGAGTCAACACGCAAAGAAATGATGAAGCAGTTTCTGCTGCCGTCGCAACAGTTCTTTTATTCGGAGGCGTGGTTTCAATAATTGGATTGATGTTGGTCTCCATGGTCCCAATTATCGAGGAATTGGAAGGTTCAATTGAAAGAAGTGATATGTCTTCACAAATGATGATTTTAGCCCAACAAACCGAGTCTCTCAGCGAAAGTGGCATGCCTGGTGATTCAACCAGTGTAGAACTAATTCCTATTGATGGAAATGTGGAGTGGGATTTGACACGGGGCGGAATGTGGTACTCCTCAACATGGCAAAATGAATCTACCTTTAGGATGAAAGGAGTTTTAGATTTTGATAATTCCATAGAGGTAAAACATCCTGAAACCTTTACATCTGCTGTATGTTTTGATGATTTACGTCTTGGACCTTCCAGACCATTCATCTATACTGCACCAATTTGGGCTGATACTGCTCAAGTAGCAATATCAACAGGTTTGGCAATCCCTCTTGGCCCAGTTGAAGTTAAAGTGTATCAACAAGAACAACTATCACAAACATTGGATTTACAAATTTTTGACACAAGAGTAATTGATTTATCTTCAGGTGTTTCCAAATTTGAATCGTCGCACGAATTAGTAATTTTTTACTCAAAGGGGACTGGTGGAGCCACTATTGTTTCTCCATCTGATTCTAATCCAAAAGACAGCACTGGTAGAAACTGGATTATACCACTGGATAGCGGGAATAATCGCATTCACATAATGAGTGAAGATTCCAATGAAATCAATATTGAGACATCCACCGAAACCAGTGATCATTTTGCGGTTTATCAAGATGAATTTAGAGCAGGTGTGACTTTTACAAAAGAGATATCAATTAGTGACCCCGATGTTGTTAGGATCTCGACAAGTACCGATTCACAAATAATTCTACAAACCGATACTGACAATAATAGCGGTTCAACTTCTCTAATTAGTTCAAACGGGAACTATCTAGGGAATGAATTTATTTCACCTTCATTAGAAGGGGAAATAGTTTTCACAAATCCTGGAACTAGTAGCGTTACAGTTACTTGGAGGGGCGGTGGAACCTCTATTCCTGCAGCAGGAAGTGTTAGTGTATCTTGGCCTCCTGCTAGTGTTGAAGGAGCTCCGCTTTTAGATGCTGATGGAGATATCTTTGCAACGTGGAGAGTAACTAATGGAATTAACTCACCTGGAGGCATTAACTTAGTAGCCGCATCTGATACTGGAGCAACCTCTGGTAAGAATCACAAATTATTGATAGATAACGATGGTGTTTCGAGTTCAATTTCAATTTCAAGAGCTGGGATTTCAAGTAAATGGAATATTAGTGGAGATTCAAATATTGATGGAGAAATAACTAATCAAATACAAAACCAAATGCAAGTTATTAACTCAGGTAGTTATGATTTCAATGTGATTGAAGGTCACCCTGTTAAGATTCATTTAATCAAAGGGGACAATGGAATAATTCAATCTAAGCATGATGGAGTTGAGAGATGTTCCGCTGTAAACATGATGGCCAGTGGATGGATTACCGTCGATTTGCCATGGGCATCTCTTGCTGGTCAAGAAGACTTGATTATCAAACAATCATGGGCTAGTGGTAATTTCCCTTCTAGCCTAAAAATTACCTTAATTGGGCACGATGGAGCATCTACTCATTCTAATCTTGCAACTTCATGGGTGTTTCATCTTTCTCGTTTAACCTATACTTTTGCTTCTTCTATCACTGGTATGGAAGTCGCCTATTCAGGTGGTGCGATTGTTACAAACCACCCCGAATTCTCGCCAACAATTATTCGTGAACCTGTTGATCGTGCTGGCCCTGGACCCAGATTTGCAGCAACAATTCCATCAATGCACCCCGCAACGGATGGGATTAGTGGAGGAGGCAAATTATTACTTGATATCGAATTATCTTCTAGGCAAACCTTAGCTTCCGAACTTGCTTATGAAGTGAGGAGAGGTTGGGCTGAACCTTATGGTGTTGCCATTGCAAATGATGCTTCAGATGGATTGGATTTAAGTGAAGATTGGACAATATATCCTGGAAGATTAGATTTGTTGAATGACTATGTAGGATGGGTCCCAGACCCAAGCATTGGTACCTCTGAAGCGGTATGGCACACAAATGGAGAGCCTATTCAATTCTCATTACAACTTTCATCTTTAGATGTTCTAATGCAGGAGGCGATTGGATGAAAAATACCTCAATAAGTAAAGATACTAATGGAGCAGCTACTGAACTGGGCTATATCTTTACTTTCTTACTTGGAGTGCTTTTACTATCAATGTTTAGCATGTGGGCTTGGGATATTGAAACGGCAACTAGGGAACGCTGGAATCAAGAAGCAATACAAGCCAATATGGATGATATTGCAGCAGCAGTGGAAAGGGCAGATGAGGCTAGTAGAATGGGTGATATTGAATACTCAGAATCAATTTATTGGCGTGCAACTGAGGCTGATGAAAATCAGTTTACTTTGACACTCAATAACGAATTCCTGTCATTACAAGATGGAGGCGGGGGCCTTGATATGGAACTTTCAATTTCTGGTGCTGGTAGTGGCCAGCATACAGGTAGCATAGAACTATCTGGCATCAGTACTATTTGGGTGGTACATTCCGATGGAGTAACTAGTTTACAGATTTATAGGCCTCAATAATTAAATTCCCATTACTGCATTATGAACTTGAGTTTGTACTTCCCTCATTCTTGATTTTGCACCCAGTTCTCTAAAAACTGATAATGCTCTTTGAAGATATTCCATCCTACGGGATTTATCCGATGCTACTGTACCTAAACGTGTCAATAACTCTCCAATTTGCATTCTCAAATCATTTGCCTCCGCAATAACTAGAGCCTCACGGAAATGTTCCATAGCCTCGTCAGTTCTGCCTGCATCTTGCAGAACCTCACCCAGAAGAATAGTAATATCAACCATCGATAGAATATCTCCTTCTTCCCCCATAGCCTCTAGAGCATTGGAATAGTGGTGAGAGGCAACATCTAAATCGCCAACTTTAGCATGATATCTTCCCAAAACTGCTTGGGCACGTGCATGTATTTGCTGATTTTCTGAATTATCCGATTTCTCAAATGCATCCATAGCATGCTTTCTTGCTCGTTCAACCTCTCCCAAATCTAGGAAAGAACGTGCTAAAATTAGTTGAGCAGAAATCAATTCAGCATCATTATTCTGTTCAAGAATTGTTTCTACCTCTCCATATGATTCTAGAGCCTTAGTGCGATCATTCTTACGCCTCAATAGATACCCCATGTTATTGTAACATCTTGCAGCACCTTGTGCATCCCCTAATTCAATAAAATTCTTCAAAGCCTCATTATGCATCGAAAGTGCTTCATCAAGGTTTCCTTGCTTAAGTGAGATATCTGCTTGAGCGGAAAGTACTTCGGCCTTGATTGAGGTATTCTTCATTTTCTTAGCGCCTTCTTCAGCCTCAACAAAAATTACTTTTGCATCTTCAAAACGACCAAGCAGTGCTAAAATTTCGCCTTGGAGTTGTTTAATCCTTGTCTTTGAATCCAGTTCAACGTCTTGGAGGTCGATATTTTCAATCAAACCCAGTAATTCCATATAGCCTAGAGAAACTAGGTTTCTTCCATCATCAACAATTATTTTTGCTGCCTCTTCATTCAAGTTTGAATTGATATAATGATAAATAAGTTCTATAGTGAAACCAGGCGTTTGTTTCGCTTTAGAATACCATTCTGCACACTTAATGTGAGATTCAATCTTGACCTTTTCATCTAAACTTCGAAGTAGAAATTCCCTAATTAAATCATGAACATCATAAATTTCAGATTCCACCTGTCTAGCTAATCCTTGCTCGACTAAAGAATCGAGTTCATCAATATCTAAACTCTGTTCACTAAGTGCATCAATTGGAATTGGTTCTCTGTATATCGATAATGCTGAGAGTAATCTTTTCTGTTCACCACTCAACTTTGAAAATATCTCAACTGTAACATAATTTTCCAATGTTTCATGGAAAGCACCAGCAGATGCACCGCGATTAATCAATTCCAAAACTAGAGGATGGCCTCTTGAAATTCCGTGTATATACAACCATTGCTCATCCTCAAGATTATCAAAACTACTGAGTAACTTTCTCCCAGAATCTGAATCGAGTCCATCAAGAGGAAGAACTAAACTAGCAATTCTACCTTCAGCGTCCTTGGTAGGAACTACCGGTTTGAAAGAACGTGAAAATAACACAAGTCCAATTTCATCTTCACTTCCTAAAAGTCCTAGAGCCATTGCTTGAAATGTTTGATGGAGTGTAGTATCTGAGATTTTATGGAAGTCGTCAATAACAATCAATGATGGAGCACCACCAAGAGCATCGATAAGTAATCTGGCTGAATCTGCCGGCTTTGGGATAGGTGTAGTAGCAATATAGTCAGCAAAAGTTGAGTCCCCAATGTTAGCCAACCAATCAGCAATAGATTCGAAGAAAGACCTAGATCCTTCCCAATCTTGACATCTGTGATAAAATAAATTTCTTCGATGCATAAACCTCTCAATCAATTTAGAAGCCATGGTAGTTTTCCCAATACCTGCAATTCCTGGAACCATCAATGTAGTCGCTCTTGCATCCAATAAATTACACATATTGTCTAATTCTTTTTCTCTACCGTAAAAATGTCTCAGCCTTGGTAAATCTCCTAGTGCAGTAACTAGTTGTTTCTCTACATGCTTTGATAAATCTCTTTCAATCAAATCTGCTGAAAGCATTCTTATATCTAGGATACATTTTTCATCCATGTATCTAATTATGTCTACTGAGCGCATACTAAAAGGAAGAATTGAATTTATATCACCTAATGTTGTATTGACAATTTGTCCGTCTTCAAGTATGCATCTCAACTGAAAATTTCGTAGTTCATTCCAAGTTTCTTCAGCGATATTCATACCTGAATCTGTCAAAAAATATGCCTTTCTTTTCCTAGATACTCCCTTTACGTGTGCTTGCCTTTCAATCAAAAGACCTTGGTCTTTTAGTCCAGCAATGGCTCTAGGAACATTTGATCGAGCGATCGCTACGGCGTTAGCAATCCCCATTTGGGAAAGAGAGAAAGGAACTTCTACACTGCTCTTATAATCTGAATAATCCAATAAATGCAAGAGAATCCTCTCTTGAACACCTGGTTTAGCATTAGTTGCTATATTATCACCTCAATTATTGTTCATGGACATAATTAGGGTCAGGTACCCATTGGTTTGTATTTACATCCCAAATCCAACCAGGATGTTGAGAAGTAGCTTCCTGTTGTTGAACCTGCTGTTGTACTTGCTGAACTGGTTGCTGATGTGTGATTTCTGGAACTGTTTTTTGCTTTGCCCAAGCATATGGATCAGCACTTTGTTGTTGATTATTATCTTCAAGTAATTCATCTTCTAATTCTTCTTCAAATGTAAAGAAGAATGCTCCCACTCCAACCAATACCACCAATGCAACAACTATGATTATTATAATAAGCAATAGATTTGAACTCTCTTCCTCAGCGACCATAGACAATTGAAATTCAGTGAATTCATTATCATTAGATGAAGTAAATAATTGTCCATCCATTTCAAAAACTACAGTTCGATAATCAGCGGAACCAAGTTGACTAGTAGTGACAAACATTTGCCAAGTACCATCAGAGAGTACACGTGTAGAATTTATTTCTTGACCCGAACCCGAGTCAAATCTAGCTTTAACTAGACTATTTGGAAGCCCGACTCCAGAAAATGATGCAGGTTCAGAGGTAGTGATGATTGAGTTTGAATCATCACGAACTACAGTGAACTTAATTGCTTCAATACTGATATCTACTGGGCGTGAAAGAGAGGATAATTCGCTATTATCTGTAGCCTTGAATTTTACATTTTCCAGTGACCAACTGTCGATATTGTCAGAGCGAGTAGCTGATGGATTGTATGTTGCGATTCCATCCGCTGAAATTGAAAAATATGAATCATAGAAATTATCCAATTCACTACTAGGGTCATCATATACTTCGTAAATTAAAATTGCACCCTCAGGGTCTGAAAAGAAGTCATTCAAATTGAATACCGCCCCTTTACCACATCTGTTTAAGTTTCTAGATTCTTCATCACAATATACTTTCACAGTATTAGCCCACCCTGATGGGTCAAAGGATGGAGGTAAGTTGTCAACAGAATTATCAATTGTTACGAATACAGAAATCTCCTCCGAGAAATCTTCACCATCGAATGAACGCATAACAATTTCATAAACTGAATTATGTGGCAGAGTATTTGTCTTCCAAATGTTGGTTAAATCCCAAGATGAGTTGAATATTCCATTATCAATTTGATCTTGCCTAATGATAATATTTGTAGGAGAATTACCAGTAGACCTTCCGCCTTGGTAGATGTCAATCTCAACTCTAGTTACAATTCCGTCATTATCCCAAACATATCCGGAGATAGGAGTTGATTCACTGCCTCTAATTACTTCAGTGTCAAATATACTTTCCAGTACAATTCCGGGTTTTGCATTATTATTTTCAATATTAACTTGAATTGTTTTTTCTTTACAGGTTTCAGCATTGTAGTCATTCTTACAGAAATCACTGTCAGCAGCCCAAATAGTAAAAGTATATGTTCCAGTTTGATAAATAGAATAATCCCAATCATATGACCATGCAGTTAGTGACTGACCAGTTTCGGCATTTGCATTAAGTCCAAACTTCGAGGTTTGACCATTCGCCTCATTGCGAATTTCAAACCAAATGGTTTGGATATCACTACCTAAAATTCCAAAATAGGGGTCCGTTGCAGTTCCGCTAAATGATACAAAGGAACCTTTAGCTGAATTCGGAGAATGTGTTTGACCATTTGACGGAGTATTAATTACAATATCTGGTGCTTCTAAATTCAATTTGAACTTCCTAACGGTGATTGGTGAATACTCTAAACCATCAAATGAACGGACCTTGAAAGTAACATCTCCTTCTCCTTCAGAGTAGGTTGACATATCCCAATTAAATGTCCATGTACTAAACGGATAAATTTCCTTAGTTATGACTCCTCCAGAATTTGAGGTATCTGTTGCAGAATACCATTGACTAGAACCAGGGGGTTGAATTTCAACATCCTCGACATAACCGAATTGCTTCTGCATCGAAATTATATCAGTAGCATACGGTGGTGCAAGACCATCCCATGCAGTTCCACTGAGAGAAACAATACGTGCAAATGAGGTGAATTCTGGTTGGGTTAGAGTTACACTAGGAGGTAAATTGTCAAGACTGATTATATCATCGATAGGCCCAGTTAATGTAAAATCATATTCGTAAACACCTTTTCCAAACTTGTATGCTTCGACACTATACGATGGAATCTCTCTACCTGAGGCACAATCTGGATCATTATCATCCGTTAAAGTATCACCATCATTATCATAACCATCTGAACAAGTATTTTCATCCATTACAGTGGTTAATGCAGGAGGCCCTGGATCTAGTACGACTGTAACTCCTTGCTCACCAACTTGATTATTCCAATTACGATCCAAGTAGAAATCACTCGCCAGAGTTACTTCTGGAGTATATCCAAATTGATCGGTAGTTAGGGAATATAATGGGAAACCAGTAGAGTTCTTTATGATAACACTAGCGCCTTCAACATCATTATTCAAGGCCTTTATTTGGAATCTAACCAATTCTCCCTCTCTAACTTGTGTTCCCCAAGCAGAGTTTTGGTTTTGGACATGAATTTTAGAGGTATCAAAGTTTTGAAGTCCTGCATAGGATAATACTGTTGAGTTATTTACTAACTCTAAAGACATAGGCATATCTGCTGGAGGCATTTCTCTAGTATTGGGTACTTGTAAACACTGATTTTGAACTGCAGGGCATTCTGAACCAAGCCATCTTAACTGGATTGGGAAAATTTCTGATCCACCTGCATCTGGAATATATTCAGATTGAATAGTAACTCTTGACTCGGTGATATTGTAAACTTGTGACGCATTAGTATATGTGTTTCCGGAAAAATAACCTATTGAACCATACTTGTTTCCATAATTATCATCGTGATGAGAAATATTTACACCGAAACTTTCAGTTTGCATATCGTTATCTTGAACATTAACTATCCCGCCCTTGATTCTAAGAGCATCTCCTACGCTGTCAGTAATTGTATTGTTGTATAAAGTAGCAGAGGCCCGGAAAATGTGAATTGCTGGACATTGGAAATCACCGCCATACATGCTTTGAGAATTACAAGTACCAGAATTATTTGAAATAATATTACCTTCCATATACAATCTTGATTTAGTTGGTTGAACAGAAGGCCAACCTTGATCTTTGTAATGATATTCACCGTGAACAACCGGTTCACGACCTGTATCTGTAATTGTATTCCTATTAGCAACTACATCGGATGTACCATAAATCCAAATTCCATTATATCCACCAATCGGACCGATAATATTGTCGTTCAGTGTTGCTATTGAGGAACGAATGGCAATTCCCGAACTTTCCGCCACACCAGAAATTGTATTATTCGATGCTGAAATCTTTGCTCCATCATACGCTGTAATTCCTGCACGATTTTCAGTCAACAAAGTATTATCATTTATCTCGAAAGTGTGTTGGATGTCACCTGTTTGCTTCAAACCTTTTGTATCAACAGCCGCACAATTAACTTCTATTGTAGAGCCAGAAAGTTTGCCGGAAGACTGAGTGAAAAATGTCCCATAACCATTATCAGAAATATCGAGATTTGTTAGCGAAGCATAACTATTTTCAACCCAAATCATGGAAATACCATCACCGTTGTTACCGCAAGTTGCTTCAGAATTACCAGTAAATGATGAGCCTGATACAGAAAAAGGACTTGCACTACCAGAACCTGCACCATAAGCTGCAATAGCAGGACGACCACCCAGAGAGTATGCATCAGAACCTAAGGTAAATTCCGAATCAGTAATCGTTGGATTTGCAAGATCTACAAGGATGATATTAGATGAATTAACATTAGTAAATTTGAGTCCATTCGCAAATGTATTAGGTCCATCAAAAACTAATGCAGCATATTTGGCATCGAGTCCATTTTGAGTATTAACTCCAATTTCGAAACCAAAGGCATTTTGAAATTCTACAAAATTAAGACCTGTCTTAGATTCATCAATAGTATTTCTAATTACCATACCAGAACCACAAGCAGCATCAATACTAATAACACAATCACCTCTAACAGTATAATCGGTTGGTAAATCCCATGCGAATGTAGTCATTGTAGAACTAGAACCATCCGAAGATGCTCCACAAATCTTTGAAGCAACACAAATTGCTCCTTGTACATCGATGTATTTTCCGAATGGAATATTGATAGTAGCACCAGCACTAACAACCAATGTAGCACCAGCAGCAACAGTTACATTATCTTCCAAATTATGAGTTCCTGACCAAGTTTCCTGTCCATTCAATATACCTGCTTTTGTTTGGTTAATACCAGCAGAAGTTGATGAAGGAACTACTAACATTGTAG
>MDTG01016626.1_pt1 | contig 11704 bp, 11 predicted proteins | sample 811421 | NCBI WGS metagenome assembly MDTG01 (sample SAMN05326645, study PRJNA326480) | marine metagenome | isolation source: seawater | place: Pacific Ocean: South East | collected 2011
ATGATTTATTGGATGATGATGATTTTAATTTAGTGAAAAAAGACGATTATATCATTAAAGGGTTGAATTGGTTTGGCTTTGAAACTCAATATTTTAATTTAATGTGTACATGGGCTCATGATATTGAATGGCATATAGAAAAGATTGATGAATTAGGATTCAACTATATAAGATTACCATTTAGTGTAGAATTTACAGAGAAAAAAGAATGGAAGGATATGGATGAATTTTTCGAGAAAATTCAATACTATAATATCGATGTTGCTTTGGATTGCCACCGATTACATTCCACACATCAGTCAGCAAAGCCTTATGATAATTATGTAAGTTTTGATGATTTTTTAGAATCTTGGAGGACGATTCTTAGTCGATATGTGGATGTTCCGAATCTAAAAGCAGTGGATATTTTTAACGAATATCAAAGTGATAATTATGTAGAATGGAATAGTATTGCAAGACAAACCTTGGAATATTTGGAGTATCATTTTCCCGGTCGATTTGAATATTTTGTAGGAGGGACGAATTGGGGGGGTTCGCTACATTATGTGAATTTGGAGGACCTTTTTTTCAAAGACCGAATAACGTATACTGTCCATAAATATTGGTTTAGCGATTCAGACCCTTATGAGGATAAGTGGGATTATTCATTCGCGGATTTAGATTTACCGGTTGTGAATATTGGAGAGTGGGGTTATAAGAGTGAGAGTTTACAAGAAACTACATGGGCTGAAAAATTTGTAGATTTTCTAAAAGAAAAATCATTGACAGATACCTTTTTTTGGACCTATAGTTTCAATTCTATAGACACAGGTGGTATACTTTTGTATGATTGTACCAGTGTGGATGAAGATAAGATGGCGCTGTTACATAAATTATGGACCCCTAACTAAAAAAATATTAAAATGCAGAGCGACACTTTGTGTTATTATATGGGTCAAGGTAGATGGATGGTAAAGACAAAAAAAAAATGATATTTTAGGATTAAAATAAAATAAGAAAAAAATGTCCATTTTATTTCATTCCTCGAAAAATCCAAATTTTAAATCATGTGGTATTGATGAAGCCGGCAAAGGATGTTTATTTGGTCCTGTGTGTTCAGCAGCTGTCATTTTACCGGATAATTTTACCGAAATGTGTGAAAAAAATAATATTGTTTTACGTGATTCTAAAAAAATGACAGAGAGGCAAAAACAAGCATCTAGAAAATTCATTGAAGACCATGCTCTTGATTATAGTGTACAATTTGTACCAAATGATGTAATTGATAGAGATGGAATCTCGAAAGCAACGATATTGTCCATGAATAATTGTATCGAACATTTGAAAAGTCGTCCATTCAAATTATTAATCGATGGGAATTTTTTCATGAATAAACACAATATCCCGTATGAATGTATTGTCAAAGGAGATGATATCCATCCTGAAATCAAAGCTGCAAGTATTTTAGCAAAGACGTATCGAGATGAGTATATTCTCAATTTTTGTTCCGATAAAGAGGATTGGAAAGAAAAGTATGATTTGCATCATAATAAGGGATATGGTACCAAAAATCATATCCAAGGGATTTATCATTATGGTTTAACACCTTATCATCGAAAAACGTTTTGTAAAAAATTTGAATGACCGTGTCATTTAAATATCTTCCGGATGTATATGAGGGGGGTCGTACCAACCATATTCAAAAAATACTTTTCGTTCACCTGTAATGTTTGTATTCCATAAAATTTTTATATCGTATAATTTGTCATGATTATTCATTCTCATTTGAAATGTATCTTTCTTTAAAATGTTGCTAGGAGTTCCAAGGATGGTGGCGTAAATATCTAATTGATTTATTGTTATCCACTGGAATCCGGAGTAATTTTTTCCACGCATTTTGTATTTGACTTCGAACCCATTTTGGAATTCCCAACTTATCAGCTGAATTGTATCCGGGTAAATTTCAGTTTCATAATGAGGAAATATTTCATCCAAAACTTGGAAAGAATTCAAATCATTCAAATAACAATGAAAAAAAGATTGAAGTCTTTCCTCTTTATGAATATTGATTTCACATTGTTTTTTACGCATGAAATAAAATAGGGGAGTTTTATTTATTTTTTGTTGATGTTGCTCAAGAAGTGGTAAAAAACACTGATAACGAAAAGAAGTATCAATTTTGTAAATTTCCAATTTCATCCACATGTAGACCAATTCTTTCATTAATTTAGAGATTTGAAATTCTTTTTGGTATGTACACCAATCCATTCGTTTCAAATCTGGATTGATAAATGATAAAATAGAATGGAACATATCTGTATCATGAAACACAAAAGTGGTACTGTTCCATTTTGAAATTTCATTTACCATAGTGAATACCTAAATTTTTATTGTTAATAATTGATTGAAAAGGTAACATGATTTAAAATTCTATAAATCTTAATCTTGAAACATTTGGGATGTATATTCTAATTCTGCGTTTGTCAAGTTGATGGCATGAATATCATTTTTTTTTAGAATTTCAAAATCGAAAAATTCGTGAAAAAATATTTGAAGTAAGGGTTTATGATTTCGAACAGCATTTCCATACTTGGTTTCCCATATTGTATTGTAAAAATCTCCATTGAAAGGGTAATTTACAGGTATGATATGATTGTTTAACAAAGAGACCAATTCCAAGATATTTTTTGAAGAAGCCTCAAAAGAAGTAAAGTCGAATTTTAAAGGTAATTTTTGTGATATTGACATTCCAAAGGCTATAGAATTATAATCTCTGATTGGTTGTTGCCAAGTAATAAATTTATTATCGACTTTGACATCAAATATACCAAATTGATAATAATATGCTTTTAATGTATACTTTTTAGCAAACGCAGGTAGAAAAAGGCTAAAATCAAGATATACAGGGGTAAATGTATTGAAACGTAAATAATCAAATTTTGTTTTTGGAAAACCTCTACTTACTTTGATAGCATCTTTCTTATATATAAATGAACCAACATCGATAAATTTAACATTTTCAGTAACAACACCATTTTTTACTTCTACCATGATATTATCTGGTTTAATATCCGAATGGACCATACCATTTTTGTGCATTATATTCACAATCATGAGCATTTTTTTTTTAAGTTTTTCCACAACTTCTTCGGATATTATATACGTGTCTGCAATATCGGATAATGTTTCATATCCTTCTAAATATTCTAATTTAATATATCTTTTATTGCTTTGGGTTGGGTGGTAGAAATACCCTCCTTCTCCGTTTTCACCCCGTATTGGACATAAAAAATAATCACATAATCCGGCATTTTCAAGTTGTTTTAAATTTCTAAATTGTAAATTCGAAGATTCTAAATCCGCTTGTTTTAATACAAATTTCTGCATGGTGGTACTATTCCTAGGGATATAAGTATATACTTTTCCAACCCCTCCTTCTCCAACTTTTTCACGTTTTCCTATCAGAAAATTATCAGGTACTTGTTGTTCAATGGGTAGTGGATTGTGATAATCTATATCATTCCTAATTTGTTTTTCATTGACTAAGTAACTTTCAATTTCCTTTTCATAATGTTGTTTATTTAATGCTTGTTTTCTTTTTTCCTTGTAACCTGTTATATAATCTTTTCCTATCATTGTTTTTTTTTATTTCTAATATAATAAAAAAAAAATAAAAAAATATCTATTTAGTCATCATCTTTTGACCAATAAGATTATTACAATAATGAGAATGAAAACTAATACTACTACACCCCCAATGATTAAATATAATTTCATATTTGATTTGGGTTCTGCTACTTTTTCTTCTTCTTTTTCTGTTGATTTTGAATCTTGGGTTTTTGTCTCTTGGGGTCCAGTATCACTAGTTTTATTACATTGAGAAAATTGTTCCACATTGATATTAACATTTTTAATATCTCCCCCAGCGGTGAGAATATTTTGTATTTCATTATTACATATAGTTAAATCAGAACATCTTTTATTAGGGTCTGGGGTGATAACATCAATCCCACCAAAGCACTTGGGAAACCAACATTTTGGTCCCTCACGGCTTGCCTCAACGGGATAGCTGTTATCTGTCAAATATTTTTGATAATATGCTTTCTTGTAAAAACAGGAACATAAACTATCCGTATCTTCTTTTTTATAAATTGATTTTGACATGTTTTTTTGATGATTATCTGTTTTTTTCTTTAACCAACATCCTTTTCCTAATAAATTTCCAGATGCATCAAAATTTTCTTTGATACCATATTCCATAAAATGATTTTGTAAATACATACAACCACCTCCATAGATTCGATAAAGGGAAGGATATCGTTCTTTGTAAGCATCACAATCAAATTGTAAAATCTTGACAGAAGATGTTTTTTCATTAAAATTAATATCAGAGAGTTTGATTTTTCCAGAAATCGCTTTTTGTTCACCGTCAAAATTTCCATGTTCATAGAGGATTGCGATTAAACCATCCGCGACGTTGATAGACGAAACTTTATCATTCAAAATACCTTCCTTGGTCATTTCGTAATTATCATAACTCCCTTCTGAAAGAATTCCCAAGGAATTTGAAAAATTTGCGTCTTGATAGAATGTCACGACAGGTTCATTCATGACAAAACCAACGCACTCATCCGTTTTTTGACATAGTTCTTTACATTCATCGACATTGGAAAATTTCCTTTCGATGATATCTTCACCAGGGGAATCTCCTGTTTTTTTTGTAAAATAATATTTATCATCAGAGACATATTCATCTTTCGTATGGCACATGGTCTTGATATGGTCATGAACATCTTCATCGAGATTTCCCCCATCTTCGTTGGCCTTCTTGAACATTCCCCGGTAAAATTTCATACATTCGGGTGTATTAAAATTTGTTCCTCGACAATAATTAAGGAAAATATATTTGGCTTGGGGGTAACTTCCTAACAATTTACTTTGAAATTCATCATTATCTTGATAGGAGTCCATTTTTTCATTTACGAAATTACCATCCGACTGTTCCACATTTTTGTCAACTCCTTCCAATTTTACCGAATCTCCTTCAAAATTTTTAGAATTAATAATGATATCCGGGTTACCGCCTTGAAAAGAAAAAGAACAAAAGTTAGTTTCTGGTGTGATTTCTGGGACATTTTTAAAAGATTCAAGCAATCCCATATTTCTTTTACTGAAATAACAATAGTCCATCATGATATGGTAAGCATTGTTCAAATTATTCAGTTTGATGGTTTTTTTTTTTAAATGTATCTACCCAACCGTCACTCAAGGGATAATTACTGACAAACTGAAGAAGATGGTAAATATCCATATGATTTATTGGTTTGTTGAGAATATCGTTGTTGGATTGGATAGCATGTGCTTTAAATATTTCATTACAATCTGAGGCTTCCTTGATACAAGCAAATGCATTTGTTGTTTTGGTGGAATAATTGATTTTATATTTTATTTCCCAAGTGAAATTACTTAACTGTTTGAATTTATTGAAACGATTATATTCATTTCCTGATTTTTTATCATCGATAAAATATTGGATATAATATAGTCGGAAATAAGGTAAAGTTTGTGAATTATACAGAAGCTTTTTACTCGGAGAATCCAATTCGGTAGGAGTCGAAAAAGAATCCTTTTTCAAACGAATACATGGGTAACTCTGTGAAGAAAATTCGTGAGAATTTGTTTTTCTATCGTTGTCACTTAGTCCATCTTGACATCCTGTTTTACAAAGGTCACCTTTCCAACATCCTTTATTATAACTACTTGTAGTGTTGAATCTCCAATGACCATTTCCTGGGATACGATTGTTTGATTTATGAGCATTCCCTTCAAATATACATGATGAATATTTATCATAACCACCTGTCCGTTCGTGACCAAAACTAGACAATTCCCCGGCAGTAGCTCCACCTCTAAGATTACAATAACCCCAACTATTTTTGTTGGGATGGCATTTTTTTCGATTTTGTCCACATGTCTTACCATATCTACATTGTGTGTCATAATGGGTCATAATATCTTTACTCGTAAAATATTCGGAGCTGACTTTACTTCTATCTGGAAAACAATAATTTCCATCTCGACATTCATAATCGAATTTGAAGGCTCCTTTGTGACCACCACTTCGTGAAGGAACTTTTGGTTGGGTTTCTCCGATATAACATTTCTCCGAATCATCCAAATCATTTCCGTAATCTCGATAATTCACCGTTTGAATAGCGACATCAAATTTATCACTCTTGACATTATGCGCTTGTCTAGGATTGGTGTTTTCATTGACAAATGATTTACCATCATCATGTTTTGTTAGATGCGTCTTTAAATAATCAAACGATAAATCTAAATAAAACGTATACTCAAAGGTAATTCCTGGCCTGTCTGGGTCTACCACATTCCCTAAGTTATTCAATGCATTTACATCCCAATCAATTGTATTATCCATACCAGAATATCCTTTCTCATCTGTATTATCTTTAATTATTTTGTCAATTATTTTTAGTCTGTCCATTTTTATTTATTTAAAAAATGAAAAATATTATATAAAATAAAAAAAAAAAAAAATGGAACAAGACGACAGTCAACAAATTACAAATTTTTCAAATTTAAATGTTAAAAATATTATTTTTAGTGAAACCTTTAATGGTTTATACAGTAAATATATTCCAATTTTTATCGACGAATCTGCATCATCGGGAGATGAAGACAGTGATGACAATGTAAGAAAATTAATTTTACGAACGCCTCCTCAATTATACATGGCGAGAATTAATGAACAACGACATCGTGTCAATAATGATGTCACGGGATACAGTATCAAAATGAATTTATGGAATCGGAAAAAAGGTCCCACACAAGAAGAAAATGATTTCATTAAAAAAATTGAAGAAATCACAGAATATATCAAAACTTTCCTCCGAGATATCAAGGAAGAATTGAATGTCACTGATGAATTGATTAACAATTTCAAGATTTTGAATTATATCAGTGAAGATAGACCTCCAACACTTTATTGTAAATTAATGACCAATAAAAGTAAAAAAATCATGACATCCATTTGGAATGAAAGTGAAATGAAAGAAATGAATCCATATTCTCTCATTGGTAACAAATCGGAAAATGATGAATCCACCGATGGATTGGTAACATGTGCCTTGAAAATGGAAAACATTACCGTCACGGAAAAACGTATCCACGTGGAAATGAAAGTCATTGAATTTCTCTTTACAAAAATTAAAAGACCTCAAAGGAAATCACTTCTCAATCCGAATCTTTCCTTGTCTACAAGGAAAAATTTTAAAAAAAATAAAGAATATCAAAAATCTACCAAACCAACTCCTCCGGTCAAAAAATCACCTACTATGGAAAATATCTATAAAGTCCTGGATGTAGACATGGACGAGACCGAAACAACACCCGATGTTGAAACAACACCCGATGTTGAAACAACACCATCCACAACTGAGAACCCCCCATCCATGACCTTACCGAAAGTAGAAGTCAGTTCATGATTCTTTCATCTCATCAATAAATATTTTCCACAATTGAATTATATTTTGTTTTTTAATTTCATCTTCCACAATGGAAATATTATTCACATTGCTGAATAAATTATATTTGATAATTATTTTATTCTTTTTAAACAAAATTCCTTTTATCGATTCGATGCTTTGATTATCAAAAGTTATATCATTCAAAGATATTACTTTAAAAAGAAAAGCATTATTTAAAAACATTAATAAATTTTTCAATATATCCAATTTAATATTATTTTTTTTTCCTTGACAAATGACATAATTTTGTATCAAATTATCTCTGTAATTTTTCTTATTAATCGAATGCATTTCGGTAATTTTTTGATTGTATAAATTTTCTCTCGTATGTATTCTATCTTTTTCCGATAAAATCCCAGCCCTTTTTCGTAATAATGAATGTAATTCATCCAAAGAATCACTATTATTTGTGATTTTATAACTAAATTCCTTATTTTTAATATAACAACATAAATAATTATCTTGAATGTAAAGACCATAAGGTACTTTCCCATAGGCAAGGTCTTCATAAATGAATCTCCAAAAATTATCATCCATTTTCGACGATAATTTCAAAAAAATTGGATATTTAATATCTTTCGCCATTCTTTGTATATAAGACTGTCTACTTTTTATATCATTTCTATTTTCTTGATATTATATAACAATATTATATAATATCGACTTGGAAGCTTCCTTTTTTTCTTGTATGTTTTTTTTTGTCTTATTATGACAACTTTGGACAGTTCGAACCAGAATCATCCTCTTTCGCTGTCACACCGTCGTTACAACAACCAAATTTTGTTTGTTTACAGTCACCAACTTTAGGTGCCATGGAGGGGTTTTGCTCCATATTCAATTTATTTCGTTCTTGCATACCTGCCATAGCAACATTCGAATTCACTTTAATATTATTTTTCAACTTTTTCGGTGGTAATATCTTAGCCTCACTCATACCAGAGACATTATACGATATCATATTTTCTTTTTTAAAAACATTTGGGGTGACCAAAGGTCGGATTTCCATTGGAGTTCCTTCCTCTTTTTTTTCATATTTATTAGTTTCTCCAACCGTAACATAATTGTGTTTTCCCATCATAGAATACGGTTTTTCAGTCATAGTTTCCGTACTTTTATCAAAAGAACGATAGGTACTATTCTCTAATTCAATATATGTTAAAGGGTCGTTTTTACAACTTGGACCTTTCCCAACTAGAGAAAACGCAGAAGGTCTGAAACCCCAATCTTTTTTTAAAGGCGTGATACAAGATTCTGCATGAGGAGTGAAATATTGTTTGATGAATCCTGCAACTTTTGGATTATTATGTTGACTAGATGTTATATAAGACGGCATTTTTGTTAATTGAAAAAATAAAAAATTTTTTTTTTTTTTTTTTAAAATAATTATAGTTTAAAGACAAAAAAAAGATATTAAAATGAATTTTTTTTCAATATATGGACCGAGGGTCATCTCGGAAGATGATTCAGACAATATGGATGAAAATATCCCTACAAATATTTCAGAGATGGTTCAAAATATATTGAATATATTATCCAACCCACCCGTCTCGAATAACCCTCCAACAACATCTACAGCAACAACCAACACAAATAGTAATAATAATAATCAGACTAATCAACCCTTTCGTGAAAACACTTTCTCCTTCACAAATCCTAGCTCGACAAACACGGATGGGATTTCTATTCGAGAATTATCCGAAAACACTCGTCTTGAAATTTTTAAAATTAATGAAGACGAAATGGTCGAAGAAGGAATGTTACACAACCCTCAACAATGCGCGATTTGCCACTCACCGATTGAAAACGATACAATCGTCCGAAAAATTAATTCATGCAACCACATTTTCCACCCTCATTGCGTAGACCGCTGGTTTGAAAATAATTCATCTTGTCCTCTATGTAGACAAATTATCTTACCTAGACCATCATCCTCTTCCAACAATGAAAATGTATATACTATCCCAATTAGTTTTTCGTATATTTAAATAAAAAAATCAATTCTTTAAAAAAAAAAAATAGATTTTCCAAAAAAAAAAAAAATGAATCATTCCGAATTTCAAGATACTCTTTTGAACCATGCACTTCCCATCGATTTATCCTTTTTGGATTTTTCAACCCAAAATAATACCATCCACTTGGATAAAAAATTGGAAACAATTAATATCAAAGCCGATGAAAAAGATATTACTTACACTAAATTGGAAAGATTTGTAACAAAAAATGATGATGTAATCTTCAAACAACATTTTGGATTTTTGAATCTTATCTTACAAAATGAAGAAATGACTTCAAAATTAGCCATCAATTTGGTTGAAAAAATGCTCCTCTTGGAAATTCATAAAATGACGGCTTTCAAATATCAAAAACAAATCCAAGAATTACAGTATCTCGACAAACCATTTAAAGATAAATTGATGAAAAAACTCTTTACAAAGTTGACTTCTTCAAATCAAAATTAATTTTTATCTTTTCAATCAAAGATAATTTAATTTTTTTAGGGTTATTATTCTTGGTTACATATATGATATTGTTCATCCTCGAATCCCAATTTTCGACATTATCTCGAAAATCTTGACAAAATTTACATATTGTTTTAAATTCATTGGATATCTCCTTGGCAATATTGCTTGTGATTCCTTTGATACTTGATAAACTTTCTTGAAAAAAAAGTGACGAATCATCATAATTTTTTTTTATTTTATTTTTTAAACGACTTTCTACTTGGTCTATTTCTATATCTCGCTGGATAAAATAAGAATCTAATGACTCCAATTTTATCCAGGTATCGATAATTTCTATTGTATTTATTATAGATTTCGAATATATCACTGGGATATTATACGCAAATTGTAATCGAAAAAGAACTTTTTTTTCCACCTCATAAGAATCATCATAAATCCCCTCTATTAAATAACAAATTTTTGTACTCTTACCTTCCAATTGTGTCATCATACGGCTTCGTTGCTCTCGAAATCTACCATCTTTCAATGATGATTTCAAATCTGACCAAGTTTTACGCTCGATAAGTAAAGACTTAATCCCATTCTCAATGACAATATCACCCAATTCCAATTGCTTTTGCTCAAAAACAAAATTTTCATGTTCTTTCAACTTTTCAATCAATTTGACTTCTCGACAATCAATAAAACATTGCATAGTTTTTATATAAATACACAAATATTTATATAAAATCATTTTTTTTTACAATTATATATATCATCACAATTTTTTATATTTTCATCGGTTGCTTCCTTTTTTCCGTCTTGTAAACATTTCGAAATCCACTGGATTTTTTCATGAAACTTTACACTCGTTTCCGATTTGGAAGTCGATATTTTTGTTTTATAGATAGCAAAATTATTTTTATCCTGCTTATTTTTCTTCATAAAATACAAAAGGACATCATCATATATTTTTTCAGTCTCCGTGGACAATTTTTCATCATCCTCCTCTGATAAATCCACTACCTGCTTTTCGCCATTATCCTCCCCTGATAAATCCACTACCTGCTTTTCACCATAAAGTAGTTGTCTTATTTTTTTCAATTTATTTTCATCCACTGGTCTTTCTTTTTTTTTCATTTCTAAACAATATTTCATTACTTCATTGTTTGAAAGTTTTACTGCTTTCTTATAATAATTATTCACAAATTTTTTTTTTCTTCTATCTAAATTATTAAACTTCTCTACAGGCATTATTAATTCAAAATGATTTTCATTCACATGCTGAAACATATAGGTTGGTCTATCTAATTTACCAAGAATAGATTTAAATGCAAATTCAACATCAGGAATAATATTTATTCCATACATATCTGCTATTTTAGTTATATCAAGGTCATCATACCAATTCAATTCCTCATCTGTTTTTTTTGTTAAATTACAAATTGTATTTATATCATCTCTAAAATATATTAAATCACAACGCAAAGTTCTTATCCACTTCTTAATATTATCAATATCAATATCAATATCTATATCTAATTTATCTTCAATATATAAAGCTAAAAAAATTACATGTATTGCACAAGAATTATCTCCGGGAATTTTAAGTATTTTTACATTTTTCTTGAATTCATTATATTTGTTTTTCGATAACTGTATTCTCTGTGCTACTTTTTGTTTCATATTTGTGAAAAAAAAAAAAAAAAAAAAAAAAAAAAAAAAAAAAAAAAAAAA
>MDTG01220448.1_pt1 | contig 11704 bp, 15 predicted proteins | sample 811421 | NCBI WGS metagenome assembly MDTG01 (sample SAMN05326645, study PRJNA326480) | marine metagenome | isolation source: seawater | place: Pacific Ocean: South East | collected 2011
CCTTTCCACTCATTTAAACTCAATTTCCCGGCAATACTGAAGGAATTATTATTATTATTTAATAAATATTGACCTAATGGATTGTCAACTGCGTTAAAAGCGACAGCCTCAATTTTACTGCCGTCCTTTCCAAGAAGAATCGTCTTTATGTGTTTTTCACCTACTATTTTTGATTTTAATTTTTTTATATTTTCGATTGCAAATTTTGGTTCAGGGTTTCCTGATCCAAATGGTGAGAGATAGTCTATTTTGTCGAAAAATTCCAAGTTAATTGTAGATGGTGCAAGCTCTGCATCTAATAAAATTTGTTTTTCTAAAATATTTTTTTTACTGAAATCTTTCATTCGTTTAAAAACAAAATCTTTAAATTTCGATAGCATTTCCATTTTAATAGAAAAACCTGCAGCCATTTTATGACCCCCTCCCCTAAGGAGTATATTTTGTTGAACCGCTGCAAGAATGATTAAACCAATATCAAATCCTGTAACCGATCGTGCAGATGCTTTACCAATATCTTTGTTAAACGAAATAATTATAGTAGGCTTATTGAATTTTTCTTTTATTCTCGATGCAATGATTCCAATTATTCCCTCATGCCAATTTTCTCCTTCTAATATTATTACTGGATCTGTATTCTTTTTTTCAAGTGTATCTAAAACATTTTTTAGTAAATCCTTTTCTAATAATCTTCTTTCAGAGTTATATTGCTCTAATTCTGAAGCAATTTTAAAAGTTTGGTTTGCACTTTCTGCAAGTAATAGATTTGCTCCATGAGAACATTTTCCTACTCTACCTCCTGCATTGATTCTGGGGCCTAAAACATAACCTAAATGATATGTTGTAGGTTTGCTTTCAATTCTACATAAATCCATAAGCATTTTTATACCAGGATTTTTTTTTAATTTTAAAATTTTTAACCCTTGTTTTACTAAAGCCCTATTTAATCCAGTTAATGGAACTACATCGCATATTGTTCCAAGTGAAACAAGATCTAAAAAATTTATAAGATCAGGTTCGATAATATTATTTTCTTTGAACCAATTTATTTCTCTTAATTTTCTATTTAAAGAAACTAAAAACATAAAACATACTCCAGCAGCACACAAATAATTTAATCTTGATGAATCATCTATCCGGTTTGGATTAATGATAGAATGTGCTTTTGGTAATTTAATTTCCGACTGATGATGATCTAAAACTATTACATCAATATTTTTTGAGTTTGCAAATTCAATTGGTTCGAAAGCTAGAGTTCCACAATCAACAGTAAAGATTATATCAATCTTATCTTCGATAAATTTTTTAAAACTCTCTTTTGTTGGACCATAACCCTCTTTTTTTCTGTCAGGTATATATATTTTAAAAGGCAAATTTAAGTGTCTAAAATAATTACCTAAAAGAGCAGTGGATGATGCTCCGTCAACATCATAATCACCAAATATTCCTAAAGTTTTACCTTTTTTTATAAAATTTACAGTATGAGTAGTAGCTTTCTTCATGTCTTTTAAGATAGTTGGATCAGGAAGAGAATCTTTTATAGAGGGGTTTAAAAATAAATTTATGTCTTTTTTATCTATATTCCTTATTGATAGTAGCCTTGAAGTAATTTCATCCAGATAAAAGTTTTCTTTTAAAAAATTAACATCCTCATTATTGTATTTTTTAAAAATCCACTTTTTCCCTGTTAATGAGCTAGAGGTCATTTTTATATTTATTAGTAATCTTTTTGAATGTTTTGCTTTGTTTATGCATTATTAGGGTTGAGGTATAAAAATAACCTTCTTTTTCACGAACACCTTTTACCAATTCACCATTTGTAATTGCTGAAGCAAAAAACATTACATCACCTTTAATTAAATCATCGGTACTATATTTTTTTTTAAAATCTACAATTCCGTGTTTTCTTACTCTTGTTTCATCTTCTTTATTAAGAGATAATCTAGCTTGAATTTGTCCACCAAGGCAGCTTAAAGCGGCGGCAGCGAGAACACCCTCTGGGCCACCACCTATTCCTAAATAAATATCAACATTCATTGATTTATCTAAAACAGAAATAACTCCTAAAACATCACCGTCTGAAATAAATTTTATTTTAACATTTAAATTTTTTAAACTAGTAATAATTTTATCATGTCTTGGTCTTTCTAGCACACAGGCAGTTAAATTCTCTACATTTTTATTACTAGCCTCAGCAAGAAGTTTTATATTTTTTTCAACTGAAAAATCAAGGTCAAGAAGATTTTTTGGTAAACCTTGACCAATAGCAATTTTTTCCATGTAAGTATCTGGAGCAGAAAAAAGATTACCTGGCTCTGCTATTGCTAAAACAGAAAAAGAATTTGGTAAATTTTTTGCAACAAAATTAGTGCCTTCTAGCGGGTCTACTGCAATGTCAACTTTTTGACCTATTCCTGTGCCCACATTTTCTCCATTAAACAGCATCGGTGCCTCGTCCATTTCACCCTCACCAATAACAACTTTACCTTTTACATCTATTTTATTTAAAACACGTCGCATTTCATCAACAGCTCCTTTATCAGCGGCAATTTTATCGTTTCTACCAATAAATTTATAGGCTCCAATTGCTCCTCTTTCAGTAGCCTTAATGAAACTGTTTAGATACTCAATTTTTAAACTCATTAATCTTCTATTCTTATAAGTTTAGGCCTCTTAATAATGTAGGATTTATTAGATAACTTTTTAATAGTTTTTTGAAGAAAAAAATCGTTACGGTTGTGGGTTATTATTACGATTGAGGCAAATTTTTTTGATTTGTAAGGATTTTGTATAACTCTTTTTATTGAAACTTTATTTTGAGAAAACACTTTTGTAATATTTGTAAGAACTCCTGGTTTGTCCTGAACATCAATTCTAACATATGCTGAAAAGTCCAGCATATTTATACTCCCATACTTTAATCTTTTCCTTTCTTTGTTTGAGATTGCAAAAGGATATTTGATATTTCCTCGTAAAACAGAAGAAATATCAGAGACCAAAGCAGAAGTCGTTGCCTCTGGGCCAGCTCCCTCACCTTGAATTACACTTTCTCCAACAGGGGATCCGTTAGTTATTACTGCATTTAATACACCATCAATACTCGCGATATATGAACTCTTTTTTATTAAAGCCGGGTGAACTCTTTGATAAATTTTATTTCCTATTTTTTCTGCAACTCCAATAAGTTTTATATTATAGCCCAAAATAGATGCGTTATTGATGTCATCTTTATCAATCTGATTTATTCCTTCAAGTGAAATTTCTTTAATTAAAAAAGAGTTAAAACATAATGAAGACAATATCTTTAATTTAGAAGCGACATCGTCACCATTAAGATCAGAAGCTGAGTTTGACTCAGCGTAACCTAATTTTTTTGCTTTAGCTAATGCTTCTTTGAATGTAAGTTTTTCTTTTGACATACAAGTTAGTATGAAATTTGAGGTACCATTTAAAATTCCTTGAACTTTTTTAATTTTATTAGCTGGTAAACCCTCTTTAATATTTCTTATAACTGGCACGCCACCACAAACAGCAGCTTCAAAATCAAGATTTACTTTATTCCTTTCTGCAATTTTTGATAATTGGTCTCCGTATTTTGATATTAAAGATTTATTAGCGGTAATAACATGTTTCTTATTTTTTAATGCAGAAAATACTAGTTTTTTAGCAATACCTTCAGAGCCCCCTACAAGTTCAATTATTAAATTGATATCTTTACGTTTTACAATCTTTTTATAATCTTTTTCCCAAATTTTTTTACTTAGACTAAAACCTCTTTTTTTATTTCTTTTTTTGGCACAAACACAAACAACATTTGGTAAGACATTATTTTTTTTGTAGATAAAATCTTTATTTTTTTTAAGAAATTTAAATAAGTAAGATCCAATATTTCCTAAACCAATTATAGCAATATTTAATTTTTTCATCTTGATTTTTTCGAGATATCAGGAAACTTTTTTTTGTTACCTAGTTTTATTAAATAATCTGTAATTTGATCAATATCACAATTTTCTATTAATTCACAAATATCATTTAAATTCGAGTTTTTTTTGATATTTGTAATATCTTTTTCTGTGTCTTTATTAATACCTATATTATTTTTTTTTATCTTATCTTTTTTAACTTTATTTTCAATTTGAAGCTTTACAATTTTTTTTGTTTGTTCTTCTTGATTTTTCTTAATTCTAATTTCTTTTAATTTTTCTAATTTTTCATTTTTAGATAAGATTCTTAAATTTTCTTTCTTTTCTTTTTTTTTAAATATCTTTACTTTTTTTTTATTTTTATCTCCTTTGTCTAAATTATATTGCACGAGATCATATGATTTCATTTTATTTTCTTTATCATAAACCCTTACTTCTAATGTTAAATTTTCTTTGAAGTATTGTTTGGCCTCAAGATTATTAATGCATTCATAGTCTCCGCATATCAATTTTGATTGAGGTTTTGAACATCCAAACATTAAAAAAATTAAGATAATTAGATATCTCATTTTAAGCCTATATTTTTATTTAAATTATAAATTAAATTCATATTTTGAATAGCCTGTCCAGAAGCTCCTTTTATCAAATTATCGATTGATGAAAAAATAATTATTCTATTACTATATCTCGTTTGGCAAACAGAAATGTTACAAAAATTTGTATTGATAATATTTCCAGTGCTTATAGCTTGATTAAGACCTAAAACTTTTACAAATTTATCATTTTGATAAAATTTTTTTAAGTTTAAAACTAATTTTTTTAAATCTGGTTTTTTCCTTGTTTCGATGTGTATCGATGACAAAATTCCTCTATAAGTGGGTATGACATGAGGGGTGAAAGTATATTTTATAGATTTATTTGTTTGCCTTTTAAGTTCTTCATCTATTTCTGCTATGTGTCTATGTTTCATGACATTATACGCGAATGTAGAGTCATACAAATTTTTATAATTAAATTTTTTTGAAAATTGTTTACCTGCTCCAGAAAATCCGGATTTTGAGTCAATTATAATAGATCTTATCTTTAATAATTTTTTTTTAATAACTGGAACTAATGCTAGCAAAATTGAGGTTGGATAACAGCCTGGGTTTGAAATCAACCTTTGATTTTCAAGTTTATCATTTGAAAATTCTGCAATAGAATATATTGAGTTTTTAATAAGATTTTTTGCTAAATGTTTTCTTTTGTACCATTTGTGATAATCTTTTGATTTCTTTAATCTAAAATCTGCTGATAAATCAATAAACTTTAATTTTGGATAGTTGTAATAAAGCTTTTTAATTAATTTTTGTGCCTCACCATTTGGAAGTGACAAGAATAGTAAATCTATTTTATCCCAATTAACTTTTTCAATCTTTGATAATTTTGGTAATCTTTTTTTAATTCTTTTATCAAAGATCTGAATTTGTTTTCCTGTATTTTTTTTAGAGCATAATTTTAAAATTTTTACCCTTGGATGCTTAGTTAATAAATAAACCAAGTCTAAACCTACAAAGCCAGTTGCTCCAGCAATTGCAATTTTTATTAAGTTAGTTTTCATAACTTTCTTATATCATCGAAGATGAAAATGTTAAATTTAAATGAATTATCTTTTTGAAAATTGAAAGCTTCTTCTAGCTTTTCTATGACCGTATTTTTTACGCTCGACTACTCTTGAATCTCTAGTAGTAAGTTTATCTTTTTTTAAGTTCTTTTTGTATATCGTGTCATGAATTATTAATGCCCTTGAAATCCCTAATATGATTGCTCCAGCTTGTCCTGACAACCCTCCTCCGGTAACTGAACATTTAACATCGTAATTTTTTAGTGTATTTGATATTTCCAATGGTCTTTTTACAATAATTTGATGTACCGGTCTTTTGAAATACTCTTCCATTGTCTTATTATTTACAAATATATTTCCTGAGCCTTTCTTAACCCAAACTTTTGCAATCGATTTTTTTCTTCTCCCAGTCGCGTACTTACTATTCTTATATTCAAATTTTATTTTTTCTTTTGAATTAGTATTGATATTTTGCATCAGTTTTTAACTATATTTCTTTTATTCATTTTTGAAAAATCAACTTTAGATAAATTTTGGCTTTCATGTGGATGTTTGTCACCAACATAAATCTTCAGTTTAGTTAGCTGTTTTTTTGCCAAGGGACCGCCAGGCAACATTCTTTTAACGGCAAGTTTTAGTATATCTTGAACTTTATTTCTTTTTACTAGTTCCGTTGGATTTATTTGTTTTATTCCACCAGGATGACCTGTGTGTTTAAAATATTTTTTATTAGTAAATTTTTTACCAGTAAATCTTATTTTATCTATATTTGTAACAACAACGTAATCACCATTATCTATGTGTGGATTGAAAGTAGCTTTATTTTTTCCTCTTAAAACTTTTGATATATATGCGGCAAGCCTTCCGACAACTGCGTTCTCGGCATCAACAAGATACCAATTTTGCTTTATTTCTTTTTTTTTAATAAATGGTGTCATAAAATATTGGCATAATTACTAATAATACTAATTAAAGTCAATTTATTTTAGAAATATTGATTTAGTAGTGTTTAGCGCTATAAAAATTAAGTCTTAATACACTCAAAACCAATACTAAACTAAAAATTTGATGAAATATAGCTAAGTATATATTCAAACCACTTATTAAAGTAACAATTCCAAGGAGAATTTGAACTAACAAAATAATAGAGACTAAAAGAAAAATCTTTTTATCTATGATTATTTTTTTCTTAAAAATCTTATAAGATAAATAGCAAAAAAAGAAAAAAATTATATAAGCTAATTTTCTATGATAAAATTGCACTAATGAATGGTTTTCAAAATTAAACATATCATAAATATTTGTAAAATGAGTATCATCTGGAAAAAATGAGTTATTCATTTTTGGCCATGTTTGATATATTGAACCTGCATCCAAACCGGAGACAAACGCTCCAAAAATCACTTGAATTAAAATTAGAAAGAAAAAAATCTTTAAAATAATATATCCACTGTCATTAGAAAAAAAATTTCGATTAATATTTTTACTTAAACATAGATAATTCCAATATAAAATTGAAATAATTAGAACTGCAGTAAATAAGTGTATTGAAAGTCTATAATGACTTACTGTAACATCATTTACAAGTCCACTTTGGACCATGTACCAACCAAAAAAACCTTGTAAACAAATTAAGAAAAATACAAAATAAAAAATATATAAATAATTCATTTTTATTGCCTTTTTAAATGTAAAGTACAATAAAGGTATTATAAAAAATAAACCAATCACTCTTCCAAGCAGACGGTGGAAATATTCCCAAAAAAAAATATATTTAAATTCATCTAATGTCATACCAGGGAATAATAATTGATATTGGGGTATTTTTTTATATTCATCAAAATAGTTTTTCCACTCTATTGTAGAAAGAGGTGGAATAATTCCAGAAAATAATTCCCATTCAGTAATTGATAAACCCGAGTCTGTTAATCTTGTAAAACCGCCAACTATTACCATCACAAAAATTAGAAAAATAGACCCCTTTAACCAAATACTTACAATTTTTGTGTTATATTCAATGCTTGATGACATAGTTTAATTATATTATTTAAATTTAAACAATTATATAATCTAAATGTCGCTATGAAAAATAAATTAACAAAAATAAGATATGATTTAGATAAATTAGACGTAAGACTACTGAATCTTATAAAGAAACGAACAATGTTAGTTGAAAAAGTTTTAAAAACTAAAAAATACAAAAATCAGATAATTGATAAAAAAAGAATCAGGCAAATATTAAGAAACATTAGAAAAAAATCACTTCAAAGAAAGATTGATCCTGAAATTACAAAAATTATTTGGACTAGTATGATAAGAGCTTACGTAAAGTACGAGTTTAAAAGATTTAATAAAAAATAATTATTTGCTATGTGGTGGAAGTTTTTTTTCAATAAAAATCTCATGTTTTCTTGTATTTGGATTAAACTTTTTTAACTTCAATTTATTTTTAGCTTTTTCACCTTTTGTTGGTTTTTTTGCATAATATATAAAAGCGCTGTCAGGATTTTTTTCAGGAACCATTCTAACTTTTATATGTGTTTTTTTGGCCATTTTTAATTTCTCTTATTTTTTTTAACAATTTTTCTGCTTTATTTTTTAAACTATACTTTCTAAAATCGTTTTTTACAACTTTATTTGAATAAGCGTCAAGTGTATTAATATTTCTTTTTAAAACATCTTTTGCACCTTTTATAGTCAAACCTTTATCTTTCAAAAGAAATTTTATTAATCTAAGATTTTCAACTTGTAATTTTGAATAATAACGATTTCCTCTCAGTTTTATCGGTTTAATAATAGAAAATTGCTTTTCCCAAAATCTCAATGTAGAGATTAAAGGTTTCTTATTTTTGTTATCTATTAAATTTAATTCTTTTGCTACCTCAGAAATTTTAAAAAGCTTTTCTTTCACAAATTAGATCTCCCTATTAACTAAATTTAACAAATTTTGAGATGGTTTGAAATTAACAACATTTCTCTCTGAAATTTCATATACTTTTAAAGTTTTTGGATTTCTGCCCGTTCTTTTTTTTTTAAAATTAATCTGAAATGACGCAAAATTTACCATGTTTAAGTTGTTATCTTCTAATAAAATTTTTTTTAAAATTTCAAAAAAACAGTCAGTAATTTCTTTAGATAAGTTTTTTGACAAACCTAAATTCAAACTTAGATCATTAGCGATTGACTCTCTGCCGATATTATTTCTCTTCATTTCTAATGTCATTAATGTGGCTTAAATTATTTTTTAACTTTGACATCAAATTACCTTTAATAATTTTATAACATAGATCTATTGAATGATAAAATCCTATTGAGTCAGTCGAACCATGACTTTTTACAACAGGTCCATTTAATCCTAAAAAAATTGCACCATTAAACTTTCTTGGATCAAGTTTATCTTTAAAAGACTTAAGACTAAAATAAGAGAAGATTAATGATATTTTTGAATAAAAGTTTTTTGTTAGAGACTTTTTTAACGAGTCAGTCAAAAATTTTGCAGTTCCCTCTGCCGTTTTAAGTGCCACGTTCCCTGTAAATCCGTCAGTAACGATTACATTAGAATTTCCTTCGGTGATCTTATTTCCTTCTATATATCCATTAAAAATAAAATCTCCTTTTTTACTAATTTGTTTAAGTAAACTATTTGCCTTTTTAAGAGTTTCAGTACCTTTAATTTCTTCAGAGCCAATATTTAATAAAGCAACTGTTGGATTTTCTTGAGGATAAAGTGATTTATATAATGCTGAACCCATTTCTGAAAAATCAACTAGATTTTTTTCATCACATTCAATATTCGCACCTAAATCTAAAACAACATTCATCCCTTTTTTACTCGGCCACAGTCCAGCTAAGGCTGGTTTGCTGACACCATTTATAGTTTTTAAAATCATTCTCGATATAATAAAAAGAACTCCTGTATTACCAGCGGACAAACTTATATCAGCGTCATTAGAAATTTGTGCATTTATAGAATTCCACATACTGCTACTTTTTGAATTTTTTACAGCGGTAAGTGGGGTTTCTTCATCAGAAATAACAGTAGAAGTGTTAAAAATTTTAATTTTTTTAATATCAATTTGTTTTTCTTTAACAATTTTTTCTATTTCTATTTGATTTCCATAAATTTGAAAAAAATAATCATCAATTTTTCTATTTTTATCAATGAATAGTTTTACACCTTCCAAGTTTTTTAATGGTGAATTTTCTCCACCCATTGCATCAATAGCAATATTAATAATTTTGACCATTAATAAAATTATACGTCTAAAATTTTTTTTCCGTTATATAATCCGGTTTTTAAATCTATATGATGAGAAAGTCGATATTCACCTGATTTTTTATCTTCAACAATATTTACTTTAGAAATCTTATGATGGGATCTTCGTTTATTTCTTCTTGAAACTGAAGTTTTTCTTTTAGGTACGGCCATTTTTATCTCCAAAATTTATATTTCCATTTATAAGGTCTTTGATATCCAATTCAAGACAAAAATTATAAAATGAATTAAAATAATGCTGTAATTCTTCTAAATTAATGTTCATATTATCAAAATTTGAAGTGTGTTTTGAGAATAAATTAGTATTAGCTTGAAATTTATTGTCTTTTGATTTGTCGATTTTTAATAAAATGTCATAAAAAATTTTGTTAAAATCTTTCATTTTTTTATTAACCGCAACATCTCCATGTCCCTTTTCTCTTAAGTCGTATTCTATGTTTAAAAATATATTATCAAAAATTTTTTGAACATCTTTTTTGTTTTTAAATTTTCTTTTATTAATTAATAGAATTATTGAAAAATGAAAAAAAACAAGAATCAGCCTTGTCTCGAATGTGTCTTTAAGACCAATTTTTTGATAAAAGAAAATATTACGTGAAAATTCAACTAATTTGATATAGAGTTTATTCTTATTACTATGATAAAAACTAAGCATTTTAAAATATTAATTTTTATACTTATATCTTTTTTAATTCAAAATTGCCAAATTAAAAAGGCCTCAAAGAATCATGGAATAAACTACCTGGAAAATAGGTATGTTTTATTACAAAATAATAGATCTAATACTAATGATGTTATAAAAATTTTGGGTAAACCGCATGTAACTTCAATAGACGATAGAAATACATGGATGTATTTTGAAAGAATATTTGCTAAAGGACAACTTCATAAACTCGGTAGAGATGTATTGGTAGAAAATAATGTTATTGTTTTGAGTTTTAACAGTCAGGGAATACTTGAGAAAAAAAAACTTGTTACAAAAGAAGAGATGAAAAAAATAAATTTTTCTGATGAAGAAACAGAAAACATTAAAACTGAAAAAAGTTTTGTTAGCAAGTTTTTAAATAGCATTAAACAAAAAATGTATGACAGATAAAATTAATGGGCTATTACTGCCAAAAGAAGTAAAGCAACTATATTTGTTATTTTTATCATTGGATTAACTGCTGGCCCAGCTGTATCTTTATATGGGTCTCCAACAGTATCTCCTGTAACTGCTGCTTTATGTGCTTCTGATCCCTTACCGCCAAAGTTTCCATCCTCTATATATTTTTTTGCGTTATCCCACGCTCCGCCACCTGCTGTCATAGAAATAGCAACAAATAGTCCTGTAACTATCACACCCAATAACATTGCTCCAAGTGAAGAAAGTGCAGCTACTTGGCCACCAATTATTAAAATAATAAAATATAAAACAATTGGGGATAAAACAGGTAATAGAGAAGGTATTACCATTTCTTTTATTGCTGCTTTTGTTAACAAATCAACTAATCTGCCATAATCGGGTTTTCTTTTACCTTTCATTATACCCGGTATTTTTTTAAATTGTCTTCTAACTTCTATAACAACAGCTCCGCCAGCTCTTCCAACAGCCTGCATTCCCATTGATCCAAATAAGTAAGGGAGTAAACCTCCTATTAAAAGACCGATAACAACGTAAGGGTTAGATAAATCGAAATTTACTACGGTTCCATATAATGATGAGGTTTTATCATTTGCATAAAATTTTATATCCTCTGTATAAGCAGCAAACAGCACTAATGCTCCTAGTCCAGCTGATCCAATAGCATATCCTTTAGTTACAGCTTTTGTTGTGTTTCCAACTGCATCAAGAGCATCAGTAGTTTTTCTTACATTTTTTGGAAGTTTTGACATTTCAGCAATTCCTCCCGCATTATCAGTTAC
>MDTG01263686.1_pt1 | contig 11703 bp, 11 predicted proteins | sample 811421 | NCBI WGS metagenome assembly MDTG01 (sample SAMN05326645, study PRJNA326480) | marine metagenome | isolation source: seawater | place: Pacific Ocean: South East | collected 2011
ACTACAATTTTGACATATTCCGTTAATTTCAATATTCCATTTTAAAGGTTTAAAAGTGTTCTTTTTTAAAAATTCATCAATGATTTTTGGTAGATTACAACTATCAGACTCTACAACTTCACCACAGGAGTTGCAAATGATAAACTGAGCTCCTTTATGAAGTTGATCCGCACTACATATACAAAAAGCATTTAAACTTTCTATCCTATGAATGAAGTTATGCTTTTGCCAAAAGTCAAGTGCTCTATAAACTGTAGGTGGCTTTATATTGTTTAATTTACATCTTAATTTATCTATAAGGTCGTAAGCTTTTAAAGGTTTTTTATTTCTGGCAATAATTTTCAAAACCAACTGTCTAGGTAAAGTCAACCTTTCCTTATTGACAGTGCAATACCTAATAGCTTTTTTTTCTATATTCGTTTTCATTTTTATTTAGATTATAATACCAATTTTAAAACATTATTGCAATAATTTGCTTAACTATAGTTACTATCTAAGTTAAAAAATTATAATTTTAACACTCGATTTCAAAAGCAGAATTTCACTTATAATTAGTCTATTTTAATGTTATAATTATCAAGGGAGAAAGTATGAATTTTTTTGATGTAAATGATGTTGAATATCGAATTGGTCAACAAAAAATTCTAAAAAAACAACGATTTTCCATTAAAAAAAATGAAAATTTGTTGATTTTGGGACCATCAGGTTCTGGTAAAACTACACTTTTGAATTTGTTATCAGGGTTACTCAAACCATCTTTTGGTGATATTACATTTTCTGATATTAAATATTCTACTTTATCAGAGGAACAAATTGATAATCTAAGATTAGAAAATTTTGGTTTTATTTTTCAAAAACCTTATTTAATTAAACATTTAAATGTAGAACAAAATATAAGTTTGTTTCCAAAGAAAATTTCAAAATCTTATACCCTTAATTTATTAAATATTTTAGGAATAAGTAATAAAGCAAAACAAGAGGCCTATAGGTTAAGTGTTGGTGAAGCGCAGAGAGTTGCAATTATAAGAGGACTAGCAAATAATCCAAAAATTATATTTGCAGATGAACCTACTTCGGCATTAGATGACGAAAATACAAATAAAGTATTAAGTTTGTTATTTTCTTATTGCAAGAAAAATAATTCTACACTTGTTGTCTCCTCGCATGACCAAAGAATAAAAAGTTTTTTCTCTAGAAAAATTGAGATTAAATTATGAACGATTTAAGTTTAGCTTATTACTCTATCAAGTCCAGAGGTATAAATAGTATATTATCGATACTATTAACAGCCTTTGGCATTGCATTAGCAATGTTAATAACACAGTTTTCTAATCATTTTCAAAATAGGTTAATAGCTGACGGTAAAAATATTGATATTGTTGTTGGCGCGAAGGGAAGTCCTCTACAACTTATTTTATCATCAGTATATCACGTTGATATTCCAACGGGAAACATCCCATACAACGCTGTTGAACCAATAATTAAACATCCTCAGGTTAAAGATTTTATACCACTTGCATTGGGGGATAATTGGAAAGGTTTTAGAATTGTAGGTACTTCATATAAATATTTAAATAATTATAAAGCTGAGCTTGCTGAAGGTAGATTATGGAATAATGACTTTGAGGTTGTTGCTGGATCATTAGTTAATGCATCTATTGATGAAGAATTTTCAGGTGCACACGGACTTATCGAGGGTGGAAATATACATGATGATACGAAATATAAAGTTGTTGGTATTTTAGGAAAAACTGGAACAGTACTCGATAGATTAATAGTTACATCTGTAAACTCAGTATTAGTACTTCATGATCATGAAAAAATTGAAGACTTTAATAAAATGAATGAAAAGCATGATCATGATGATTCTCAAAAAAAAGAAGCAAAAAATGACTTGCACATGCATGAAGAACATAAGGAATCTCATAAACATGAAGAACATCAGGAATCACATAAACATGAAGAACACCAGGAATCACATAGTAATGAAAAACATATAGGCTCTGACGAAAATACACATATTAATAATGAACACTCTAATCCAACTAAATCTGAGATTACTGCAATGCTAATTCAAACGAAATCGCCTATTGCCAACATAAATTTACCTAGACAAATAAACAGAGAAAGTTTACTACAGGCTGCAAATCCAGCATTTGAAATGTCCAGATTAATAATCTTATTGGGGTTAGGATCAAAAAGTTTTGCTCTTTTGTCAGGAATTTTCATATTAATTGCAATTTTGAGCATTTTTTCTGGTTTAGCTGGGACGCTAGAGAATAGAGCAGGTGATTTAACTATTTTAAGAGCAATTGGTTTCTCAAAAAAAAGAGTTTTTAAATTAATAGCATTAGAAGGACTTCTAATTGTTACTGCAGGTATCATTATAGGGATAATTTTTGGTTTTGGAATATTTATATTTTGTGCAGAAAACTTGAATATTTTAAAAACTAGTCAAGCTAATTTTAGAATTACATCAGATTTGATGATAATTATAATCTCAGTATTATTTGCTGGCATAATTGCTTCAATTTTACCAGCGTATAAAAGTACGAAAATTAATGTTGCAAATCAGCTGTCTAAAAATGTATAAATATGCTTAACCCTATTAGCACAAGTATGTTGTATAAAATGAGATTTTTTTTAATTCTTATAATTCTTATTAATTTCAAATTTGACAGACTTTACAGTATTATGTTTCCCTATGAACATACTTTTTTTTATTTTAAAGATGATCTAATTAAAATAAATGAAAATAATGATAACTTTAATCCAATTATTGAACAAGATGAACTATTGTCTAGCATTGATGACTTTGTTGGTGTACCTGAGGGGGGAACATCATGGAAAATTTTTGGTGAAACTGAAATGAATGAATATACTGTTATGGATTCAGAGGGGATAGAGTGGATTGGATTTAGGCCTATGTTTAAAGAAAACCTCAAAAAACTCGATGGAAAAAAAATTTTAATTCAAGGATTTATGTTTCCATTAGAGCAAAAAAAAAAACAAAAACTATTTTTATTAGGACCTTTTCCAGCAACTTGTCCTTATCATTTCCATGTAGACTCTAATTTAGTCATTGAAGTACATGCTGATAGTCCTGTGGAAGTTTCTTATGATGTGATTAATATAAGAGGAAAGTTGGAATTAGTTCAAAGAGATGACGAATTTAATATATTTTACAGATTAAAAGAATCTAAGTTAGTTAAAAACTAAACCAAGAAATCTAATAATTTTTATATTTTTTCGGACATTCAAAATTCAAATTTTTGCTCGAAATAGTTTTTTGTCCATTTATAGTATTGTAAATACAAAATTTGTGACTGTCTTTTTCATAAGACTTAGTTAGTCCCATTCCCATGGGGCCTGAGAAAGTTTTTAAATTTCTAATTATTTTTGTTTTCTTTTCATTTAAATCTGGTAATTTTTCTTTCGCAATCATTTCTGTAAAAGTTAAAAAATAAATCATAAAAAGCATATATTGAAAATATATGAAATATATTTTTAAAAATTTTAGATTTTTTTCATTCATGGAATAAAATTATGATTATTATGTTAGAAAAGTAAAATATAAAATTAAATTTGTTGATACTAATAAAATGATTTTAGATAAATTAGACTGGTTCATAATTGTAATTTATTTATCATTACTTCTTTCGCTATCATTTTACTTATCAAAATTTCAAAAAACAAAGAGGGACTACTTTATTTCAAATAGGAATGAAAATTCCTTTTTCTTAGCAGTTTCAGTTATAGCAACTCAATGTTCAACTAGTAGTATTTTAGGTGCACCAGCTTTTGTTGCTTTTTCAGCTGGTGGTGGGCTGGTTTGGTTACAATACGAACTTGCATTACCATTATCTATGATCATAATTATGATTTTTCTATTCCCAATCTTTTATAAACTAAAATTGATCTCAGTATATGAGTATTTAGAAAAAAGATTTGACCTAAAGACAAGACTTTTATTAAGTGGCTTATTCCAATTAGTGAGAGCATTTGCTACCGCAGTAACGGTTTATGGGATTTCAATAATTGTAGAGTTAGTATCGGGTTTAAATTTTTTTTGGTCAGTTTTAATACTGGGTTTGATAACAGTTATTTATGATTTTCTTGGGGGAATAAAAGCTATTGTCTATAGTGATGTTTTACAAATGACTATTTTAACAATTGTACTTATGTTTATCTTTTTCTATTTTATAAATACATTTGGAAGTCTAGATAGTATGATCAACTATATTCCGACTGAAAGGTTAGCAACTTTAAATTTTTCACAACACGGCTTTGGTGACGGGGCCGATTTTGCTTTCTGGCCAATGTTAGTTGGTGGAACTTTTCTTTACATTTCTTACTACGGATGTGATCAAAGCCAGGTTCAAAGAGAATTCTGTGCGAGAAGTCAAAATGACGGGCAAAAGGTTTTTTTCTACAATGGTTTATTAAGATTTCCACTTGTGTTTCTTTATTGTTTTATTGGTGTCGGGTTAGCGGCATATGCACAAGTAAATACTGAATTTATAAAAGATATACCTCTTGTTAACAACCAGCCAAATTATAATTTAGTATTACCAATATTTTTAATCCAAAATTTACCCGTAGGAATTGTTGGACTCACTTTAGTTGCTTTGTTTTCTGCAGCAATGTCATCTATTGATTCAGTAATAAATAGTTTATCAGCAACTACAATGGAAGATTTTTTAAAGAGGTTTAACAAACAAAAGTGGAGCTTAAAAAAAGAACTGTTGCTCTCTAGAATTATAACATTATTTTGGGGAATAATTTTAATTTTTCTCACATTTCATGTTGAAGATATTTCAACTAATGTTCTAGTCGCCATAAACAAAGTGAGTTCTTTGATTAATGGTCCAGTTTTGGGAGTTTTCATCGTTGGTTTAATAAATAACAAAGCAAATGGAACAAACATATGTATTTCTTTTTCTTTAGGAATAGCAGTCAATATTGTATGTTGGATATTTTTTAAAGAAATATCCTGGCTGTGGTGGAATGTTATTGGGTTTCTAGTATGTTTTGTTTTTTCCACTATTTTTAATATTTTTTTACCTACGAAGAAAAATACTAAAAAATTCAACTGGTCATTTCTGTATCTTAAAAGTATAGGGTTAAATAAAACATGGATTATCAGGTATGTTTCTTTATTTTTTTACTTCATACTCATATTCTCTCTTCTTTATAAAATAAACAACTAAAGATTTAATAATTATATTATATTAAAATCTTTTTTAATTTTCTTTAAATCTTCGACCTCATCAATTGGTTTATCCCATCTGATTTTTGAAATTCTTGGAAATCTTAAAGCGATACCAGATTTATGTCTTTTACTCTCTGAAATAGAGTCAAACGCAATTTCAAAAACAACTTTTTTTATGGTCTCTCTTACTGGACCAAATCTGTTTATAGTATTACTCCTAACAAACTTATCCAACTTATCAAGTTCTTTATCAGTGAAGCCAGAATAAGCTTTTCCTATTGGAACTATTTTTTCTTCATTCCAAATACCAAAAGTAAAATCAGAATAAAATGAGCTTCTTTTTCCATGTCCTCTTTGAGCATACATTAAAATTGCATCTATAATTTTTGGATTTCTTTTCCACTTAAACCACTCTCCTCTGGGACGTCCACTCTCATATATACTTTCTTTTCTTTTAAGCATTACACCTTCATAAATTTCGTTTTTTTTCGTAAAGTCATTTTTTAATTTAAGCAAGTGAGACCACCCATCATATTTTATAAGTCTGGAAAGATCTATTTTTTCATTGTTATTCTTTTTAATCCATTCCTCTAAAATTTTTCTTCTTTTCAAAAAGTTTAAATTTCGTAGATCTTTTTTATCAAGAAAAAGTATATCATAGACTTTTACAAATGCTGGAAACTCATTCATGATTTTTTTATTAACTATTTTTCTATTTAATCTTTGTTGGAGATCATTGAATGAAGAGGGTTCGGAATTTTTTCCTACTAAAAGTTCTCCATCAATAACAACATTTTCTTCAGAAGAAAAACTTATATCTGGAAATGAGTGAGTAATATTGTCACCATTTCTTGAAAACAAAACAACCTTATCATTTGAAATAATAATTTGAACTCGCACACCATCCCATTTCCATTCAGCAACAAAGTCTTTGTAATCTAGAGTTTGTAAATCCTTTTTCTCATCAATTGGATTAGAAAGCATCATTGGATGAAAAGTTTTAAAGATATCAATAATAGGTTCTGGTTTTTTATCATCCAACCAATCAAAAAGATTTTTGTAAGGATGCTTTAATCCATGCCAAATTTTCTCGATCTTTCCTAATTCTTTATTTCCATATTTAGAGAGTGCTTTTTTTACTGTTTTTTCAGACACACCAATTCTTAAACCACCTGTGAGGATTTTTATAATGGCCCAACGTTGAGTAGGGTTTGAAATGTCTAACAAGTTAAAAAGATAGTCATACATATTTTTTTTTGATTTACTTTCACAATTTTCTAAAAATTGAGATAAAAGAGGTAACTTTTGAGAGTTTACGATATCCACATTTGAATTCCAAAATAGTGAAATTGTTTCAGCTAAATCACCCACATAATCATATGACAAATCAAATAATATTTTATCAAACTTTGAGTACATAAGATTTTTCAATTCACTAATGCGTATAGTTTTTATTTTATAATTAGAGGATAAAATTGATAAAGCATAACCATTTTCAAGCGTGTTATTAGTTTTAAAATATGACTCTAATAAGTCTATTTTTTTGTTTGTTGAAGGTGAATAAATTAAATTTTCTAATAACTCAGCAAATTTTTTCATTACTCTATACTCCCTCCCTACCCTGAATTGATAATGGCTGTGCATCAATACCCCTTTTTTTACACCAATATATTAATCCGTCTTCATTCCCGTGAGTAAGTAAAACTTTTTCAGCTTTAGTATTTCTTACAGTTTCTGTTAATTCGATCCAATCTGAATGATCACTTATAACCAAAGGAATCTCTATTTGATTTTGCTTTACTCTTTGTTTGATTGCCAACCAACCTGAAGCCTGAGAGGAAACTTTATTTTTAAATCTTCTTGACCATCTATCTTTTAGCGCTGATGGAGGGGCTAAAACAATGTTATTTTTAAAATTTAGATTTTTTAAATTTGAAACTTTTTGAAGTTTTCCTAATTTTATATTATTTTTTTCGTAATATTCGCAAATTTTTTCTAAAGCGCCATGAATGAATATAGTTTCTTTATATCCTGAATCTCTCAACAAACTTATTATCCTTTGTGCTTTGCCAAGAGCATAACACCCTATCAGATGAGTTGATTGTTTGTTTTTACTTAAGGATGTGGTTATCTTTTTTATTTCTTCATAAGCACTAGGATGACGAAAAATGGGTAATCCAAATGTTGCTTCTGAGACCAACGTATTACATTTTATAAGTTCAAATGGTGTAGAAATTTTATCATTAATTGTTTTGTAATCTCCAGTTACAAGAGTTTTATAACCTTTACAATTAATTAATATTTGTGAACTGCCAAGTATATGCCCAGCAGGGTAAAATGTTATATTAATATCATTGATTTTTAAATTTTCACCATATTTTATTACTTGAAATCTATTAGCACATTTTTCTCCATATCTTATTTTCATAATATCTATAGTTTCTTTGGTAGCTAAAACTTTATTATGACCTGATTTTGCATGATCAGCATGCGCGTGCGAAATTATTGCTTTTTCAACTGGATATTGAGGATCAATAAATATGTTTAAAGGCTTTATATTAAGTCTACTATCTAAAATATTCATGTTATAATTATATTTATGTTGAAAAAACATTATAAAATAAATGTTGATCGTACAATAACTAATTGGTTAAAAAAAAAGGGTTGGTTTTTATTTAACCATCAAATTGATTTACTTGAACAATCAAAACTAGGATTTGATATTGTTCTTAATTCACCAACTGGAACTGGAAAAACTCTTGCAGGTTTTTTACCCTCAATAGAAGATTTAGTACAAAAAAGTACTAAAAGTTTACATACTTTATACATTTCTCCTTTAAAATCTTTGACCTATGATATTGAAAGAAACCTAAAAAAACCAATCAATGAGATGAATTTAAATATTTCTTTTGGAACAAGAACGGGTGATACAAAATTTTCACTTAAGAAAAAACAACTAATGTCACCGCCAAATATTTTATTTACTACAATTGAATCTTTTGTTTTATTAATGGCTGAAAAAAAAAAAAATCTTTTTAACAATCTTAAATTTATAGTCGTTGATGAGGTGCACTCAATAGTAAATACTAAAAGAGGAGAATTATTATCTTTAAATTTAACCAGACTCAAGAATAAACTTACACAAATTCAAACCATTATTCTTTCAGCCACATTAAAAGAGCCAAAAGAGGCAGGAAATTATTTTTGTAACAAGAACTTCAAAATATTAAAGCCAGAAATTAATAAAAAAATTTCATTAAAAATTTTAAATTCAAAAAAAAGGGTTCCGTGGTCAGGACATATGGCTGATCACGCTACAGAGGACATATATAAAATTATCTTAGAAAAAAGAACTATTATATTTGTTAATACTCGTGCGCAAGCAGAATTACTATTTCAAAATTTATGGAAAAAAAATTTTGAGAATTTAAGAATTGCAATCCATCACGGAAGTTTAGAAAAAAAATTAAGATTAAAAGTTGAAAATCAAATGTCAACAGGAAAACTTGACTGCATTGTTGCAACTAGTTCACTAGATTTGGGACTTGACTGGGGAGAAATCAATTTAGTAATACAGATTGGAACGCCAAAAGGTATTTCGAGATTGTTGCAAAGAATTGGAAGATGTAACCACACAATTGATGGAGAAATTCAAGGGTATCTAGTTCCAACAAATCGTTTTGAATTTATAGAATGTAATGCTGCAATTAAAGCAGTAAATGAACTCGACATAGAAGATATACCACAAAAATTAGGCTCAATTGATGTTTTAGCACAACATATTATCGGTGTATCTTGTTCGCAGGACATAAATGTAAATAAATTATATACAGAGGTAAAAAAAACATGGGCATACAGAAAACTAAAAAAAGATAAATTTATTAAAGTTATTAACTTTTTAGTTGACGGTGGATATTCTCTCAAAAATTATGAACAATTTTCAAAACTAAAAAGAAAAGAAAATGGTGACTTTTTTTTAGTCTCCAATAAATTTATAAATAAATACAAGCTAAATGTTGGAACTATAGTCGAATCTCAAATGTTAAAAGTAAAATTGAACAATAAAAATTTAGGTCAAATTGAAGATTGGTTTATTCAAAAATTAAGATTCGGAGATACATTCTTATTTGGTGGTAAAATTCTTAAATTTGATAATATAAGTATGGACACAGTGTTAGTTAAAAGTTCTAAAGCAAAAAATCCTAAAATACCTTCGTATGCAGGAGGAAGAATGCCACTTTCAACAAAACTATCTAAAAGGGTTTTAAATTTCTTAAATGATAAAAAACAATGGAAAGTACTACCTCAAAATATTTCAAGTTGGTTACAACTTCAAAATGAAAAATCAATAATTCCACGTAAGAACACCTTGACGATTGAGTTTTTTAAAAAAAAAAATAAAAATATTATTGAAAATTTTTATGTTTTTTATACATTTGAAGGTATAAATGTAAATCAAACTCTGGGTTTCATTTTGTCAAAAAAAATAGAAAACCAGAATATAAATCCTATAGGTTTCATTGCCAATGATTATGCTTTAATTATCAGAACAGATAAGGAAGTTCAAAATATAAAAAACTTATTAAATTATAAAGCAATTAAAAAAAATATGTTTGAGTGGCTAGAAAACTCTTCAATGATGAGAAGAAATTTTAGAAAAGTCGCTATAATATCTGGTCTTCTTGATAAAGGGTATCCAAATAAAAAAAAATTTAAACAATTAAATATTAATTCTGATCTAATTTACAATGTGTTGAGAAAATATGAAAATAACCATATTCTTCTTTCTGCTACTCATGAGGCATCAAGAAGAGATCTTGTTGAAATTGACAGAATTGAATTTTTTTTCAAAAAAATAAAAAATAATATTATTTTGAAAATTCTCGACAAACCATCACCCTTATCAGTTCCTCTCTTAATTGAGATTAATAATGAATATTTAGATAAAAATAGCACCGAAGAATTTTACCTAAAAATATTCGAAAAACAGTTGTTAAATGATGTTGGGCTAAATGAATTTTATTAATTTTAATAATCAAGTATTGTTATTAGAAAAGAGTGGAGCCATTATTTGGCCAGAGAAATCTATGGCTATTGTTTCTGATTTACATCTTGAGAAATCCTCATTCTTTGCAAGAGAAGGAATTTTTATTCCCCCTTATGATAGTTTTGAAACTCTGAAAAAACTAAAAAAAATGATTATGAAAAATAAAGTTAAAAAAATCATATTTTTGGGTGATATTTTTCATGATTCTAAAGCTTATGAGAGATTAGAAGCAAGTTCAAAAGATATCTTTGAATCAATTATAGCATCCTGTAATGTGATTTTTGTTTATGGAAATCATGATAGGTTTATAAAAATACCAAAAATTAAATTTTGCAACTCATTTTGTTATAAAAATATCCTCTTTTCACATGAGCCTAAGATAAATTATAAATCTCAAATCTGTGGTCATCTTCATCCAAAAATAATATTAAAGATAAACGGTAAAAGGATATCAAAAAAATGTTTTGTATATTCAAAAAATATTATTTTTTTACCTGCTTATGGTAAATTCACTGGTGGTTTGGATGTAAGGAATAAAGAATTCAGTAAATATCTAGATTCAAGTTCAATTTTCTTTACGATACATAACAACAAAATCTATAAGTTAAAGAATTATCTCTAAAAAATAATTTTAAATTTACTACATTATTTATAGTTTAAATAAGGAATTATAATGTATATAGCTATGAATAGATTTAAAATAAAAATTGGGAAAGAATCAGAGTTTGAACAGATCTGGAAAAGTAGAGAAACACATTTGGATAAAGTTGATGGTTTTATCAAATTTAATTTAATTAAGGGAGCAACTAATGATGATTATACCCTATACGCATCTCACAGTATATGGAATTCAGAAAGTAGCTTTGTAGGTTGGACTAAATCTCAATCATTTAGGGAGGCACACAAAAATGTTGGGACACATAGAGACGTTTATATTGGGCATCCAGTTTTTGAGGGTTTTAAGATAATCATATAGTTTATAAATTTAAACTATTTATCTCTTTTAATAATATGGAAACCGAAATCAGTTTCAATTGGTTTTGAAATCTCATCAATATTTAAATCAAATGCTACATTTTCAAAATCTTTAACCATTACACCTCTTCCAAACTCTCCTAAACTTCCTGCACTAGCAGAGGAAGCACAGTCTGATTTAGTGCTAGCAATGTCTCTAAATTTTTCGGGCTTTAGTTTAAGTTCTTCGTAAATCTTAGAAGCTTCTTTAAAAGCTTCATCTTTTGAAATTTTAGATCTGGAACTCTGTGAATCTTTGTGCATTATTAGAATATGGGAGGCGCTAATTTTTTCACTCATAAATTCATTTAACCCTAGATAAAACTTTTTGTCCTATTAAGCTTGCTACAAGCAATAATGCAATCAATAGATATATGTTATTATAATATACTACATTAAACATTAAATAATAAACAAAAAAAGGAATCAA
>MDTG01319900.1_pt1 | contig 11703 bp, 10 predicted proteins | sample 811421 | NCBI WGS metagenome assembly MDTG01 (sample SAMN05326645, study PRJNA326480) | marine metagenome | isolation source: seawater | place: Pacific Ocean: South East | collected 2011
CAATAAGAAGAAAATGCACAAAAAGCTCCCCGTTTCCCGCCACTGGGACACCGGGGAAGTAGCTGAAACCGAAGGGAGGAGACTGCTGCCGTGCATAAATAGAGCGCTTCCGCCGAATCCCTAATCTTGCCTCACCCGTTACGCAAGGGGCAAAGTCGGCCCGTGGAGGCCATTCGCTACTTCAACCGACAAACCGGCACCCTGGAAACGGAGCAGATCTATGGAGAGCGCTGGCTGCGCCTCGCCTACGAACATCCTGCTGGTTCCATCCTGCGACACCTAATCAAACGACCCTTCTTTTCCCGCTGGTATGGACGCCGCATGGCCCACCCAGCCAGCCGCAAGCTCATCGACCCGTTTATCCGGGAGTTTGGCCTCGATCCGACGGAGTTCGCCGATTCTCCGGAGAGTTTCAGAAGCTTCAATGAATTCTTCATCAGAAGGCTCAAGCCGGAGGCTCGTCCGCTGGCCTCCGACCCGGATGCCATCCTCTTTCCGTGTGATGGACGCCACCTCGGTTTTCCAGATCTCTCCCGGGTCAGGGAGGTTTTCGTAAAGGGACAGCGTTTCTCCCTCAATGGTCTCCTGCATTCTGCTGACCTCGTCCGCAAATTCGAGAAAGGCACACTCGTTCTCTCCCGGCTCTGTCCCGTTGACTACCACCGCTATCACTTCCCTGCCGCGGGAACACCCTCCGGATCGCACCTGATCAACGGCTTCCTCTTCTCCGTATCACCGCTCGCCCTCCGGCGGAATCTCGCAATTCTCTGGGAGAACAAGCGGGTCATCACCACCCTCGAAACAGAAAAATTCGGCACCATTGTAACCATCGAAATCGGCGCTACCAATGTCGGATCCATCAACCAGACCTTCATTCCAGACCAACCGGTCCAGCGCGGGGACGAGCGGGGCTACTTCGCCTTTGGTGGATCGAGCACCATCACCTTGTTTGAACCCGGCCGTGTAACGCTCGCCGACGACCTCCTCGAACACAGCGCAGACCAGATCGAACTTTACGCTCCCATGGGTAGCCAGCTGGGGAGCTGAATCTCCCCTTCGGCCGGGACAGTCCACCATCATCCGTTACGGTCCTAACTCTCGGGACCGTAATCTGGTTCCCCTACCCGGGAAGCGCTTGAATCGCAAGGGGCCAGTAGCGGGCTATCAACAGCATGAGGAAGGCGATGAAGGACACAGCCGCGCAGACCTCCGCTCCCTCTGCCAACCTTTCCCCTCGCTTACTGGCGAGTCGACCGGTGAAGAAAGGAACCAGCGGCAGCCCCCCGGCAAGGAACTCCGTAAGAACCTCGAGCCAGGGTGACCCGCTCGGCTGAAGCCAGATGGTCCCGATGCCCATTGCAACGGTGAGCGGCAGCAGGAGGAAGGTGGCCTTGCTCCATCGCGCCGGAGGAGAGCTTCCCTCATCCCCGGCCCCATGCTTCAGCCAATCGGCCGGTAAAAGTTCTTTGGTGCCGTCTGCCTCGCCGCGATATTCATACAACCAAGCCCTCACCTGAGCCCCGCCTTCGAGGTAGACCGGGAATTTTAACCGCTCATACTCTTCGCCCTCAAACTGGTCGAGTTCCCTCAGCCTCTCCCTCTTCACGCCGTAGACCTCTCCCCGCACCGGAATACCGTCATCGTCGAGGACAAGCCCGGGATACCACCCCAGCCTGTAAAGGCGGCCCAGCACCCAGGCTTTTCCCCGTAAACTCGCCATTTTCATCCTGAAGTGATTGGAAGCTCCCTTCCGTAGGGTTCCATAAACAAAAACAAGCTCTCGCCGCCCCTCATCCACAAGTCACCTCCCCCTGGTCGAAGAAACGGAGGATCGTCCCATCTTCTCTTCCAGCCTTACTCACCTCGCCCCGAGGCTGCTGGCCCGGCTCTGTCATCGCCCCCGCCCGTATGATGCCAGCGGGAAACAGTGCGAACTTGCCCATCACGAGTGAGAAAACATCAGAAGATAGCGGCCCACAACGGCCAATCCCGGAACGTTGCTGCCCCGTCAGCTCCTGTCCTTCCCTACCCGCGCTCCCAGGGCGGCCTTCAGCTCTTCCAGGCCCTCCTCGAACTCCGCTGAGATGGGGAAAATATCCGCCTTGGAAAATCGGATCTGGAAGTTCCGCAGGTTTTCAGCGGCCCCCTCAAGATCCATCTTATTAGCCACCACCAGCCAATCGAGCTGCGAGAGCTCCTCATCGTAAAGCTTGATCTCCCTTCGCAGGGTTTCCAGGTCCTCAATCGGATCCCGGCACTCGCTTCCCGCCATGTCGATAACGAACAGGAGCAACCCGCAGCGGGTGATGTGCCGCAGGAACTCATGCCCGAGGCCCCGATTGTCATGCGCTCCCTCGATCAAACCCGGGATATCCGCAATCGTACACCGCTTGAAGTCCTCGAATTCCACCACTCCCACCATCGGATTCAGGGTGGTGAATGGATAAGATGCTACCTTGGGCCGAGCCGCACTCAGCTTGCTCGTCAAGGTCGACTTCCCGGCGTTGGGAAAACCCACCATCCCGGCGTCCGCAATCCTGCGGAGCTCTAGGTAAAAGACGCCCTCTTCGCCCTCGGTCCCCAGCGTAAATTCCTGGGGCGCCCGGTTTGTCGAGCTGCGGAATTGCCAGTTTCCTTTTCCGCCCGTCCCTGCCGCACAAAGGACAAACTCCTCGCCCTCCTCACACAGATCAGCCACCAGCTCCAGATCGATCCCTTCCTCACTGCGCTCCATCCTTACCGCTTCCGTGACAGTCCTCACCGGGCTCCTGTAGACCAGCGTACCGGGAGGCACCCTGCCAATCACTGGTTTCCCGTTCTTTCCGTGACGCTTCCAACTCTGCCCGTGCCCCCCGTCCTTGGCCACCAGGCGCGGATTATAGTGAAAGGTTTTCAGGTTATCCGTATGCCTGTCCACCCGCAGGATCACGGATCCACCTCGTGCCCCGTCTCCTCCGTCCGGCCCCCCACGAGGTACGTATTTTTCCCTCCGAAAACTGACCACGCCGTTTCCGCCATTTCCGGCCTTTGCGTATATCCTGATGTGGTCAACAAACACGGCTCACTCTTTGGACCCATCGACCCAAAAAAAAAATCTCCAATTCATAATTTAAGCAAATCGCCTGCCCTCCCCTTGACGGCCCCTCCCCTCCCCTCCAAGCTTTGGGTATGGCTGAACCGCCCAAGCAGGAATCTCCTATCCGGCTCCAGGGACAACTTCTCATCGCTGATCCCAGCCTCCGCGACGGCATTTTCCATCACTCCGTAATCCTTCTGAGTGAGCACACCAGCTCAGGCGGAGCGCACGGGTTGATCCTGAATCATCCTTCCGGCCACAAGGTCGGAGAGTTTCTCAAGGAGGAGGAGTTCTCTCCTCTCGCTCGTATCGATGTCCACGTGGGAGGACCTGTCTCGAGCGAGCATCTTACCTTCGCCGCACTCTGGTGGTCGGAGGAAAAGGGATTACGATTCGCTACCCGGATTTCGGCCCACGATGCTGTCAGGCATGCCCGGAACCCCGGGACCCTCGTCCGGGCCTTTGTGGGCTACTCAGGCTGGTCGGAAGGACAACTCGAGGGCGAGCTGCGCCACAGCTCATGGATCACCGCCAAACCAACTGCCGAACTGCTCGCCCGCAGCCACGACGACACCCTGTGGTCCGAGACTCTTCAAAACCTCTCGGCCTACCACAGGATCATCGCCGAGTGTCCTGAAGACCCTGGTCGTAACTGAGCGCCAGCACGCGTGCTGATTTACAGCTCTTTGAGGAGAACCGCAGACGGGCGGGCACTCTCCGCCAGCTTACGCATGCGATCCCCTGGAACGCGGTCGGGACCGCCGGGCCGATAGCCGAGAGTCTCGAAAAATCCTACCGCCCGGGTGGTTAGGGCGAACACGGAGTCTAGACCAAGGTCACGCGCTCGCCGCTCCGCAGCTTCCACCAGCTCCTTTCCATAGCCGAGTCCTTCGTGCGATTGCTTGACGTAGAGACAGGCCACCTCCGCAAGCCCCTCTTCGTAACAGTGGAGCGCGACGCATCCGACTACATTGTCATCTACACAGAGAACGAGGAAGTCGTCCGCCTTTTCTACGATTTCATCATAATCGCGGGGCACGAGGTGGGCCGCTCGTACTGAACGGCCGATCATCGTCAGCAACTCGGGCACATCGTCCTCCCGGAGAGGGCGAACTGCCCGGTAGCTGTCGGTGTGGACCATGGTACCCACCCCCTCGTTGGAGAAGAGCTCCTCTGCGAGTACTCCCTGCCGCCGCCCATCGAGGACGTGCACCCGCGGAACGCCTGCCCTACACGCCGCGGCCGCGGCCCGCAGCAACGCAGCTCCCTCGAGAGGTTCTTCTCCTTCCGCATTCTCCATCAACTCTGCCAGACTCGAGCACGCCACCGCATGCAGGGGCCGACCCGCACGCAGGACGCCTGGCCCGTTGACCAGGCCGATAAGCTTGGATGCGCCGAGGGAAACCCCAAGCGCACTCATTCCCTCGCCAAAGACGGCTTCCGCAGGAAATTCCAGGACCGCCGCCTGGCCACGGGCTAGGACGGGTGCGACCCCTTCCAAGTTCTCAACCCGGGCAAACTTGATCTCAAGGTCAGTCGCACGATCGGTCACTGCCATCCCAGCGCCCCTGCTGCCCCGGACTGCGATCACGAGGTTCACTCCAACCTCCTGCAACGCCTTGAGATCAAGGAGAGCCTCTGCGACAGCGGGCTCCGGCAGACCCTCATCCAGCATCACTACGAAAGTTCGGCCCTGGAACAGGGGAACATACTGCAAAACTCCTCTGACGTCACCAACAGCCATCCGCGCCTGAGATTCGGGAGGCTGGGGACAAGAATCAAGAGTCTTCCTGCCCTCTTCTCCCAATACCTTCATCTTGTTCTCCCATCTGGGCCCACCCTGGCCCGGACGGCCCCCCCGGAGACCTCCGATACCGATCGAATGCCCCGGTATTCTGAGAAGGTCGTCTGGTCGATTAAGCCCCCGGGGCCGGTAGGGCGCCTTTCGCAATCTGGGGCAGAATCTCCGCTGCGAGCAGGATCACTGGACTAACTCTCCTGCCGGGCTCCGGCTTCAATTCTGCTGGTTCTCCTCCTGTTCAATCCCCATCCGACGGCCACTACCAGTCCGACTGCTGCAAACCAGTCCCCGAAACGGGCATAGAGTGTCAAGGGAGCGTCCTCTGGAACATAAGCCGTGGCATAGCACCATCCCCTGGAGAGGTGGGAACCGCTTTCATTCTCAACAACCTGCCTGCCACCCTTTTTCCGGTCCAGAACCGTTCCATAACGATTGATTACCGCACTCACCCCGGTATTTGCACACCGCACCGTCGGTCGCCGAAACTCAATCGACCGGAACTTGGCGTTTGCAAAATGCTGGGCCGCGGCCTCGCTCTCCTTGAACCATCCATCATTGGTCACGTTCACAATAAGCTGCCCGCCCTTTTTCACATGGGGCCGCATCTTTCGCGCGACGGTATCTTCAAAGCAGACAGTGGGGACCAGGGTCAGCTCTCCTTTTGTGCTCGGTCCATGTGGCACCCGGATGAGCTCCACCTGCTCTCCCGCAGCGAAGGACCCTTGATACTGGGTGCCCGCTGAATACTCCCAGAGCTTCTGCAGGAATGGAATCTTGTCTACGTATGGAATGGTCTCCCCGAAGAGGACCAGGTGCTGCTTGCGATAGGTCAGATAGCTCGTCTCGCCGGCCGGCAGGGCCAGGATTGAATTATAGCTCCTTCCTCGTTCCTTACGCGTCAGGGGCGCGGCTGGAGCAGTTCTTTCTGCCTCACATTCAGGCAGACCAAACACCATCGTATACTGCTGACGCGGGTTAACTGCCTCAAGAAGCGCGTTAGTGACCGGCCAGAGAGACTGCTCGCCGTCCTCGGTGAAATTGAGCCAGCCGGGAACCGAGGCCTCAGGCCAGACGATCCACTCCGGGACATCAAGGATCACTGGATCCGTGCTGCCTGCTTCAGCGGCCTCCCGGACTCTGTCCTCATTACGCCGCTGCAACCCTTCCAGCGCATCCCGCGTCTCCTGCTCGTATCCCCGGTAAATTTCCTCATCCGTCCACAACTTGCGTGCGGCTTCCTGGGGGATATTCAACTGCACGAGGAGCACGCGAAGCGGAACGACCCGAGGTGGTGGTTCACCGTGCAGTTTCCAGATCCCGTATAAAAAGCAAGCGGTCATCAGGAGCATCGCAAATCCGAAATCCCAGTGCGCCCTCAGCCGACCGCTCCGGACTTCCTTACCCAGACCACGCCCGACCTGGACGATTACCGCCATCACGAAGACCGGCAGAAACGCAAGCCCCGTTACCCCGACAAGGTCCGCACTCTGTGCCAGGACGGGCTGGTCATGAAAGGAAACTCCCAGACCGTTCCATCCGAATCCTGTCAGGAACCACCCCCGCACCCACTCCAGCCCACACCAGAGTCCTGCATTGACGGCGGCGAACATCAGAACGCGTCGAGACTCCCGCCAAGACTTCCCTCGATGATCTCTCTTACCCGCCATCCGCTGCCTCACCTTACCCGCAATCCCACTTTCCGGGTCGCGGGACACCTTTTTAAGTGCACGCCAGGGGTTACCCGCTCCTGCCGCGAAGAGCCCCCAGAGGGCAAAATAGAGGGCCAAGAAAAAAGAAACCGCGTACCACCCAAGGTCTCCCACCTCGGAGAGCCACTTCAAATTGATCAACCAGAATGACAACCCGGCCAGGTAACCGGCACCAAAGCCGAACAACTTCCTCCTTTTTCCCCCGCCCGCCCAGACCGCAACAAGCAGGGGAACCAGACCGAGCCAGACCATCACCGGCAAATCATAGGGGGAGTGGCACATCGCAAGCATCACTCCCGCCAGCAACGCCAGCAACCATGGCCATATCGTCCGCACTAGTCCCATCAACGCCCGGATTCTCTACCTGGAGACACTTAAAAAAAGTAACAAAACCAGATTTCCTCTCCGTATTTTGAATCTTCCAATTGATTAAGATATCCTTAATACTCCGCTCCCGTTCATCCTGACGCACAAATGAATGTTCCCCGCTCTGTTCTGCAGCGACGGCAGTTTATCCGTGCCAGTTCCACACTGGCCCTCGGAGCAGCCGCGGCCGCACTGGCAACCTACAGACTCTTCCGGGGCCCCGGGCATTCAACTTCCGCTGGCACCTCGCTCGCATTTCCCAAGGACACCTCTTATTCAGCTTCCTCAGAATCCACCGAAGCTATCCTGCCCGAAGTTGCCCTGCCAGAAGTAGCCTTGCCCGAATCTCCCACCCCCCAACTTCGCCTCCTCGAGAACGAGGACCACTACACCCAGTTCCTCCAGAGTCTCAAGCTCCGCCATCTTTCCCCCCGGGAAATTATCGACCCTCACCGGGGCGTGATCGGGGAGGTAGGCAACTGCCTCCCACCCCTGCACCTCTGGGAAAACGTTACCCCGACCCTCCGGGTCGCGGATGAAATACGCGAACGTCTCAAGGTTCCCCTGTGCGAGATCACTTCCTGCTACCGGTCCCCGTCCTATAACGCGATCGTCCCCGGCTCCGTGGCCGGATCCTACCATACGCGAAATCAGGCCCTTGACCTTGTTTACTTATGCCCGCCCTTGAAGGCATTCAGGATGGCCCTTCAGCTTCGCGAGGAGGGCTTCTTCCGCGGAGGCGTGGGCCTCTACCCGACCTTCATTCATCTCGACACCCGCGGTCACGCGGCGACCTGGAGACGGATCTAGCCACGGGAGGAAACTAGGGTTCCGCCTCCATCCGCTGGTGGGCGTCCATCCTCAAAGAGTGCCAGAGGTCTCCCAGCCCGTCCCTCACTGCCTTCTTGCTGGCGGCAAGATCAGCAGCCCCCGGAGCACCCCTCCCAAAAAGGTAGTACTTAATTTTGGGTTCGGTGCCACTCGGCCTGACCGCAAAGCGTCGACCATCTTCCAAGTCTACCAAGAGCATTCCTGTCTTTGGAACTAGATCACCCTCTTCGTCATAAATGTCCTCCCGGCTGAAGTCCCGAACCTTCCCTACTGCTACGCCGGCCAGCTCGGAGGGAGGATTTTCTGAGTAAGACCTCGAAAGTGCCGCTATCCTGGCTGCCCCTCCTGCACCCTCGAGAACGATACTTGTGTTCAGCTCATCATGAACCCCGAATTCGTGATACAGCTCATCCAGAAGATCGGTAATTTTCTTCCCCTCGCTCTTTGCGAAGGCTGCCAGCTCAGCAAACATGACCACCGCACCGTTGCCATCCTTGTCCCGAACAAAGTCACAGCCGAGATATCCATAGCTTTCCTCCCCGCCAAAGACCAGGAACCTGGAGTATTCGAGCTGAAGGGTCCTCTTCTCTTTCTCCCCTAGCGCACGGTAGTCGCCCCTCTTGTCGACCGGGATCGTTTCCTCGTACTTGCGGAGCTTTTCACCAATATACTTGAACCCCGTCAGCGTGTTCACCACCCCGATTCCGAAGCGCCGTGCGACTGCAGCCTGGAACTCAGAGGTAACGAAAGTCTTGACCAGGGTTGCCCGGCTTCGATTCGACTCCGAGATGATTCCCTGTTCGAAAAAGGTCTTGATGCGATACCAGGCCATCAACGTTCCGAGCTGGTTTCCGCTCAGGAGCTGCATCTCACCTGCCGCATTGCGCACCGCCACTCCCATCCTGTCACAGTCAGGGTCGGTTCCGATGGCTGCCTCGGCTCCCGTTTCACAGGCCAGATCAATAGCCATCTGCAGGGCGGAGGCATTCTCCGGGTTCGGCGAATTGACGGTGGAAAAGTCTCCGTCCTGCTCATCCTGGCCTTCGACCGTTGTTACTTCAACGCCAAGCTCTCGCAGCATGGGGACGATGATCCAGCCCCCGGTCCCATGCAGATTAGTATAAACTAACCGCGCCGGACGCTTTTCAAGCAGATCGGGGCGCAGGAGGACTGTCCGTAACTTATCCATGTACTTCCGGTCCATTTCTTCTCCTATTATGTGGACCACACCCCGTTTATCAGCAGGAAGAGGGTCGTCGCTCTCGCTGCCCAAGGCGTTCACCTCCGCTATGATTCCACTGGCATGTGGCTCCACGATCTGTCCTCCATCCCTGAAGTAAGCCTTGAAGCCATTGTCGTGGGGGGGATTATGGCTGGCGGTAAGGACCACTCCTGCGTCGGCCCGCAGCTCCCGCAGGGCGAAGGACAGCTCCGGTGTGGCCCGGGGCCCGTCGAAGAGATAGGCTTCGCACCCAAGCTCAGCGCATATCTCGGCACAGTGGCGGGCAAAATCTTCAGAAAAGTGGCGCGTATCGCATGCAATAACAAAGGCCGGCTGGTGAGCTTTGCCGTTTTTTGCGAGGTCGCGCTTCACGTAGGTAATGAAGCCCCGCATGGCCCGACTCACGTTGTAGAAATTCATCGCGGCGGTACCGAAGCAGGGAAGCTCGGGCCGGGCTCTCTCTGCTCCCTTCCCCAGCTCCACCCGGGCCACTATCCTGCCAATCGTCCTGCCCCGGAAACCACCTGTGCCGAAAGACATGGTCTTGTAAAAACGATCATTAAGTTCCTCCCATTCCTCACCCTGCACTAGTTCTGCGATCGCTGCCTCAGCCCTTTCATCATCCGTCTCCTCGAGGAAAAGCTCGATGTTCCTCCGTGAATCTTGCAGCAACTCACCTGTCACGGCGGCTACAGCCAATTCCTCTTTCCAGTCACTCATTGTCGTCCCCACCGTATTGATGATAGTAATATGAATCCAGCCGTTTTAGCTCAAGAGCAGGCGGAAGAAGACCCTGCCGCCGGCGTCCAGCAGCCCGAAGCAGCATTCATGCCTTCAATTTTATTTCATCGATCATTTCATGATTCAAAGGATCAACCGATCAAGCGAACTCCGGTCCACACTTCCCCTCGGGGACACCGACGCATACCGCCTTGTTGATGGTGCTGGAGACGGAATACCCGGAATCTATCTAGAGAATCTGGCCGGACGCTACCTGTTCTCGTCCGAAGGTCCGGCAACACCTTCCGCGCTCCTCTCCTGGGCCGGCGAACACCCCCATCTGCCTTCTTACTGGAAGCGCCTGGACCAACAGGACCGGGAATCTCCGACTCATCTCGCTGGCCCTCCACAGGAAACACCTTTCGAAGTCCGGGAATGCGGAGCGCGATTTCTGGTGAGCCTTCAATCCGGATACTCACAGGGTATTTTCCTGGACCAGCGGGATAATCGTGCCCGGGTTCGCGCCCGCTGCAGTCCGGGCCATACGGTTCTGAACACCTTCGCTTACACCGGATCTTTTTCGGTCTCCGCCGCCCTCGGCGGAGCCTGTACTACGACCCTGGACCTCTCACAACCTTACCTCGACTGGGCCGGCAAAAATCTCACCCTGAACGGGATAGATCCCGCCTCCCACCATTTCTGCAAGGGAGACACCTTCCATTGGCTCCGCCGCTTCGCGAAGCAGGGACGACGCTTTACCGGGCTCATTCTGGATCCTCCCACCTTTTCCCGGGACGACCGTGGCAGGGTGTTCCGTGCAGAGCGGGATTACGACTCGCTGGTAGCCCTTGCCTCCAAATGTCTTTCACCCGGGGGCTGGCTGCTGTGCACCACCAACTGCCGCCGACTCCCCGAGGCTGCCTTCGCCCGCATGGTCTCTTCTGCCCTTCCCCGCGGCGTCCGTCTGGAGAGCCATCCCATGCCGCCAGACTTTACTGGAACTCCCTATCTGAAGACCCTCTTTGTCGAGACCTGAACCTGCACCCCGGGGAGGTCCGGGAACAACCACCAGAGAGGATGGGCCTACGACCAGCCCGGATCTGCACTGGGGCCTGTTGCCTGCTGGCGTAATTTACTCAAGTTCAGGTTTTTTCTGGTCCGGAAGTTCCACATCCGGTTCCGGGAGCTGGTCGAAGCGAAAGCGGAACCGGTTGCCCTTGTTCATGCTTTCGATGCGTTCCCTGATCTCTCCGGGGGCAGAGGCCTTGTCCTGCTCCGTATCCCAAGGACCCTCGAAAAGCACTTCACCCTCGACATCCTTTACGATCACTTCCTTTCCCCCCTCCGTGGTCTTCATCTCCACGCTCCCATTTTCGTCCTTGAACATGAAGCTGCTTGAAGACTTGAAGTTGAAGTTGAAGGCTCCTCCATTCTCGTTGTTCGGCTGGAGGTCGCGGAAAAGGTCAAAATCCAGTTTTAAGCCCGCTCCGTTCTGCTCCATGTCCTGCAGCTGCTTCTCGAGACGCTTCCACTGTCCTCTGAGCTGGCGCTGGAGACCATCACCGCCCCCCGGCAGAAGATTATCCAGATCGCGCGGTAGCTCCGGCAAATTGCGAAACCGCGCGCCCGGGCCCTCCCCTTCCTGCGGTAAAATACGCGGAGCATTGGGTTCCGCCTCTGGACGCGCCGCCAGTTCAACTTCACGCTCCTTCTTCTCTCCTCTGCTCAGCACAGTCAGAACCACCTTGTCACCCGGCTTCCGTATACGGATGGCATCCCGCAAGTCCCCCTGCCCGGTCACTACCTCTCCTTCTACCTCAAGAATGATGTCATGCTGTCTCAGTCCCATCTTCGACGCAGGACTGTCCGGCGCAACATAGTCCAGGACCGCACCCTCCTCGATTCCGAGGTGAGCCTGCAGGGTCTCGTCAACGGGCTTGCTCAGCACTCCAAGCCAAGCCCCGGCAGGAGGCACCGC
>MDTG01172845.1_pt1 | contig 11702 bp, 1 predicted proteins | sample 811421 | NCBI WGS metagenome assembly MDTG01 (sample SAMN05326645, study PRJNA326480) | marine metagenome | isolation source: seawater | place: Pacific Ocean: South East | collected 2011
ACAGCTTGTTATACTCACTGTACTAGAGCTTGAATTATTAATTGTTAAGTCAAGAATAACTATACTATCACACCCGTTTTTGTCAATAAAAGTACTATCATAAACGCCAGATAAATTATAGAGATTTCCATTCCAGTAATAATTCGTACAAGAGTTTACTTGAATGAAATTGATTTGGTCTCTATTTATTGTTAATATTAAATTTACAACTGAATCACACCCGCCAACATTTTTATAAATATTGGTGAAAGTTCCAGAGCTATCATATACTACGCCATCCCAAATATATGAGTTGCAAGAATTTTTTATGATGTTTGTGGTATCGGATTTATTAATAACTAAATTAAGAGTAGCTATACTATCACAACCTTTTGAATTAATCCCATTCCAAATATATGTTCCTGATCTAGTATATGTATTGTTATTCCATGTATAGGCATCACAAGTATTAATATTAAAGTTACTTGCTGTTTGAGATAAAACATATAAATTTAAAGTAATCAAGCTGTCACAGTTATTAGCATTTTTTGTTTTTTGGACATAATGGCCAGTAGCGAAATAACTTATGCCATTAAGAATATAAGAGTTACCTTGACAAATTGTGTCTAAAATTAAATTAATAGATGATTTTTTAATATCAAGATTTAAAATTATGATACTATCACAGCCTGATGCATTTGTACCTATCCAAGTATATACTCCTGAACTGTCATAATTAGTTCCGTTGAATAAGTAATTGTCGCAAGATGTAATAGTTTTTATTGAAAATGAATCATATGCACAACTACTATCATCAAAAAAAGCATTAGAATCATAATTACATGCAAGCTTATCAGTACATCCAAAATTTAATAATGAATTTGTTGAAGCTTGACTTAAAAATTTTGTGTTGTCCAAAATTGTTTCAGATTCTATTTGAATAAAATTAGATTTATTAACTAAAATATGATTTTTCAATGAATTGCTTGAAAAGGAATCTGCAGTACTTTTGAGATTTTGACTATTGGCTACAATAGAAAAAAGAAATAAAAAAAAAAGAATTTTTATAAATCTCATAATCAGCAATTAAAATATATAAATTAAAAGAATTATTGTGATAAATGATTAAATGTTAACAGCAAATTTAAAATTTATTATTAGAAAAAAATTACTTAATCGAATTAGTAATTACAAGTTTTCTAAAATTAATTTAATTTTTAAAAATTATTTCTTGTAATAACAATGGATAATTTATTTAATAGTCTTAATCCAGCTTTTACCTTTATATGTTTTTCTAAATTTTTCAACGTCTAGTCTATTATTACTTTTTTTTGCAAAAACATAGAACTTATTGTTATATGGAATATATTCTAGTAAACTATCACTTTTTCTGACAACTTTCTTAGCATTTTTTTCTGAGCTAAACACTTCAGATACAAGAATATAGTAGGTCTTATTTGAATCAAAATTTTCATTATTTGAATTTTGGTATTTATTCTCATTTTCTTTAAAAGATCCTAAATTATCTTTGCCTAGGTCCTGATCATTATCTTTTTTTGCTAATTCATTATCAATTTCTTTAGTATTTGCTTCTTTTTTAGATTCTTGACTCTTGAATGTTTTAGTATTGTCTATTTCTTTAGTTTTATTTTCAGTAATTAAATTTTCTCTTCCAATTTTGTTCAAAAGTGAATTGTATTCAGCAATCATAGTTGATACAGTTTTTTGATCAATTTGATGAAAAATAATATCAAATTCAACTCTTCTATTTAAAGCTCTAGATTCTTCTGTTTTATTATTACTTATAGGAGATTCTTCACCATAAAAATCAATTGTTAGCCTGTTCTTATCTATACCTCTTTTAACAAAAAAACTTTGAACTGATTTAGCTCTTCTTGCAGAGAGGCTTAAGTTATACTTTTCTGATCCCTCCTCAGATGCATGCCCTTCAATTACTAAGTTCATGTTTGGATTCTTAAGCATTAAAATTGATAAATCTGTTAGTGTATTGTATGATGAGTATTCAATTTCATCTTTATCAAAACCAAATTGAAGGTTTACTAAAGCGTTTTCTAAAATATTCTTTTCATTGTAACTTAAAATTGGACAACCTTGTGCATTTTTATCTCCAAACAGATTAGGACATACATCAAATTTATCAGGAATTCCGTCTTTGTCAGTATCAGGACACCCATTAGCCTGCTTATCTCCAAATAAGTCTGGACAAATATCTAAACTATCAACAATACCATCTTTATCCTTATCTAATGATTTAATCACTTCTTTCTTTTCTTCAATTATATTATCAATTTTTTCATCGGGAACAAATTCATAAACAAGTGTAACTTCATGAGATCCATTTGAGTATGGAGAAACTTCATTAGTTGAAATATCATATGAGTAAACTGATAGTAATTTGCCAAGATCTAAACCAACATAAAGACTTGGACCAAAATCTTCTCTGTAAGATGCCCCCACCCAAACTTTGTTTCTAACTCTAAAGTTAACATTCAAATCATACTGACTACTTTCTTTTGCAGTTTTTAGTAAAACTGATGGATGTATACTCCAATTTTCATTTATCTTTTTTTCATAGGAAATCATGGTGTAAAGATGTGAATAGATTACATTTGAATTAGATTCAGTGAGTTCCATATTAGCATTTAGAAGACCAGGAATAGAAACTCCAAAGGCGTAATTTTCAAACTTGTATAGTGCTCCAAATGTAGCCTCTGGTACAATATCATCGTTAGAGATTATTGCTGGATCAAGCTCACTTGTTGAAATATCAACTTTTGCAAACCCTCCTGAGATACCTAAAAAAAGTTCAGAATTTTCAAAAGGTACTCTATGAGAATAAGCTAAAGAAGCTCCAGTTTTACTAAAGGCACCACCGGTCTGATCATCGAAAACATTAAGTCCTAGTCCATTATTTCCATATCCTTTGTTTAATGAAAAAATATTGGTTCCAATTCCTTTATCGCTAAAACCAATCCATTGTTGTCTCAAAGATAACTTGGCTATTAAATTATCTGTCTCTCCAACAGCAGCTGGATTAATACTTGAATAATTAAATTGATACTGAGATTGTATTGGAAATTGTTGAGCGTTAACTACAATTCCATTACAAATTAATGCTAATAATATGTAATAAGTAATTTTTTTCATCATTTTACAAGTGTTATTACTCCTGTTATGTCAGCATAATCAGAATTTTTGAATTTAATTATATAATAGTAGTCGCCACTAACTAGAACCTCTCCATTATTAGCAGTTCCATTCCAAGTAAATGTCATATTATTTCCTTTATAGTAGAATTCTTGTTTCCCCCATCTATTTAAGATAATTACCTCAATTTCATCATTTATATCCATTACAGGTTGCCATACATCGTTAATGTTATCAAAGTTGGGTGATATAATAGAAGATTCATTTATGCAGTCAAAACCACCGTTAAAATCTAGATTAATTGAATTGGTGATTGAACAACCATTTATATCTGAAATGGTTATATTGTACAAGCCACTATATGCTGAGGCTTGTAAATTATCAATTAAAAAGTAGTTTTGATTTTCTGAAATTTTAATGTTATTTAAAAATATATCAAATGGTCCTGTTCCTCCATTTATTGATAAGATTTCTATTGATCCGTCTTTAGTTTCAGCACAAGAAGAATTACTGCTTTGAATAGATGCAGAAATGGAATCATTTTGTGAAATAAAGAACGAATCAGTCTTTGCACAATTATTTTCATCAATTATAGTAAGCTTATATGAATTTGAAGAAATATTATTAAGCATTAGACTATTGTTTGAAGAATTAGTCCAAAAAATTTGGTAATTTCCTTTAGCATTACTCACGCTAACTTCAATTGAGCCAGTAGATTCTCCATAACAATCAACATTGTTTAGATTTTCTAATGTTATTAATATTTCATCTGGCTCATTTATTTCATATAATTTGCTTATTGTACAATTATTTAAATCTTTCACTACAAAATTATACATGCCGTTATTTAAACTATTGGCTTGAGAAATATTCGAAATAATATTTCCATTTGAGTTTATAAATTCAAATGTGTAAGGAAGCTTACCTCCTACAACGTTTGTAAAAATACTACCATTGTTGTAGTTATAGCAAGTAGGTGAAACAATTGAATCTGAAAGTATTAACATTTTTGTTGGGTTTGTTAATATAACTTCTAAATAATTTTGACAACCATTAGAATCTACTATCGTTATATTATTATTTCCAGCAAATAAATTATTAAATATAATTGAGTCTGTGCTAGAGTAGCTAGCATTATACGACCCCATATTTGCTGTATATGGTGTAGTTCCACCAACCACTTTTAAAGATACAACCCCATTAGAATCATTGTAACATAGAGGGTTCTCTGATTTTTTTACAATAGTCAATGGTTCTGGCTCATCTATATAAACTGTATCTAAATAATCACATTCTTTACTATCTGTGAGTTTAAGATAATAAAAACCTTTTTCTAAATTTGATAGATTGGTTTGATTAGATGTAAATAAACTTGGGCCATCCCATGAGATATCGTAAGGTGGTGTACCTCCAATATTTGATAATCCTATATTACCATTTGCGTTTCCAAAACAATTAATGTCATTATAATTTAATGATGGGTTTATTATTGAAGGTTCGTAGATTATAACTGTATCTGATACAGTGCAATTAGCCGAATCTGAAACGTTAACTATAAATGTGTCAGCGTAAAGATTAACTGCTGACTGAGTTGTTTGAATATTTATATCATTCCATAAATAAGAATAATTACCAGAGCCACCTGAAACATAAACGATAGCTTCACCTGAATTATTATCAAAACATGATAAATTAATTTTAGAGATACTATCAATTGTCAATGTAGTTGCAGATTGGGTTACAGTTGTATTTCCGCTTATGGTGCAGCCATTAGAATCTGTTACCAAACACGTGTATGTAGATGCTGGAAGGCCAAAAATAGATTGTGTTGTATTTCCATTGCTCCATAAAAATTGATATGGAGCATTACCACCTTGTATTAAGGCTGATGATGAGCCAGTTGAAGTACCTGAGCAAGAAACAGAAATTGTGTTAAATGACAATGATAATTTATGAATTGCATCTAAATAAATAGTATCTGTTACTTTACAATTTAATGAATCAAAAATTGTTATGTAATATTGACCTACAGCTAGATTACTGTTAATATTGTTTGTTGTAGAGTCTGACCAAAGATAATTGTAATTAGTACCTGTTCCACCGCTAGGTGTTACTATTAAGATACCATCGTTTCCGTCAAAGCATGTAACTGAGTCAATTGTATTTAAATTAGAAATTATTTTCGAGGGTTGTGGAACAAAAAATGAAAATGAAGAATCAATGCAACCATTTCCATCAACAATCCTTAAATTATAATTGTCACTTGAAACGCTAATACAACTGTTTCCAAACTGTGCATTTGACCAAAACAATGAATAAGGAGATGAACCTCCCGACATCCTGTTTATGTCAATTCTACCATCGTTTCCGTTGTAGCAGCTAGTGCTTTTGATTGAGAAACTATCAATAGAGATTGGATTTAATTCTGGAACAGTACTAGAAAAAATATCTGGAGGACATCCATTTGCATCTGTTACAGAAACATAATATGTTATACCACTACTAAGTCCTGTTGATGTATTAGTTGTTGAACCAGTTGATGACCATGTGTATGAATATGGTGGTGTTCCACCAGATGGAACAATTGTTAATGAACCATCATTACCTCCGACACATGAAATAGTATCAACAATGAAACTCGCTGTAACTCCGCTAGCTGATCCAAGAACTATTGTTGATGAATCAATACATCCATTGTTATCTACAACAACCAAAAAGTATTGACCTTGAATTAAATTATTGGCAACTGAATCATTTGATACAATATTGTTAGCAAAATCGTACCAAGAATAAGAATAAGGTCTTGATCCTCCTGTTGTTGTTGATGATATTGAACCATCAGTTCCATTTATACATGAAACTGTTTTTTCTATTGATGTGGTAACATCTAGGCTATCAGGCTCATTTATTTCAAAGATAACTGGAGAAGCGTTTGTGTTACAGCCTCTGTTATCTTTAACAAAAACGAAATAGCTTCCTGTACCTAAACCATTTATTGAAAAGTTTTGAGATCTATTATACCATTCAATTAAATATGTTCCAGAACCACCTGTTGGATTAACAGAAGCAATTCCATTAGAACCTGAATTACATGAAACATCAGTTGTTGTAATATTTGCCGAGACTATGTCTGGGTGGTTAATTGTTATAGTTTTAGTTGTTGCACAATTATTAACATCATTAACTATGCAGCTGTAAGAACCTTTTGAAAGGTTACTTACATTTGATGTTGTTAGTCCGTTAGACCATAAAAAAGTATAGGGGCCACTTCCACCAGATGTAAATATTTGAGCAGTACCGTCGTTGTATCCAAAACAGCTTGCATTTGTTGAGATTATGTTTGTTGTAACTGGGGCAATAGGTTGATTAATATTTATCAACTGAGGTCCTTGAGTTGAGCTACATCCATATACATCTGTTGCTGTAACAAAATAATTTCCAGAACTAAGATTTGAAATGAATTGGTTATTACTTCCAGAAGGAGTCCAAAAGTATGTGTATGGAGGTGTTCCTCCGTTAGCTACTGCAAATGCAGTTCCATCTGAACCGTTATGACAAGAAACAGGTGTAGTGTTTGAAGAAATTGATATGTCATTGGGTTGATTAATTGTATAATTAATTACAGTTGAACAACTATTAATATCAGAAATAGTTATAGCATATGTTCCAGCACTTAATGCATTAATATTTACTCCACCATAATCTATGTTGTATGGGGGTGTTCCTCCAATTGTAGTTAAGTTAACACTACCATTTGAGCCTTGGAAACAAGTTACATCATTAGTAGATGTGTTTGCAATAATAGGATCAGGACTTTGAATAATTACATTAACCATGTCTAAACATCCATATTGATCTTCAACTAGTAAGGAATAATGGCCTTCAACTAATGAAATTGTACTTGAGAAAGGTTGATTGAAATATATTTGATTATTTGATAAATTAGTTAATATATTGTTATAAGGTGCACCACCTCCACTATTTGACCAAGATAATACACCACTTTGTCCATTGCATAAAGGTTGAGTAACGATTTCATTAATTTTTACATTACAATTAGGTTCATTAATAATTTCAGATAAACTTGATGAGCATCCGTTAGAGTCAGTAATAGTTACAGAATAATTACCTGATTTTAAATTACTAATATTAGGTAATGAAGATGAATAACCATTAGGACCAGTCCAAGAATAATAATATGGTGCAGTTCCACCTGTTAATGAGTTTATACTAATTGAACCATCATTTGCTCCATTTAAAGAAACATTATTTGATACTAAGTTAAACTGTAAATTATTTGGTTGAATTAAAAAATAGTTTTGCTGAGCGATGCAACCATTTTTATCAGTTACTAAAACACTATAGCCCCCTGAAAATAGATTTTCAATTGTAGAGTCTGTACTAATTACTAATGAAGGTGTTGTTAAATCAAACCAGCTGAAATTAACAGGTTTAGTTCCTGTTACAATGTTAGCTTTCAAAGCTCCATCATTACTCCCATTACATGTTACAGAATTCTCACTGATGCTGATAGTTAATGGTACTGAATTCAAAATATTTATATTATTAGATACTATATTACATCCTTTGTCGTCAGTAATATCTACAATGTAAGTGCCAGCTAATAGATTTGTTGCTGTTTGGCTAAATTGTCCGTTATTCCAATTATATGTGTAGTTTAGATTACCTCCACTTACAAAAACAGTTGCAGTTCCATCATTTCCAGGAATACAGCTTACTTTTGTTGTTTGAAAACTATCAATTGTTAAAGGATTAGGTTGTAAGATATCGAAATTTTTTATTCCACTACTACATCCGTTGACATCTGTAACAACCATATTATAATTTCCATTATATAGTTGATTTGGATTTAATCCTCCCCAATCAACACTGTAAGGAGCAGTTCCACCCGTTATTAGTTCGGAAACATTTCCGTCATTCAATCCATAACAACTTACATCATTGATTGTTAATGATACATTAATTGAATCTGGGCTGACAACCGGTAAGTTTAAAATACCAGCACACCCGACAGCATCAACAACAACTAGTTGCCAAACACCAACTGGTAATTGAACAGGATTATTAGTTGATGTAAATTGAGAACCATTAATACTAGTTGGAAATACTCCATTTGTATTATATAGCGAGTTGCTGTATGGAGGAATACCGTTACTATTTGTCCAACTTATTTGAGCTAAATCTCCATAACATTTTGGTTCAATGTATAAACTGTCAATAACTATATTACAATTTGGTTCAGTAATAATTTGTGTGAAAGATTTTGTGCAAAATTGTTTGTCAATTATTTCTAAATTGTAAACTCCAGGCTGAAGATTGTTGATAGATCTAGTGTTACTTGTAAAATTATTGGGCCCAGTCCAACTGTATGTATATGGTGGTGTACCACCAATTGGAAATGATGTTATCGACCCATTGTTAGCACCTGTAGTAGTTATATTGTTGACACTAAAAGTTGAAGTTATCTGAGATGGTTGTGTTATGGAATTTGAAAACGAATTATTACAACCGCTTCCATCCGTTATAGTAACATCATAATTTCCAGCTTTTAAGTTACTAATTATTGGTGTATTTTGTCCCGTTGACCATAGGTAGGTGTATGGTGGAGATGCACCTGAAACAGTTGAAATAGTTAATATACCATTCGAATCACTATTGCACAGTAAATTTGTCGCGTTTATGGTTGCGTTAATTTCATTTGGTTGAATGACATCAAGATTACCGGTTGTTAGTGGACATCTATTACTATCAAGAACTAGCGCAGAATATGTGCCAGCTGTTAAGTTTGATATTGATGAAGTTGTGGAGCCATTATTCCACAAATAACTATAAGGTGTTGTTCCACCAGTTACTGTTAATGCAAGAGAACCATCTGAAAAATTAAAACAAGAAGTTGGAAGAGATACATAAGAGAAGTTCAAAGGGCTAGGCTCAATTACATTTGCAATTGCATTTACCTCACAGCCATTATTATCCTTTACATTTGCATTGTATACTCCGGCAAAAAGTGATGATAACGTCTGTGAATTTTGACCATTTGGCCAAGAGTACGTGTAAGGAGGAGTTCCACCAGATGGGACAGCTGTAATTTCACCATCTCTATATCCATTGCATGTCACGTTTTCAACCTCAAGGTTGACATTTAGAGAATAAAGAGGTTCGTTGACTTGGTAAGTTCCAACATATAAACAGTTAGTAGAATCTAAAATGGTAACATTATAGACATTTCTGTTAAGATTTATTGCTGGGTTAGTTGTTTGTCCATTACTCCAATTAACAATATAGTTTGGCCCTGATGAAAATGGGTTTCCACCACTGATATTTAAGCTAATTTGTCCATCATTGCCTGCATTACAACTTACATCTTTGACAACTTCAGTTACCGTTAATTGAGTTGGTTGGCCAATTATTAAATTTGAAACTCTTTGGCAACCTTTGCTATCTTTTACTATTAATTGGTAATTTCCTATGTTTAGATTACCAACTGATGGTAAAGTAGATGGAACAGTGGTGCTCCATGAGTAACTGTAAGGAGGTGTTCCTCCAGTTGGTACAGATGTTGCTGACCCATCATTACCACCAAAACAACTAACATCATTGATAAAAATATTGTTATTTATTTGATCTGGTTGATTTATTGAGACTGAATCTATAATAACGCATCCATCGTTATCAGTTACGGTATAGTTATAAATACCCTGAATTAAACCCGTAATACTATCAATATTTTGTCCATTAGACCAATTGATTGAATAAGGAGGTAATCCGCCACTTACGTCTAATGAAGCACTACCATTATTGTTTCCAAAGCATGTTGTGTTATATGTGTTTTCAATTACTATTAGTTCTAAACTTGGTTCAAAAATATTTAAACTATCATCTGTTATAGTACAACCATTAGCATCTGTGACTAAACAATCATATGAACCTGCTATTAGTCCGATAGCAGTCCGTGTTGTTTGTCCATCACTCCATAAATATGTATAAGGTGGAATACCTCCAGTTACATTAACTGTGGCCGTACCATCATTTCCAGATTTACACTTGACATTAGATGTGATGGTTTGTGTTATTGATAGAGAAGTTGGTTGATTTATTGAGAAAGATGAGGTATCAATACAAGAATTAATGTCAGTAATTGTTACATAATAATTACCACTTACTAATCCAGTAATTGTCGGACCCGTTCCAATAAAATTATCTACTGCATTGTAAAAATTGTATGAATATGGTGAAGTACCACCAGAAACAGATACATCAGCTCTTCCGTTGTTAAATGTATTACAACTAACATCAACAGTATTAACGGTTGTTGAAATAATAGAGGGTTGGTATATTACAAACGGTTGAAATGCAGAATTACAACCTTCACTATCCCTAACTGAGTAACTATATACACCAAATGATAAGCTATCAACAGATAGTCCAGTTTTACCATTAGACCATGTAATGGTGTATGGTGGGGTACCTCCAATAGCAACTACTTGAGCAGACCCATCAGACACTCCAAAACATGATGCTGAATCAACAGTAATTGTAGAGCTTATTGGTAAGTTTGGTTGGTTGACAATAATATTAGTTAGTGACTCAGTGCAATTTCTACTATCTGTTACTGAAACACTGTATCTGCCTGCTGATAAATTATTATTTGGATTACTAATTGATCCGCCGCTCCATGCATAACTATATGGACGATCTCCTCCAAGTACATTTAAGCTAATACTTCCATCACTACCTCCATTACAAGTTACATCAGTCGTATTTTGTGAAATGGTGATCGCAGTATCAGGTTCATTTATAACAAATGGAGTCGATGTTCTAGAACAACCTGACGCATCAGTAATAGTACATTGATAGGTTCCTGCTGGTAAGCCCGTAGCTGTTCTGTTTGTTTGTCCATTAGACCAAAGATATGTGTATGGTGGATTACCACCACTAGCTGTTATTCTAGTTGATCCATTTGATCCTCCTAGACATGAAACATGCGTTACTGCTCCAAAAGAAATACCAATATTTGATGGTTCAGTAATAACAATATTTTGAGAAACTACTGAACATCCTGATCCATCAGTTACTGTGCATGTATAGTTTCCTGCAGTTAAATTTGTAGCAGTTCGAGTAGTTTGCCCATCACTCCATAAGTAAGTGTATGGTGCAGTTCCACCGCTTGCTAAAATAGTTGCTTGTCCATCATTTGATCCAAAACAACTAGCATTTTGTTGAGAAGCTAATGAAACAGAAATTTGTTGTGGGTTAGTGATTGAAAAAGAAACTGGATTACCAGAAAAAGAACATCCATTTGCATCTGTGATACTGTAAGTGTAATTACCAGCTGTGAGGTTGTTTATTGTTGTTGAGGCAGTTGGTGAACCGCTGTATACTCTCGTTGTTCCGTTACTTAATTGTAAAGTATATGGAGGTGTTCCAAGGTATGTTGTTAGAACGAGGCTTCCATCATTTGCACCAAAACAACTAATGTTTTGAGTTGATTGGATACTGCTAATGGGACCAGGTTGACTAATCATGAAATCTAG
>MDTG01196402.1_pt1 | contig 11702 bp, 10 predicted proteins | sample 811421 | NCBI WGS metagenome assembly MDTG01 (sample SAMN05326645, study PRJNA326480) | marine metagenome | isolation source: seawater | place: Pacific Ocean: South East | collected 2011
AGAAGTAAAATACTCAGGTAAAGATTCTCTTACTTTTCTTACCTTAAAATTTTTAAGTCTTCTTTTACTACCGTAATCAATCGCCATTTATATACTCACCGATGTATTTTGAAAATCTAGTATCGCTCTAGAAGATGAAAGTCCTGTATCTATATCAATAACGTAATTTCTTAAGGGTCTTATAGTATTTTGATTTGCCGGCGTGGTGGATAACGTAATTGATGTTCCTTCAAATGCAGCAGGATTAAATCCTATGATATTTACTATTCCTGTAGTTGTTCCATAAGAGCCAATATTATCAACTTCAACTGTTCCATCAACCGATACTATCTGCAGTTTAGTATCAGAAGCTTTATTACGAATAGAGCATGTTTGTGAATTAAAAGTAAACTGTGTTGATGATATAGTAGGAATTATAGGATCCGGATCTGCTATAGCTACCGGAAATGTTACTGTATATGATTGTATTGAATTAACAGTTGGCACAAAAGATTGCTTCATTTTAACGTCTATTTTTGAATTTAAAATTGCAGAATCAATAGCGTCTATCACAGTTAATAAATTTGATCTTCTAAAAACCTTACCAAATTTTCCTAAGTTTGCAGTAAAGAAATTATTGATTGTTGTTTGCACTATGTTTTGAACAGCTTGAGCTGTTGAATTTGTCAAGTCAGGATCTAGATTAAATGTGGTAGTTAATTGTAGTAATGTTTCTGTTGGATCTATGAATTCTGTTAATATAGACATGACTGCCATATTATCTGTTAAGTTAGTTTGGATATCATCTTTCACTGATTGTTGTGTGGATGCAGAAATATTATCTTTAAATTTAAGTCCTACAAACACGACTCCATATTTTGGAGGAACGTTATCTGCTCCACCAAAAGCAGTCACATCATCTAAATATGCTCCAAAGTTTGAAAGTATTTGAGCTTTATAGTCTTCAGCTGTGACTAGTCTTCTTTGCGACGCAAATGAAATCGGTGCATTTAATCTTATTGACTCTATACTTTCTTTATATGCACCACCTGCCGCTGAAGTAGAAGTTGTTGTGCTAATAGTATATGCCACTCCTCCTACACTAAAAGTTGCTGAAGGCGCAAACGTTGAAGCGCCGTTTGCGAGAGTTCCTGCTGTGGATAAGTAGTCTATGATAATTTTATTACCAGCAACCGGAGTCTTACCGGTAGCGATACCGTCGCCAAAGATGACTTCGTAATATCCGTTTGGAACTTCTTTAATTTGATAGAAAGTACTGTCGTCTGTAATTCTTATTGCTTGATTAATGTTAGTATATGTGTCAAATAATTGTGAAGATGCAGTGTTAAAAACTCTTACTCTTATTGTGGTAATGTCCATTGTTGAATCAGGTATGACATATATTTGTGATTCTGTAGTATTATCACCAACAAAAAATGTTTTAGTTTTTTCTGTACCTTCAAAGACTGGAATATCGGTGCCGTCAGTAGTATTTAAAAATTGATATAATCCAGCTCCGTTATCAACTGCAGTAAAGTTTTCTCTTGTTTGAAAAACATATGTTACGCCATCTACAGAACTTTCAAATTTTGTATTTCTAGGTAAGGTTAATGTAGTTGGTCTATTTGCTGCTGTAACAAAAACTGACAAGCTTAACTCTGCTTTTGAAGAAGTATATGACGTAGGAACGTATCCTATACCCTCGGCCAATGATACTATAGAACTTCGAAGTTGAGCGGTGTTGATGAATGATTCATTCAGCGCAAAGTTAGATATTAAACCATTAAAATGTGTGTTATAAGCTAATACGTCTAGGATGTTACTTAGTCCGGAAGCTTCAAAGTCATAGTCAGCAAATTCAGTTTGTTGTTTTAAAAAGTCTTTTAATCTTGCTTTAATAGTATCAAAGTCAAGCTGCGTTGATCTAATAGTTGTTGCCATTTATCTTAACCTCGTTAAATTAACTTCTGTCGTAAGTACTTGATTTGTGTTAAGAACTTTAAACGTTACAGTAACTTTTATTTCGTTTGAATCATCTGCTAAGTTACTTGTAATATTTATGACTTCTGCTCTTGGTTCAAATATTTCTATTGATTGAATAATTTGTTTTTTTAAGTCGTTATCATCTATATCAGTATTAAGAGCAAATAAAAAAGAATTTAGATTTCCACCAAATCTAGGTTGAAACGGTTTTTCACTAAAGTTAGTTAGTAAAAGATTCTTTACTGCTTGCTTAACAGCTGAAGCATGTTCTTTTTTAAATATATCTCCAGAAACTTTTTTAGCAAAAGTTAAATCTATATCGCTGTAAGATCTATTTACACCAGTAATTATATTCTTACTTGCAATGTTTCCATCTTCTACTGAAAAAGCTCTTGTCGGCATATAATTTTCCTTTTATCTATTTATAACAGTTTATGCGAGTTCAGTTGTTTTTAGTACTTCCAATAGCTCGTTTGTAGTTTGATTAATATTATTATATCTTGTTTCTATTTCATTTTTATACGTTACCGACCATGGTGGCACTATCTCAGGCATGACTAATATTATTTGTGCGTTTAAAGTATTATCCGGATTGTAATTGTCATAATCAAGTATAAGCTTTTCATATAACAAGTTGTCTTTCCAATAGACTGCTAAGTTAAATGTTTTAACTAAATCTATATTACCATCTAAGCCAATAAGCTCATATACGACTGCCCTGCCTTTAGACATTAAAAAATTTATACCGTCACTAACGTCTAGATCTTCACCTTCAGCTGGCCTATACAGTCCCTCTACGACTTGTAATCTATAATCTTTGAACTCACTATTTGAACCAGCATCATTAACTGTTTTCATGGCATGAGCGTGTAAGACATATTGTTTAGCCAATAAAAATTTATCTCTTTCTTCAAGAATGTGAGTTAATGTAACTGGGTCGCCTATGCCTCCTAAAAATGTAGCCATGCTAATTCCTGCTGCTAGTTTAGTTTTACTCGTTACAAAATCTTGGTGTAAAGGATTGTACTTAGCGTCTACAAAGAAATCTGTTTTTATTAATTCCATATTATGCCTTATATAAATTACCGGAAGATAGAGATCTTCCTATAGGATCAACACCTCTTCTAGGGCTTTTATCGCCTGATACAATTCTTCCAGTCGAAAGAGGAGTTAATCTTGTACCATAAGATGATATTGTGCCGTCTGCTAAAAGAGCTGATATAAAAGTTTCATTGTTGAGATTATTAGGATCTCTTAATTTTGATCTTGCTTGTCTCGTATTTAACTCTACGTTTGATACTCCACCGTAATGCGCGGTTCTATCTAGTCTATGATATAAATTACTAAACTCGTCTATGTGTACACGCTTTATTGCAACACCTGATTTTTCAAGTGCATCATTTATTATTGTATTTGAGTTAGTTAAAAGGTCGGTTGGATTAGAGTCAGAAGCATTTGTTATAGTTACTGGATCAGTTGTACTTCCAGCTGCTGTACCTAATTGAGCGGTCAAAGCTGTTCCTGCAGTACTAGCATTACCAGATAAGTTACCATTAAACACTGGTGCAGTCATTCCAACATTTGCAATAAATCCTTGTGTTGCATGCATAGACGTAGAATTAACTCGATTTATATGCGCAACGTTTCCATAGTATATAATATCACCACCACCTATTGTTCCACTATCACCTAAAGCTACAAGCTTCGATGCCGTAATATTTGCTCTTTTTGTTGACAACGTCACTTGATTTTCAGCTGTCATTACTAACGTTCCACCTACAGCATGATTATGATCTACTTGCACATATTCTGCAAATGATCCTTTAATTATATTGTTTTTATTTCCATGAATTAAAGACGTAGATGCTCCACCTATAGTTTCATTTTTACCTCCAACTATTTCTGTTTCAACACTGCCTGCAATATCTTGTATCAAGCCTCTTCTAATCTTTTGTTCCATGTCTCCTTTAACGTCGACATTAAAATCTCCACCAACTTCTAAATCAAAATCACCAGCTACTTTTAACTTTAGATTTCCATTATATTGTAATTCACCATCGCCATCAACGATTACTTTTTCATCACATGCTGTAACCCTTATAGTGTTTTTTCTTGCTGAATATATTACAGTGCCATCTGCTCTCATTTCAACGCCTGATCCCTTAGCATGCCTAATCATTACTCTTTCACCACCAGGTGTGTCATTATATTCAATTATATGACCAGATGCAGTTTCTTTGACTTGTGCATTTGGATATTCAGTACCAGCTTCAGGCGTTAAATCAAAATCAATATCAGCTACAGAGCCACCGAGTTCTACATTGACTCTTCTAAAGCCTCTTGCAATTTCATTTACAGAAGATACTCTATCATATTCTTGTTTAGGATATACACCTGCGGGATCAGAAAAACCATTTTGTTTATCTTTAAGAGATGCAGCTTTACCTTCAGGTATTTGAAAATTTTTGTTAAAAGGCATTTAATATTCCTAAACTTTTAAACTAGGCGGAAGTTTTACCGTATCGGCAACCTTTCCTATATTTAATTTTTTTCCTAGTGTGTCAAATGAAAACTTATCTTTATCTAGTTTAGCAAACAGTGTCTTAGCATTAGTATCTCCAAGAATCTTACTAGCAGAATTAAAAGCCTCGTTTTTAGCAGCTTGCAAGTTAGCGTCAAGTCCGGTTGTATTTGTAAAGATGTCATTCCCTAGATTTTCCATATTAGCCGCTGTTAATGCTTCATCGACAGGAATTTGTAGTCCTGTTTCTGGATCTGTACTTTCAAATTTTGTTAATACTCTATCAATACTAAATGTTTTATTTTGTGTCGATAATGTCTTACTACTTTTAGCAACGTTAGCTGGTACTATATATGCTAATTGTTTCTTGCTTGGTCCGTTGCCACCTGCTTCAGGATTATCGATACTGTTTGCTTTATCAAATTTGTTTCTAAGAGCAGAGATTGAAATACCAGGGCCGGTGGTGCCATCATCAAGCTCATTTTCACCAAATACGTTAACACCTGGATTAACTCTATAAGCAACTTCAAGAAACTTTTCTAAAGACTTTTGTTGCTCTATATTAGCCGGCTTTGCTTTGTTTGCTACAATTGTTACTTCAACTCCAGTTAAATCAAAAAATGCTCCGTTAAAATTTCTAACCTCATCTATAGGTCTTCCTTCTTGTATTACGCCGTCTCTTTTTATTATAAAGTGCGACTGTATGCCAAATAGTTTTTGGTTAGCCTTTATTTTTGCTGCGGCTGCAGAAGCACTTCCCTCAGTTCGAATCATATTTTTTAAATCACTCTCTTTTGTAAGTTCGTGTATTGTTTTTGCATTAACACTTTCTGGCGGACCTTCAAATAAGTTTGTCCACCCTACTATGATAGCAACAACTTGATTGCTTATTCCTTTTTTATATCTAGAACTTCCTTCTAAAATCGATTCAAGTAATTGAACAGTGCCAATGTTCTTAAATTTATATGTGTCAGACGTAAAAAACCCTTGCCATTGAGACTTGCTTAAGCCTAAATTATCAACTTGTGTAGGACCAGTGTCCGACGTCAACTTGCCTTTACTTACAAGCGCGTTACAATTAGTATTTAAGGAAAGCTTTCCAGTTGATTCGTCAAGTCCTTCTATAAGATCTGGTACTGTAATTCCAGCCGGTGCAGTAACACCTTCTGGTAATCCTGATAATTTACTTTTAATATTACCTAGTAAATCTGATTTAACGTTTAACAACCCACCTATCTTGTTTGCAAAACAATTAGTTCCGCTTCTGCCAGCAGCAGCATTTAAAGCATCTTCTGGCCTTAATGATATTCCAGCATTCTTTGCGATAACTTGTTGTTTTTTAACTTCTGTTTTAGTTTCTTTAATTATGTTATCTTGCACAGTAACGCCGGCTTCTTGATCATCAACTGCATTGGTTGCTTGTTCTTTAACTTTTGCTGATATGTTTGCAGGTAACATCGATAGTATGGTAGTTTTAATGGTTTCTGGTGGTGCGGTTGTATGTGTTTTTAAAGACCTTTGTATTGAACTATTCGATCCTTGTTCAATAACTATTTTATTCAGGTTAGCTGCACCAGATTCACCGTTTTTAAATATTGCATTAATTGCAGTAGCTTGAGCAGATGATTTATCTGCTGAACCGTCAGCAGCACCGGCTTGCATTAAAACGGGTCTAATTCTTTTATTAAAATCTTTTGTAGGCTTGGCTCCAGTTGATAGTCCTTTAAAACCGCCAATAACTTGTTCTGCTAAATTGTATGGTGAAGAATTAGATACTACTTCTTTTATTTGAGAACTTGCGACTGTTCCGGAAAATCTGTTTCCTAAAGCAAATATTAGATCTTGTTGCGCTTTAATATCTTGTTCAGACGCAGTAGCTAAAAACTCTTGTTGCGTTTGGCGTCTTTCTGTGTATTCAACTTTTATTTTTAAGGCAAATGACTTTAATTGTATTAGTCGGCCTTGACGAGTATACTTATTCTTATCCTTAATAATAGATGTTCCAGGATTTATAGTTTTTTCCCATTTTAAAGCTTGTGTCTGACTTGTTGCTATTCGAATATCTTTTATTTCATCAATTCTTATAGAGCTATTAAACGTAAAAGTTCTTCCATTAAATCTACTATTATTATTACCACCTCCTGGACTATCTCCAGCACTCATTTTAATAAAGTTAATATCCGACATCTCTTATAATCCTTTAACTATTAAGACTTGCAAGCTGTATAGATGCACCTGGTCCATACTTATTATATATTTCATTTGCAAATTTAATTCTTCTTGCTTCTGGAATTGGATCTTTTGCAGGTCTTTCATAATGAAATCGAAATATTTCTGCGGCTTCTTCTGCTGATTTAGCGTCTCGTAACTCTTTTAAACCAAAGTCTTTGTCTCTTTCTAGCTCTACTATAATAAATTTTAATTGTGGATATAGACGAGTAAAATCAAGTTTTTGTTTACTGCACCAAGCGACTAAGTCTTGATACCTTAAAGCACCTGGTTGTGGATTCCATTGAGCTATGCCGTATGACCCTTCTCCAAAAGCTGTTTGATTAGGATCAATTATTCCGCCATTGAAACCGCCTGACTCTTCTATTAAGTTTCCTAATATTCCACTAGCTTGTTCAATGCTAAATCTTCCACCTTCGACTGACAAAAAGAAATTTAAAGCTTTTTCATTATTGTTATTTCCTTTCAGTGGGCCTCCTGGTCTACCATCGACGTTATCTCTAAAAAAACCATCTTCTTTTTCTGCAAAAGGCCTTAATGTAGGAGCCGGAACGTTAACGTTTTCTGTGTTAATATCTCTATTAATAGCGCTTGATTCTGATTTATCATTAACACTTGTTTCTTCCTTAGGCATTGATCCTAGTACTAAAGGAAGTTGAGAATCTTTACCGTCTAAAAAAAGACCAAATACGAAAGCTTTAACTTTTATTTGTGAGTTTGCACCTAAGCCAGAGCTTCCTCCTTCTGTCACAGGTATTAAAACTCTAGCCCATGGCAATTTATCATTAGGAATGTCTACAGTGTTTGATGTATGAATACCATAAACTCTTACTTTAACTCTATCTAATTTATCAGGATCATTAACGTCAACTACTGTTCCAAGAAACCATCTTAAATTATCTCCATAATATTCATTCAGTCCTGTACTATACGGTAATACCATTAAATTTCAATCTCCTGACCTAGTGATGCAATCTTTCCACATGTTAATTCTGTCGTCGCCTTTATGCCGTTAAACACGTGTTTAGCTCCTATTATTATATAATCTCCAGATTTTTTTAAATCTTTCTTAGCGTAACCAGTATCGCCTGTTGTGTCATTATCTAAAAATATAATTCTTATAGCTTTTCCTAATGTAAAGTTATTATTTCCAGATATGAATTCTCTTCCTTTTACTTTTATTATTAAGGGTGTTTTAGCCAAAAACCCTTTAAGAGCTTTACTATTAACTCTTTTGTTATAGTCTCCTCCATTCGACTCGTCTTGATAACTTCTAAAATTTTGGCTGTAGTCTCCTCTAAACGCGTTAGATGTTCCAATTCGTGTAATTACTTTTGAATTATAACTTGCTATTTTTTGATCTTTAACTTCATACTGAGGACCATAATTATATCTACTGTTTTCTCCACCTAACAGGTTTTGCGCTGTTAGTGTAGTAAATAAGTTTTCAATGTCAAAATGTAATGACTCTGGTACACCACTATTAACATCAATAAACGAGTATTGAGCACCTACTAATCCTTTTCTTATAAGTTTATGTAAATCTTCAGTACCTTCATATTTAAATTCTTCAATAGAATAAAATTTTGCAACTCCAGAAGAATTTGTTAAGCTAGGTGCAAAGATATAGGGAGACCTTATATTACTTACTGGCTGTGATAACATTTTTTCAAAGTCTCTTAATATTAAGTTCTCTACTCCAAGAGTAGAATATAAGAAAAATGGTAATCCGCTATTAGTTAAAGTTGATTCTCTTAGCCACATTGAAGCTTCGATTGGATGTAAGTTTGGAATAATTACTTGCATATCACCGATAGAATCATTACCATCGATAACTACTTGTTTATTTAAATAACTACTAATAATTTTTTGAATCATAATCGAAGGAGCGCCAGTATATACTTTACTTATGTTTTGTACTGAAGATTCAAACATATGATACTCTGTACAATGAACCATAACAACTTCATTTCTCTCATCGGCCTTAACTACAGATTCAATTCTATCAATTAAGAATTCTTTTTGAATTTCGTTGCCTCTCTCAATTTCTTCTATCTGTTGAAATTTTAAAGTAAGTTTTTCTCCTCCTTGGAAATCAACTAGTTGTATTATATTAGCTTGATCTAAAAATTGTAACAGCATAGTTAAGTATGGTTTTTCAATGTGCTCATATATTATAAACTCATCTATTAAAGCTGCAATCTCTACGCTTGTTTCCATTCTAGCTGATGAGATTAAAGCAGACAATATAACGTATTCATTTGATCCTTCGGCTAAACCATCTGGCCGATTTCTCTTCATTTGTCCTGACATTTAATTGCCTCTTATTGATCTCTTAAAACTAGTAATAATATTAGTAATTTGACTTGGTTTAATAACCTTAATTTGTCTTAGACTTTCATTAACTGCAAAGTATACGTCTTCATTAGTTTTTTCGGTAAGCAGCGCACCCGGACCTGTTGCTGGATCAATATCAACTATGTTAGAAGAACCATCGACATAGTAAGCTGCGGCAAGATACTCTTTGGAACTTGAAATTGATGATAATGTTTCACTTACTCCTGATGAATTTATTGATGTTAATAACTCACCACCTTGAGTAAATGCTAAATCACCTTCAATCACAATTTGTCCTAAGTCTAAATTTCTTTTAATTATTTTACCTGACGCAGAAGAAGTACCACCTGTTACTGTTTGACCAACCTTAAACGTTGTAGGTAAGTTCGTATCTCTTATCGTCAGTACAGTATTAGGGAATGATTTACGTGTGTATGCTTCAAGTTCATGTCTAATTAACGGCCAACCTTGTTGTCTTATGTTATCATTCATCAAGTAAAACGTCCAATAATAAAGTGAAGTTCCGTATAATTGTATTGAAACTTGATCAGGCCTGAATCCTTCTTGTATCGTGTGCACGTTAAGAAAAGAAACAGAGTCTTTAACTTGATCGACTACATCTGAGTATATCGATACGTTTTGAAATATTACAGGGTCAACCTCATCTCCAAATTTATAAGTTGTTTTACCAAATTCGTTAAAATATAACATTAGTAACCTTCCTCTACGTCAATGGCGTCTATAGTTTTATGCTCAATGAAACTTAATGTTAAATCAATTTCGTTTGGCTTACCATCGTTTCGAAAACTACCTCCAGTAGGATTTATAGTGTGCGATATGTTTCTTAAATAAGCAGGCAATATCTTAGGCATATTTAAGTTTTCTGCGTCTTTAAAATTAAATGTTATTTGAAAAGCATTAGGAAAGTTATAACCTAGCGCAATATCAGCTTCTCCTCCGACTGGAACTCTATAAGATCTTGGATAAGCTTCTTTTCTAAATATCTTAATTATTTTTTGAATAATTTCACCTTCTTCTGGTGAAGTAGCTATCAATTTAAATTGAAAAGCAAATTCTCTTAGATTGACTCCTCCGAATAAACTTCTAGTATTAGGATTAATTATCATTCTATTTAATAATGTTATTGCATTTCCAGTTCCAAGTGGTGCCTTTGATAATGTTCGAGCAGCAGACGCTCGAGCAAAATCGCTTTTTGCCGTACCTAGAGCAGCAGCTCCCGGATCTGCTAAAACTGAATTTAAAGCAGAGCCACCTTGGTTTACTATCTTACTAGCTAAACTTGATATAGTATCAACCGCGCCTGCATTACCTAAAGCTTCAACTGTTGCACCTGCTGCTCTTAAATCGACAGGACCATAGTTCATTCCGTCTACAAACGTTTGTGACATAGGAAAGTACATTACGATACTTGGTGATCCAACTTTAGGATAAAAATCTCTTTTAAAATTAGCAAGTCCACTGGTTAATGTATTGATCGTTTCTGCTTGTTCGTCTTTCTTGGCTTTAAAAATAGCTCCTCTTTCTTCTACTTCAATATCCTCATCACTCATAAATCCATAATCTCCTCCTGTCGCAACAGCTGGAAAATCTCCAAATGCGTCTACACCATCATCACCTTCAACCTTTGGCGAACTAGTGCCTGTAGCGCTAAGATTATCATCAGTCAAAGGTTGATGTTTTTTCTGAGACTCACCTTCATTTGGATTTGTAAATTCTAAGATTTGAAATTTTACTGTTGCTGCATAAGCTGGGTTACCACTTACGTCTAAAGGATACTCTAATTTACTTCCACCACCATCAGCCATAAAATTTAATTTATTGTTTACTAATGTTTGAGCAGCAACACTACCATCAAGACCCATGTCCATACTATTTGTGCTAATGACTTTAGTAGCCCCACCACCAGCAAAATCTGAATTTACTGGATTCAATGGATTTTTAATTCTTTCTCCTAAAGGACCTATCATATCAGGTATTCCCATCTTATACTCCTTATAGATATATTAAAGTATTATTCTTTATTTATAACGGAAGTCATGACATATTCTGGTCTTTACAAGCCGAAAAACGTTTCGAAATACAAAGGTGACTTTACTAATATAGTATATAGGTCTTTGTGGGAGAAGGCTGTTTTCCAATGGTGTGATAAGAATCCTCAAGTCAAAGGTTGGAGTTCTGAAGAGATAGTTGTACCATACTATTATGACGTTGATAAAAAGTATCATAAGTATTATGTAGACGTTAAAATTGTATTTGAGGATAAAACTTTACTAGTAGAGATTAAGCCAGAAAAAGAAACCGTACCACCTGTTGGTCCTAAAAGAACTAAGAGATATATTACAGAAGGTCTGACTTATGTAAAGAACATGAATAAATGGGAAGCAGCAAACGAGTACGCAAGAGATCGAGGCTGGGAGTTTCAAGTGTGGACAGAAAAAACTTTACAAGAAATGAAGTTGTTGTCAAAACCAGTCCCTGGAAAACTTAAAGCATATAAACCTCTACCTACATATCGAAAAAAGCGTAGAAAACGTTATAAATAGATTCATGAGTAACTTATCTCAAAAATTAGAACTTGAAGCTTTTCGTAAAGGTATTACGCCACGAACAGAAGAGTCAAAAGAGTGGTTTC
>MDTG01247951.1_pt1 | contig 11702 bp, 14 predicted proteins | sample 811421 | NCBI WGS metagenome assembly MDTG01 (sample SAMN05326645, study PRJNA326480) | marine metagenome | isolation source: seawater | place: Pacific Ocean: South East | collected 2011
AATTGTTTTTTCTATACACCACCAAAACTCCTCTTCTGTTTCTTCTTTCCAAGCAAAAACAGGAATATTTTTTTTAGCAATTGCAGCTGCTGCATGATCTTGAGTAGAAAAAATATTACAGGAAGACCATCTTACATTCGCCCCAAGCAATATAAGTGTTTCAATTAAAACTGCTGTCTGTATTGTCATATGCAAGCATCCTATTATATTAGCTCCTTGTAAAGGTTTAGTGTTTTTATACTCTTCTCTCAAAGACATGAGTCCTGGCATTTCTTTTTCAGCCAATGTAATTTCTTTTCTTCCCCATTCTGCTAAACTTAAATCAGCTACTTTAAAGTCATTTTTATTCATAATGTATCCTTATTAATTTATGATGATGTTAATAGTAAAAGAGCTAACACGTCCTCTGGCTTCTTTATACCTTTGATTTCTTTTCTAATATTAGAGCCTTGTAATATTCTAGTTAGTTTTGCTAAAATTTGCAATTTGTGAGAGGTGTTAAAATTATTAGGAGTTAAAAGTGTGAAAATAATATCTATAGATTTATTATTATTAAATAATATGGGTTTTTCCAATCTAAAAAAGATTAAGCAATTTTTTTTAAGTTTTGTAAAAAAACTATTTATTAAAAGAATACCATTATCAAAAGGAATTAAATTATTTTTATCATTTTTTTTTGAAGTCAGATGTAGTTCTTTACTTTGTATTCCATACTCTTGTTCACCTATTTTATTTATTTCTAAAAATACATCATTTAAAGAGGAAAAGTTTTTATCTAAAAATGATTTTTTTGTTGTGAAAAAATTTATATCAGAATTTGATCTACTCAAAACTATATTGCTTATATTTTTTTTTAAAAGAGCATTATTCATTTTTTAAAACTTAAATTTTGAACCCAAATACACTTGTTTAACATTTCTATCTTGTGCAATTTCTTTAGGTGTCCCTGATTTCATAATCTCTCCATTGTGAATAATGTAGGCTCTTTCAACTATATTAAGAGTGTCTCTTACATTATGATCAGTTACTAAAACTCCAACATTTTTTTCCTTAACTTGGCTCACAAGCTCACTAACTTCAGAAATTGAAATAGGATCTATTCCTGCTAAAGGTTCATCTAATAAAAGAAAAGATGGTTGGCTAGCTAAAGCTCTCGCAATTTCAACTCTTCTTCTCTCTCCCCCAGACAAGGTAATTGCTGAGGCCTTTCTTAAATGACTTATAGAAAATTCTGCTAAAAGGTCATCTAGCATTAATTCAATTTTTTCACTTTCTTTTTCAACTATTTGCAAAACTGATTTTATATTTTGTTCAACAGTCATCCCTCTAAATATAGAGGACTCCTGAGGTAAATAACCTAAACCATTTTTTGACCTCATATAAACTGGTAAATAGGTGATATCATTGCCATTTAAATGTATTGTTCCGTAATCTGCTGATAATAAACCCATAATAATATAAAAACATGTAGTTTTGCCAGCACCATTAGGTCCAAGAAGTCCTACTATTTCTCCTTTATTAACTTTAAGAGTAATATCTCTGAGAATTCTTCTATTTTTAATAATCTTACCTAGTTTCTTTATGTATAAACCGTTATTCGATACAACAACTTTAGGTCTATTTTTTATATTAGTTTTTATCATAATTACTCAGTACTGTATTTCATTCTAACTTTTTGATTTGTGCTAGAAGCTTCCATTTTGCTTAAACCTGTAAGAAAATCAATAATTAATTTTTCTCCTTTAATTATATTATCGTCTCTTTTTAGTGCGACATTTCCTGTAATTATTACTTTTTCCTGATCAATGTAATAAGTTGCTTTATCACCAGTAGCTATTTGTTTATCTTTTAAAAACACTACTTTTCCAATAGCCTTTAATTCCTTAATTTGTTGACTATTATCTTCATTTAATACAGCAATTATTTTTTTTGCTTTTATAGTAGTTTGACCTTGAATGGCTTTAGCATTACCTGTGGCAATTGCTTGCCCAAGTTGCTTGTTCCACTCCATACTGTCGGCTAGTATTTCTATCGGCTTTTTATCCTCAGGATAGGCATTTAGGTATATTAAAAATAATAATAATACTATGCTAATTTTTTTCATATTTAATTTAAAATTAATCTTGGTTTGTTGTAAAATTTTATCATATGATCACTTGTATTAAAAGAAAATGAATTTGCTTCTATAATGCCCCATTTCCCAAACATCTTTACTCCATTATTACTAAAACCAATACCATTAGCAACGTTGTAATTAAGACCAGAACTTTCTAATTTTGTCCCATCATCATAAAATATAAAAACTTTTTCTGTAGCTTTTATAGTTTTCTCAAAAATATTAAAAATTGCATGATTTGTATTAATTGACATCCAATTATTACTATTTAGAGTCATATCAGCTTCCACAGAGTTTAGGTGTAATAAATTCTCGTCTAAACTATTCTTAAATGAAGATTTTGCAGTTATTACATAAGGTTTATTGTTTCTATCATTCCCTATGAGTTTAGCATTCTCTAAAGTAAGAGTATTTTTATTTAAATTATTTTTATTATTATTTTTGCTTAACACCATTTTATTTTTATCATCAATTGAAAATATAAAGGTTATAAATATTGTACAGAAAAATAAAAACATAAGAGCAAACTTTAAATATTTTAGACTAATTTTAGTTGTGTTTTTTTCAGATCTAGGTAAATAATTTTTTAAAAACATTAGTTTTTTACTCTTAAACAATCATGAAGGTGAATTATTCCGGAAGGTTTTTTATCTTTTAAATCTTTCATAATAAACAAAGAAGTTATTTTATAATCATTAATAATCTTCAAAGCATCTGATACGAAAGTATTTTCTGTTATTACCTTAGGGTTTTTACTCATAACATCTTTTGCTTTTTTCTGTAGCATATCACTTTTCATATGTCTTCTTAGATCACCATCTGTAATTATACCAACTAAAGATTTTGATAGGTCTAATACTCCAATACATCCAAAGTTTTTATTTGTAATTTTAACTATTACATCTTTCATATAAGTATTTTCAGACGTTAGAGGGATACCGCTTTTACGGTGCATAATGTCTTTAACCTTAATAAATTTTACTCCTATATTACCTCCAGGATGAAATTCTCCGAACATTTCTTTAGAAAATTTTTTGCATTCTGATATTGATAAGGCAATGGCATCTCCCAGCGCTAGCATCATAGTTGTTGAGGTTGTTGGAGCAATATTATTCTTACCCACTTCCTTTATGTTTGGAATTATTAAATTATAAGAACTAATTTGTGCTAGTTTACTTTTTTTATTACTAGAGATAAGTATTGATTTAATATTATTTTTATTAGCAAAATTTAGTAAATCTAATAATTCTTTTGATTTACCAGATTTTGACAATAAACATAACATATCTTTTTTTCTAATTGCCCCTAAGTCTCCGTGACCTGCTTCAGTTGGATGAATAAAATAAGCAGGAGTTCCAGTAGAGGTTAATGTCGAGGCAATTTTTCTAGCAATATGACCAGATTTTCCCACACCAGACAAAATAATATTTCCATTAGCTCTAGAAATTAAACTAAGAACTTTGTTGTAATTAGTATCCAATGACTTTGATAGTAATAATAGAGCCTTAGCTTCTTCCTCTATGATATTTTTTGAAATTTTTAAAAACATTTTTATGAGTGTGAAAATATATCTAAATTATCCCAACCTTGAAGGTCCAGTTTTACTCTAGTAGGCAAAAACTTTAGTACTGGAGTAAGAAGGTGGGATCTTTTTTCTCTTTCTAATATTATATCCAATTCTTTTTTTATTTGATGTAGATACAAAACATCATTAGAAGCATATTTGATTTGATTTTTTGAAAGTTTATTTCCTCCCCAATAGCTACTTTGTTGTTGTTTAGAAATTTCTATATTTAGTAACTCCTTACAAAGCTCTCTTAATCCATGTTTGTCAGTATAGGTTCTAGCTAATTTAGAAGCAATTTTAGTACAATAAATATTAGTAGGTAATACTCCTAAATATTTTTTTATAATTGCTAAATCAAATCTAGCAAAATGAAAAATTTTTTGGATAGAATTGTCTTTTAGGATAGATTTTAAGTTTGGTGCAGAATAGCCAAAATCTGATCCAACCTGTATTAGGTGAGAAGTATTGTCTCCTGAAGAAATTTGCACTAGGCATAATCTATCTCTTGAGTTTTTTAGTCCCATAGCTTCCGTATCTATAGCTATACTGTTAGTAAATTTTACATCTTTTGGAATATCTCCTTGATACAGATAATTCATAGTTAAAATATATTATAGATTTTAAAATTTTTATGTTACAAGATAATATTAACATTATCATAGCTAAAAATATACTATATTGTAATATGGATCATAAAATAATCAGTGTTATAGGAGGTAGTGGGTTTATAGGTAACTACCTAATAGATAAACTATTAGAATTAGGATATTATGTTAAAATAATATCTAGAAAGCCTGCTGCTAAAAAAAACTTTTACCCATCTGCTAAATTAGGCCAATATTCTCTTATAAATTGCAATATATGTGATGAAAAAAAATTAGATACAGTAATTAAAGGATCATTTTGCGTAATAAATTTAGTTGGTGTTTTAGAAGATAAAAAGAAGAATAGTTTTAATTCAGCCCATATTCAAGGTTCTGAAAGTATAATGAAATCTTGTAAGAAACATAATACTCAAAAACTAATTCATATTTCTGCTTTAGGAGTTAATAAAAATAAAACATCTAAATACGCCATTACCAAATTTGAAGCAGAACAGAATATAAAAAAGGTTAAAAATTCAATAATAATAAGACCTTCTATAGTTTTTGGATATGAAGATAACTTTTTAAACTTTTTTGCAAATTATGCGAAATTCTCTCCATTTTTACCTTTGATCGGTGGGGGAAAAACTCAATTCCAACCAATATTAGTATCAGATTTAGTACAAATTATAATTGGTAGCATAAATAAGAAATTTAAGGATGGTCAAATTATAGAGGCAGGTGGGCCAAATATTCTAAGTTTTAAAGAAATATTAATTTTTTTATTAAATGAACTAAAATTAAAGAGATACTTTATAAATTTACCCTTTAACTTAGCTAGCAAACTTGCATTTTTTCTAGAGAGGATGCCAGTTAAGCTTATCACTAGAGATCAGGTAGAAATGTTAAAAACTGATAATATTGTTAATATAAAAATCTCTTATAAAAAATTTTTAAAATATGAGTGTACTTCTTTTTTTATAGCTGCAAAAAAGCAACTAAAATACTATAAAAAGAATGGGGGACATTAAATTAAATATAATAAAATTAAGACTCCGAGAAGCACTCTATAAATGCTGAATACTCTGAAAGAAAACTTTTCTATCCATTTGTAAAAAAAATGGATAGTTATTATTGCTGAAAAAAATGAAATTATAACTATGAAGAAAAGTTTTATAAAATTTAAATTAGATAAGTTTGTAATCTTATAAATACCGAAAACACATGCCGCAAGTAATACAGGAATACCGGTTAAAAGAGAAAAAGTAATACTTAGTTTTCTATTAATGCCTAAAAAGCGCATAGCGGTTATAACTGTTCCTGAACGACTCATGCCAGGAATCAAAGCTAATATTTGAAACACACCTACAATTATACTATCCCTGAGAATTATTTTATTTTTATTTTTTTTTTTTTTATCTGATAATTCCAGTAAAAATCCACCTATTATACATGCAAAAGCAATTATATAGAGATTAGAATTAAAACTGTTAAACCCAAATAGTCCGATTAATCCTCCTATAAATATTACGGGGATACTGGCAGTTAGAGAAAGTGGTAGTAAATTATTTGCTTTAAAATTAAGAAATAATTTTCTATTAAATACTATTACGGCAAAAAAAGTTCCTAAATGAGCTCCTATTGCAAGTAATAGTGCATTATCTTCCCAATTATATATATATTGTATAAAGTATAAGTGAGCAGAACTAGAAACTGGAAGAAACTCTGTGATACCTTGAATTATTGAGTATATAAAAATTTGTATATTTTCCATATTTTTTTTTTTAAATGATGATATATTAGTTTATAAAAATTTCGACTTAATTTTACATGTTTAAGCTTTATTATATGTCTATGTGTGCTCCAAGCAGAGCCGCAAAATTAATATTAAATGAAAAAAGTATAAAATTTCATTCTATAAATGAACCAGTTTGGCAAAGAAGAATAGAGTTTTTAAAGATCAATCCAGAAGGAGAATTACCAGTTATTATTGATGATAAAAATAATAAAATTATAGGATACTTCTCTTTGGCATATTTTTTAGAAGATAATGAAGACCAAAAAAGTTTAGTAGGCAAATGCTCATTAAGTAGATTAGAAGTTAGGAGAATATGTAAATGGTTTGATAATAAATTTAATAAAGAAGTTTATAAAAATATAGTTGAAGAAAGAGTTTTTAAAAGTTTAAAAGGGCTCGGCAATCCTTCAACTGAATTTTTGAAAGCAGGTAGATTAAATTTAAAAAATCATCAGAGCTATTTAGAATGGCTTTTAAAAAATAGAACATTTATTGCTGGTGAATTCTTTTCAATCGCAGATATAATTTGCGCAGCTTATTTATCAACTTTAGATTATTTAGGGGAGGTCGAGTGGGAAAGAATCATTCAAACTAAAAAATGGTATGCTAAGATCAAAAGTAGGCCCTCCTTTAGAGATATTTTACAGGAAAAATTATTTACTATTCCTGCTTCAAAACATTATAAGAATCTAGACTTTTAATGTATCAAAAGCATTTTCTTGAAGAGATAAAGGCAAAGTCAGCAGAACTTGGTTTTAACGAATTTGGTATCACTGACTTAGAAAATTTTGAGTTTAACTCTTCCAAGATTAAAGAGTTTATCAAAAATAATTACCATGGTGACATGAATTGGTTGAAAGAAAAAATAGAAATACGCAGTGATCCTAGAAATATTTGGAATGAAGCGAAAAGTGCAATAGTTTTAGGCATTAATTATGGTCCTGAATTTAATCCATTAAATGATCTTAAGAAAATTAAAAGAGGATATGTCTCAATTTATTCTAGAAGAAAAGACTACCATAAAGTAATAAAATCAAAGCTTAAAGCTCTAGCCAGACACATACAAAAAATAGAACCTTCTAAAGTCAAGGTTTTTGTTGATACAGCACCTTTGATGGAAAAGCCTTTAGCAAGTGCTGCTGGGCTAGGTTGGCAGGGCAAGCATACAAACCTAGTATCGAGAAAGTATGGTTCATGGCTTTTTTTAGGTGTAATTTTAACAAATATTTATTTTAGAAAAAAAAAAGAAATAAAAAATAGTTGTGGTACGTGTAGCAAGTGTATTACTGTATGTCCTACACAGGCTATTTTAAAGCCTTACTCACTTGATGCAAGAAGGTGTATATCTTATTTGACTATAGAACATAAAACTCACATACAAAAAGATTTTAGAATAAAGATAGGAAATAGGATATTTGGATGTGATGACTGTCTTGCTGTATGTCCTTGGAATAAGTTTGCAAAAAAATATAATGATATTAAATTAAGCTATATTGAAAAATTACATATGCCTAATTTAAAATTTCTTTTGAGCTTTAGTGAAAATGATTTTAAAATTTATTTTGTTGGTACACCAATAAGAAGATTGGGATTTGATCGATTTATGAGAAATGTTTTAATAGCAGCAGCAAACTCTAAAGATTTATGTTTAATTGATAATGTTTTAAAAAATTTAGATAGTAGAAATGAATTAATCAGAGCTATGGCAGTTTGGGCATTATTTTGCCTAAGCAAATCAAATTTTTTGTTAGAAAAAAAGAAAAGGTTAGATGCAGAAGAGTCATACTATGTTAGACAAGAATGGTTAAATGGTGAATGCAATTGATCGTTTGTGCTTTAGGATATGGCTATTTGACTAAATTTGTTTTTAAAAGGATTTGTTCACTTGGTATCAAAGGAATAGGAGTGACTTCTAAGAATATAAACAATAATGAATTTAGAAATATTACTTTTGTTAATAGAAATGAAATACAAGAAGTTTTAGCTTATTCAACTCATTTACTAATTACAGCTCCACCAGATGATAAGGGTTGCTCTATATTTAAAAATTATTCTGATCAAATTTTAGCTTCTAATATTAGATCTATAATATACATCTCTTCAACAGGTGTTTATGGAAATCATAATGGGGCTTTGGTCGATGAAAACTCTGTACTAAATGCAAAATCAAACTTTGATAAAGTTAGAGTAAAATCAGAAAAACTATGGAAAACATTTTGTAAAAAAAATAATTTAAATTTAAATATAGTTAGAATATCAGGAATTTATGGGCCACAAAGAATTATCAAATTTAATAGAAAAAAAATGGATATTATAATAAAAAAAAACCACTACTTTTCTAGAATACATATTTTAGATGCCGCTAGACTGATTACAAAAATAATATTAGAAAATTTAAATAACGAAATTTGGAATTTAGCAGATGATTTTCCTAGTAGTAGGGAACTATTTTTATTAGAAGTCATTAAAATTAAAAATATTAAAAATTATACAAGAATTCAATTTGAAGAATATAAAGCAACTCTCTCAGATAGGTCAAAAAAGTTTTGGCTTAATAATAAAAGAGTTTCTAACTCTAAAGTTAAAAAGTATTTTGAATATAGCTTTATTTTCCCTAATTATAAGAGTGGCATTAAAAATCTTAAAGAGTACCTTTAATAATATTTTTGATAGTTTTTTCTAATAAATCTAAATCTAAACTTGATGACATTCTGTGACCACTATTATTTAAAATTGTTAGTTTAGCATTTTTTACTTTAAGAAGTTTCAACAGTCTAATTTGAGTTTCTAATTTAACAGCACTATCCTGAAGTCCATAAAGAAGTACTATTTTAGTATTTACTTCTAAATTTTTTAATAATACAAAATATTTTTTAGAATCTTCAATAAATTTTCTCGTAAATTTATAAGGCTTTCCTCCGTAATCATTTTTAATTGATACATAGCCTTTATCAATATATCTTTTTTTTTGGATAGAAGATAAGTTATTAATAATATCATTGGTGAAGTCTGGGGCAGCTCCAATTCCAATAACACCTAAAATTCTTTTTTGAAATCTTTTGAGCAAAATAAAGGCTATCCAACCACCCAATGAAGAACCCACAATTATTAAGGGATGTTCTAGTTTTTTTTTTATTAGAAAATATGCTTCATTTACCCAGTCACTCAAAAGTTGCCTCTCAATTTTCCCTTCAGATAAACCGTGGCCAGAATAATCAAATCTTAAGTATTCATAACCTATTCTTTTACTAAGTGTGTCTAAAAAAATTGCTTTAGTCCCTAGCATATTAGACTGATACCCTGATAAAAATATAATTGATACTTTGGGCCCTTTTCTCAATCTGGGACGATAAAGATAAGAAATTTTAATACCATTAATGGTAACTATTTTATAGCTTTTTTTCCTCTGATTGTCCATATTATCATTTGATTTAAATTATGAAAATAAATACTAAACAAAAAGCTGTAATGCAAGTATTACCTCATTTGAACTCTGGAGGTTTAGTATCGGGTGCTGTAGAGGTAGCAAAAGAATTAGTTGATTCTAATTTTAAAAGTTTAGTAGTATCATCAGGTGGATTTAAAGAAAATGAGATACTTAGAAATAATAGCATATCTGAAAAACTACCAGTGCATAGTAAAAATATATTTACTATTCTTAATAATAAGAAAAAATTAATTGATTTAGCAATTAAATACAATATCCATTTAATTCATGCTAGGTCTAGAGCTCCTGCATGGTCAGCATATCTTGCAGCTAAAGAATTAAACCTTCCATTTGTAACCACATTTCATGGTACTTATGGGACAGAAAATTTTTTAAAAAAAAAATATAATAGTATCATGCTAAAAGGGCATGCTATCATAGCAATTTCTAAATTCATTAAACAACACATTCAAGATGAGTATGGTACTACAAAAAATGTACGTGTAATTCCTAGAGGTGTTAATACAAATATTTTTTCTCCTAAACAAGTTAGCTCAGCAAGGTTAATAAATGCGGCAAAAGAAATTGGGGTAGAAGGCAATGATAAAATTATTTTATTACCAGGTAGGTTAACTAATTGGAAAGGTCATAAATTGGCTCTAAAAGCTATATCCAGATTAAAAGTTAAAAACTTTAAGTTAGTGTTTATTGGTGACCTACAAGGCAGAGTTAAATATAGAAATGAGTTAGTTAATTTAGCTTCTACTTTAAATATAGCTAATAAAGTTATTTTTATAAATCACACTAGGGACTTACCTTCTTATTTAAAGTTATCTGATACTGTATTGTCATGTTCTACAAAACCTGAAGCTTTTGGTAGAACAGTATTGGAGGCTCAAGCAATGGGAAAACCTGTAATAGCATTTAATCATGGAGGGTCAGTAGAATTGATTAGTGAAAATGGAAATGGAAGACTTTGCAAAGTTGCAGACATAAATGATTTGGCTAACAATATAGAAAAAGACTTACAATTGAGTGGTTATAAGAGGAAGGTTTTATCAAAAAAAAGTATTAGAAATGTAAATAAAAAATATTTAACGAAGTTTATGTGTAAAAAAACTCTAAATTTATATGTCAAACTAATTAAGAATTTTCGTGAAAAAAATATTAATAATTAAACATGGAGCCTTAGGAGATGTGGTTCTTTCAATGTATTCTGTATTTGCTATATGGCAACATTTTAAGGGTTATGAAATTTTTGTATTAACCGAATCCAAATATAAAGAGTTATTTCAGTGTTTACCATTTATCAAAAATATTAAAATAGATAATAGACCAAAGTTTTATTATTTTTTAAAATATATAAAAATTTTTAAATGGTTTTATAATTCTGACTTTGAATGGGTTTTTGACCTACAAACATCAAAGAGAACTAACTTATATTTCTCAATATTTTCTTTATTTAAAGATTTTAATTGGAATGGAATTGCTAAAAATTGTAGTCATGCTCACTTAAATCCAAATAGAAAAAAATTACACACCATAGAGAGGCAAAAAGACCAGCTAAGAGCAGCTGGTATAAGTAAGACATGCAATCCAGATTGGAATTATTTTAAATCTAGAATTAGTAAATTTACTATTAAAAGACCTTATGCAATTTTGGTTCCTGGAGGTTCTAGGCATCGGGAAAATAAAAGGTGGGATTTTGAAAATTTTTTAGAAATAATTAAATTTTTAGAAAAGAAAAATATAATAACTGTATTAGTTGGTGGTCATGATGAAAAAGATATCTTTAAGAATAAAAAAAAATATAATTCTGTAGTTAATTTAATAGGCAAAACTAATTATTCAGATTTAGCCTATTTATCTGCACGAGCAAAACTTATTTTAGGAAATGACACTGGCCCAATGCATTTATTAGTAGCTTGCAGTAATGATAAAATAGCTAAAGTAGTTCTATTTGGAAAAGCTTCTGACCCAAAATTATGTGCCCCAATAGGTAAGAATGTTATAATAGTTAAAGAAAAAAATATTAAAGACATAATGACTCAAAAAATTAAAAATTTAATAAATAAAAAAAAATTATAGTAAACTTTAAATAATTTAGTTATAAATTAATATAAATAAGATAGGAGGTAATGTTATAGCAAGAGAAAATTATTCGTCAAACGCGGGTCCACGCGTTAATAAAGAAATTTATATTGATCCAG
>MDTG01427753.1_pt1 | contig 11702 bp, 14 predicted proteins | sample 811421 | NCBI WGS metagenome assembly MDTG01 (sample SAMN05326645, study PRJNA326480) | marine metagenome | isolation source: seawater | place: Pacific Ocean: South East | collected 2011
TCGCTTTTAGAGCCCGCCCCGCAGGCGGTGAGCAATGAGAACAACAAACCAGTAAAAACTAATCTAATAAACATGAGACCCCCCTGAAATATCGCTGTGTGCTCCAAACTATGCGCAAGCGCCTGACTTTTCAAATCGGCGCATAACCAGACATCGTCTCCCGCCGGGCTTTGCAGTATCGACGTGGGCGCGACGATTGACGCTCACAACCAGCAATCAGGCCCTGCTCTGCCTGATACATATGTTCGTTGGAGTAAACCGCACGGGAGTCGACACGGATCAACGGTGGACACTAAACGGCACAGCGTTGATGTCAGTAATGGCCACTCCATTGGAGTAACTCACCCGTCTCCCGTTCTTTATCGGTCAGGACAGTAATACCGTGCTGCGCTCGAAGGCTGACGATCGAGTGATCAAGCCATTCCTCGGGGAACTCAAAAGGCCACTTCTGACGCATGCGGCGGGTTCTGCGAATTATCCGCCACTTCAAACCGAGGCACTTCCAGTAAATCCTCAGGAATAATCGCCAGCCACCCTCTGTGATCAGGGCCTGATACAAAGCCTTAACCTCGGGCAGTTGGGCATAACCATGCAGATATCGCCATTTGTATTGGCATCCGAAAAGGAGCCAAGTGTCTAGGCCAGCCTCCTGCTCAAGAGACGTATCCATACCGAAAATCACATGCGTCGCATCATGCTCCAGAATCAGCCGGGAGCCCTGCCTGTCGACCATAGCCTTTCTGCCGATGCTCCGGAGATAGGCCCGATACTCGGCAAGCCCCTCGCTTAGGGATAGGTCGCAATCTTGTCTCTGGTAGTGCAGATCCATGGGCCGATTCTTTCGCTCCAAAGGCACTCGATATTAATCTACCGCCAGGTGACTAGCCTAGCGATGCATTGCTCTTACTTAATCATGAAAATTTGAAATGGCAGACCGTTGCCAATACCGTTCGCCAAAAAATGTCGAATCAGCCGCTTCGAGGCAGAGAAAGAATCTTGGAAACGCGCCGCGAATGTAACAAAAATAAAGTCACAAAAAATCGAGTGACAGTTGTATCATCCACAAGGAAGGCGCTTGGTCAGCCTAAAAACGATAACGTATTGGCCGCTTACCCGGAGGCATTAGTAGTGATTGAATTTGGATTGGCGCTTCTCTGCGGCATCGCCCTGATCTTGGTCTTCAACTGTTGGATAATGAGACAGAATCTCCGGGCGATAGAAGAACAACTAAAGCTGACCTCCGATGCCCTGCAACTAGAAATACACGCGATCCGCGACGTTATGGAAGAAGCGACGCAGAAGCGGACAGAGTCTTAGCTGAGCCTATTCCTCTCCAAGCAACCGCAAAAGAGCCTCAGGCGCATTTTTAGCTTGAGCGAGCATCGCTGTGGCAGCCTGCTTGAAAATCTGGGCTCTTGCTAATTCCGACGTCGTGTTCGCGTAGTCAGTGTCCAGAATGGTGCTGCGACTGGCCTCGGTATTCGTCAGCGTCACACTCATACTGTTCATTGCATGTACCAATTGATTGCCGAGCGCGCCCAATTTGGCTCTGGAGGAATTGACGTTATCCATCAGGTTATCGATCACGGTGACGGTATCATCGGTGACGCCAATGCTAACTGTTTTATGATAATCCGCATGTGAAGGATCCAGCACCTGGTTCGAATACATGCTGTAGGCCGGGTCATTGCGAAACTGACCAATGACACTCTCACTGCTACTGTTGGTTGTCATGTAGAAAAAATAACCCCAGCCGGACAGCACCTCTGAATCCACGAATGAATAGCTACCACCGGCACCGTCGGGGATGAAGCTTGTGGAAATAGTGCCTGCATCGCCCAACTGAAAACTCAAATCCATCACTACCGCCTGACCATCGTTGCGCCAATCCAGATGGCTGGAGAGTTGGCCTGAGGGATTAAAAAACACGTTGTAACCCTGATAGGTCGTGTGAGTGATCACCGACTCAATGGAGAACACGACGTCGTCAAATTCAGCCTGCAGAATTCTGATGTCTTGCTGGCTGTTGGTCCCGTTCTCCGCCATCAACGCCAATTCACGCAGTCGCTGATACATATTGGCCATTTCGGCGAGCGCGCCATCAATCGTATCCACAAACCCAACCGCATCAGAGGCCGCCCTGATCCCGGCGTCCAATGCTAGAACTTGCGAAGTCATCCGCGACGTAATCGCCAGGCCCGCGGCGTCATCATTCGCGGCGTTAATGCGCTGACCGGTTGATAGCCTCTCGAGAGCAGTATTCAAGACTCTGCTGGTCTTCGTCAGCGCATTATGGGTAACAGCAGACGCGGTATTGGTATTGACGGTAAGCATAGAACGCTCGTAAAGCTTAATACTTTAATATCGGCTGTTCGGGCTTTGTTCTGAAGTCACCAGGAAAATCGAAAAGGAGCTGTATTTCTTGAGTATGCCCATTGAGCAGTTTTAGAGTGATCTTCGTGTTCCGGATAATCTTTATAGACCTCGGTGGCCACAACAACGTCCGGGTTGTTCACATCAATGGCGAATAAAAATCATTACAGCCAGGCTCCTGAAGAGTGACCTCTACGTGCTTTTTGAGTTCAGGCAAGATCTCCTCAATCGTCTCCTGACCCCAATCCACCTTTACCGTTAAGACGATCATCTTTGCCATCCAAGGATCTTCACAGAATCCAAAAGCACTCGATAGGCTACGTCTTTTTCAAATGATGGCCACGACGTCAAACACATCACCCCGCAGAGTCGCGTTGATCTAACGCACCACAAACAGCGCACACTAGGGTAGTCCTTTGATAAGCTGGCGGTATGAAACACTTACTTACCAGCATTGCATTTTTGGGTGTCACGGGGTTATCACAGTGCTTACACGCAATGGACAGGGACGACTATTACGCCTCCGTTAGTTCCGTACAGCATGGTCTTGCTGCGGAATTTCGACGTCTACTGTCGAGTTGCGGGGCCAACGCTACAACGATTATGAATCTGCAGGCTAAAGCCGAATCTGAAGGCTCTCTGCAGGATCAACTGGTTCGCTCGTTTCTACAAAAAAGCCACTTTGGACAGAGCGTCCTTTACTGCATCGATGCAAAAATCGAGGGATTAGACTCCGGTGATGACTGAAAACTGCTGGTGCAGAGTCTTGCTAAGCAATGAGTAAATCCCTCCTTACCATTCTACTCTTATTGCCCGTCATACCTTGCATGGCAGAAGCTTCGCGCGAGGATGCGCCGTTATCGTTATTGAATGAGATCCAGTACTCATCCAATCTGACCACAGCCGGGCAACCGTCAAAGGAGCAATTCCGCGCGTTAGCGGAAGCTGGCTTTCAGCGAGTAATATTTCTGGCTTTTAACGACCACAAGAATGCAGTGTTGGGCGAAGATAGTATCGCCATAAGTGCGGGGCTGGAGTTCGTGCATCTCCCGGTGGCTTGGGATGCGCCAACTATGAATGATTTCAGCACCTTTGCTGCCGTGATGCGCGCTGCAGACAAGACATTGGTGCACTGCGAAGTAAACTTCCGCGCATCCGTTTTCGGATTTCTTTATCAGGTCATCTATTTAGGAACTCCCGTAGAGGAAGCCCGATCCTTACTCACAAGTATCTGGATACCCAATGAAACCTGGGAGACATTTATTGTCTCCGTATTGGCCGAAAAAGGCGTCGAGTATCCCGGCGTATGATGCCCACGGCGGACCTACAGAACCTATCTAGCCTACCGCCACAAGGAGCACTGAAGCCACTCTCTGGGAGGGATGGCGGAGCGGACTATGACTTCAGCCGGCGATATGACTTCAAACCCACCCTCAGGCAGCTGATCTCAAAGCAGTTGTAAACGCCAGCACTTAAAGTTCAAAAAACTCGGGTTGTTAAAATCAGCTTTTGAGGGTCTCAGCAGAGCCGTTGGCTGGGCTACGCTTTTCTTCAGCATTACTCAAGTGAGAACACTGCTCACAACTGAGCAACTTCCCTAGTTACTCTTTTGCTTGCTTCTGATGTAAGGCAGCGGTTTCACTTGTATCAACAACAGGCTCTTACCTCCCCCCGGGGCTATGACGTCATAGAGCGGCACCCAACTTGGCAGACTGGCTGGGCAGCGGGTGCTAGGAGGGCCGCTGGTACCCTTGCCACTGAAATAATGTTTAGTTTTCAGACCTCTTTTAAGGGCTGTGGATCCCTTCCATTGGTGTGATCACCCGCTTGATCAACAGCTTACCTGCCATTAAATTCATAAAAAAATACAAACCGTCTTGCGAAAGATACCTTTTAAAGCTTTGCGCAGCCCGTCACTTCCATGTGAACAAATGGTCCCGTCAGAAGCAAGCGACACAACAATTTAGGTTTAGTGGAGGGTCTTATGCTAGATAAAAACCTGCTTCTAGCAGAGGTGAAAAAATCAGAAGAAGCTGAAATTCGCCTGATCTCTGATGCCAAGGAATTACAAAGCAGAGATGCAACGCTATTCATAACAAAGGGCATTGCGCTTCTCCGAGACCACTCAGTATTCGATACCGCCATTCACTCAACACAAAGTTTTTCTGCTGGGGATTCAATTTACCTCGCAGCCACATTGAGTAGGAGGCCTTTAGACAGGATTTATACAATCCACGAGCCTTTGGAGGTGGTGTCTGTGGACGGAAGTGCTCTCCGAAAAGCGGTGATGAACGCAAGTTTCCTTGTGAACGAGATCATAAGAAACAGTGTCACAAGGATCTATGCCAACGAACAGAGAGTCAATCCAGTATTCGAGGATAGATTTCTCCTTCACTACAAAGACCTTTTTAAAAAGTCGTTGGCACGCAAAGGTCAGTCTATTTTTTTGGTCGGTGAGCCTCCCAAAGGGCTGTACTTTATTGCCAAGGGATCAGTATTTCTCACGACAGAAGACCATGCAAGATTCGCGGAACTGCGCGAGACGGATTTTTTTGGAGAAGGTTCCATCATCACATCCACTCAGAGGAGTAAAAATGTTTATGCTGCGGAAGACTGCACTCTTTTGCTGCTAGAGACTCAGCGAGTTTTAGACGAAATAAATCGTGAGTCACCTTTGGTGCAACTAGTCTTGCATCACATTTTTAATTTGCTGGAATTGATGAACCAACTGAGATTTGCTCATCTTGAGGGTGCGCCCCCAGAAGCTGAGAGTGAGACTCAATAGCTAGCCTGTATCAGTAAAATTACAACAACGAACTTTTAGGTTGATTGGGGCCGTGCCGGCATGGCAGTTACTCCGGAGCATTTTACTCGCACTCCTAGTACCACAATCACAACGGGAATAAGCCCTTTTATAAAATCAGCCCTTGACGTTTGGCAGCAGGATCACTGGTATCGGCATGAGAGCTTTGCCTCCCTCAACCTATGACCCTCTCCACCAACACCTAGCTTGGCAGACTAGTTGGACAGAGATGGGCTGGATGGCTGCTGACCTGTATTTGGGTCTTACGAGCGGTCACGCGAGCGGTAAGAGGTAATTATTCTTCAGTGTCGTTATCCGTTTTACAAACGATCTTCGCCGTGACATCACCGGTGACATTTAGATTCAACTTTGCTTTCCCTTCCATGTTTCCCTCAACAGCACATTCTTCTAACGTCTGCTGAACAATCGCCTTAACCACTTCTGAGAACTGGTCGACCGAAAGATCTGAGACTAAGGGTGAGCCACTTGATTCAGGTGATGGAGCCTCCGAGACCTCGTTAGCTTGCACAGGCAACACGAAGATACAGAGGAAGAGCAGTATTAGAAGGCGTTGAAGTTTCATCATTGAGCCCTATATCTCAGTGCCATATTCGGACTCACGAGCCTTGCGCACACTCCTAATAAGGAAATGAGCGTTGGGTACGGTGAGTACACCAAAGAGGATAAATACATTAACCATATCTAGGCTTACTCGTCAGCTGGCTTGGAAGACGGTGCTTAAGTTAAAAACCTTAAACTTTTCCTGCGGATCCCGGTAGACACGCCGCTTCTTATCTGACAAAAAGAAAAAACAACGCTGCAGGCACGACTATGGTCTCTCTCATGATCCTCTTAAAGATCGCGCTTTTCCTCTCCATGAGCGCCGATCATCGCTCTTTATGAGCGCCCCGCTTATCTCTGGCTCAAAGCGAGCTTCTACACACTTTTTTCCCCAAATTCGAGAGATCGCTGGTTAGATCGGATGTTATCAGGGCGCCGTCTCAATGTGAGAGGCTAATGTGAATGGTGATTTAAGAGCAGGAGCGGCCATGACCGAGCCAATACTTTGGGTAGCTTTGGGTGCACTTGCCGTTCAAGCAGCCCTGTTCTGTTCCAAAGAACTACACCCTGTCCACTTCTGGGTGCTGACACTGTTTAACTGGTCGTGCCTTTTTGCACTGCCTTATGCGATTCACGCGGCTTACCTGTGAGCCGATCGTGAACCAGCGGTCGGTACTCGTTGGCATCGTCGCTTGTATCGGCGTGTTCTATGCGTTGCTGACGGGGGACTTCGTGATCATTCTGATGTCTGTGGTCGCCGGATATGTGATTCACACACTCCTCGGTTGATTAAGCGGTTGACCATGCCAGATTGGACTTAGCACTCATAAAGTTGTGTGTCGTACTTAAAACGGGCGCATTGAGACTCAATATTTTCATGACTTCCATCTGCGAGCCCCATAAAAATGCGCGGAAGATACTAGCGACAAGACCTGCAAGCCTTCGAGTACTCGCCGCCCTACTATCGTTACATTTCAGTACATCTCACCGCGACACAAACCTCAGCATTTAAGCCACTTTTCTGTACCGAGCCGCCCTAGGTATCACCGAGGGTGACACCTATTCTTCGCTTGAACACCCCCCCGTGGGGCTAACCGACGATGTGATTGTGATGTTTACCGCCCAGATACATTAGGGTGTGGAAAGTGAGTGCAGTACAATCGTGTAAAAAATCGTAGCCATCGCCGTGACAAACACACCATCGTTATACATTCACCATTCGGGCCCTTCCTTACTTGAAACGCCGCTCCTCAACAAGGGCAGCGCTTTTTCGCGAGAAGAGCGCATCGATTTTAATCTCACCGGCCTGCTGCCAACGCGGTACGAGACAATTTTGGAACAAGTAGACCGGGCGTATAGCCAGTACTGCAGCTATCGGGAACCCATCAACAAACACATCTATCTGCGCGGTATTCAGGACAACAACGAGACCCTCTTTTATGCCCTCGTCAGTCAGTATCTTGAGGAAATGATGCCCATAATCTATACGCCCATAGTGGGAGATGCTTGCGAGCAGTTTTCGGATATCTATCGAAGCTCCCGAGGATTATTTCTTGCGTGGGAGGAGCGCGGGCAAATCGACGACATACTGCGAAATGCCACCAAAGACAAAGTCAAAGTCATTGTAGTGACCGATGGAGAGCGAATACTCGGGCTCGGAGATCAGGGCATTGGCGGCATGGGCATACCCATCGGCAAACTCTCTTTATACACCGCCTGCGGTGGAATCAGTCCCGCGCACACGCTACCAGTGATGCTAGATGTCGGAACCAATAATGAAATGCTCTTGAGCGACCCGATGTATATGGGCGCCCGGCACCGCCGAGTGAGCGAGGATGAGTACGACGAGTTTATCGAGTTGTTCATGCATGCTGCGCAGAGTCGCTGGCCCGGCGTTTTAATTCAGTTTGAGGATTTTGCCCAGGTGAACGCAATGCCAATACTGAACCGTTATCGCGAGCGCTTCTGTTGTTTCAACGATGACATTCAGGGAACCGCCGCAGTCACACTTGGAACCTTGCTGGCCGCCTGCCGCGTCTCTCAGACTCCCCTCAAAGAGCAACGTATCGCTTTTGTAGGGGCCGGTTCTGCAGGATGCGGTATCGCGGAAATACTCATTCGACAAATGATCAAAGAGGGACTCAGCGAAGAAGCCGCCCGTCGGCAGGTGTTCATGATCGATCGCCATGGCCTCATTACCGAAGGAATGGGTGATCTACAGGATTTCCAATACTGCCTGGCGCAGAGAAAGGCCGACTTAGCCCAGTGGTCTTGCGTAGCCGAATGGGCAAACCTCGAGGAAGTGGTGGCTCAGGCTCGTCCAACCATATTGATCGGCGTCTCGGGACAGCCCGGCGTGTTCACCGAGTCAATCATCAAAAGCATGACTCAAAACAGTGATTCCCCGATTATTTTCCCGCTAAGTAATCCTGTCAGTCGTGCAGAAGCCACAGCAGAAAATATTGTTCAGTGGACGGATGGCAAAGCCATCGTTGCCACGGGCAGCCCTTTCGACCCAGTTCGTCACAACGGCGAGTTACATCGAATAGCTCAGTGCAACAACAGCTACATTTTCCCGGGCATTGGGCTGGGCATTTTGGCAGTGCGCGCAAACCGCGTGACCGATGAGATGCTACTGGCCAGCAGCGAGGTTTTGGCGAAGGCCTCGCCAAAGGCTGCGGCGACCGGTGCAGATCTCCTACCCCCCCTGCAACAGATAACGGAAGTTAGCAAATCCATCGCATTTGCAGTTGCAAAGGTAGCGCAGGCGCAAGGGCACGCACTGAAGATCACCGATGCACAACTGCACGCCCGCATCGACCAGGTTTTCTGGACACCTCATTACCGGAGCTACAAACGCATTAGCCGGTAATGACCGCGAGATACTCGCCGCCGGGAGACCACCGCCGCAGTGATTGTGCAGGGGAATACCTTGCTCTGCTGCTTTGATGTGCCACCTCACAGCTTCCTTATCGTCTAACAGAACTCCTGCCTACAGACCTGTGTACATTGATACTAACCGCGCTGCCCTATCAACAGAACTCTGTCGCATTTGCTCTGACATGACCTCTCACATTGAGACGATCCTGCGATAAGCACGAGGCATGACATTGCTGAATAAGACAGGGGTGCTTGCTTCCAGATACAAGCGAGTTCAGACTTTTCAACCAACGGCTTGCCAGCACTAAAGGATTAACCTCAGATGTCAGAAACGGAGAGTATTAGATACCGAACGCTCGTGCTACTTGAAAAAAGCGAAGACGGGGATCTAAAAGGAAAGTTAATAGATATCGCTATTTTGAGTTTAGTTCTCCTCAATATTTTTGCAGTGGTAATGGAATCAGTGAGCTCTATTTTTACCCGCTACGAACTTTTTTTTTATTATTTTGAAATCCTCAGCGTGGCTATCTTTTCTGTCGAATATTTTCTGCGTCTTTGGGCTAATGGAGCAATCCGGTACGAAGCGAGAATAGGCATCAGTAATGGTAGTCTCAGATACGCACTAAGTTTTCATGGGGTAATTGATCTGATAGCAATCCTACCGTTCTACCTTCAGATGTTGCTTCCGGGGCTTGACTTACGGGTACTGAGAATTCTCAGGCTTATGCGGGTTTTCAAACTTTCGCACTATTCAACAGCTCTTGAAGATTTATTCAGTGCTATCTGGCAAGAGCGCAGATCATTTGCCGCCGCGTCTTACCTCCTTCTGCTTGCCTTGATACTTACCTCGTCGATCATGTTCTACGCTGAGAGTGAGCATCAACCAGATAAATTTTCTTCAATTCCAAACGCGATGTATTGGTCATTGATTACGCTGACCACAGTTGGCTACGGGGACGTGTCTCCAGTCACTTCCATAGGAAAAGTCATCTCTATCTTTACTGCCTTTCTTGGAGTCAGCATCGTTGCCATGCTGACAGGTATTGTTGCGAGCGCTTTTAGCAATCAAATGGCTCGGAAGAGAGTGATCTATGAAGGGGAGCTGCGGCGTGCGTTAGCTGATGGGGAAATAGATGATGATGAGCGAAGGCTTCTGGATGATCTGAAAGACCAATTTGGGTTATCGGATGATCAAACAGAGCTATTGTTCGAGCAGGTCCGTAAAGAAACGAGGCCGACAGGCTAGCCAATGCCACGTCCAACCCCTCATGTATCTGGGCGAAGAGTATAAAACACTTGCATTGGTATTCTGGCTACTGAAGGTTCCCATAAAGCCTGCTTTTTTAAGCACTTACGGGACATATTCCCTGCAGCGTTTCAGTCCAGACCATACATCCAGCCTTGTACACATGTGCGATAGCCCGGGGGAGGATTGTACGTACTTTGGTTTGACGTAGAGGGTGCTCCATAGGCAGAGTTGTAAGCTACGGTACCGGTGTTTACTGCCGCCATCATACTTCTGTACGTGTATGTGCGCTTGCAATCCTCGCCACGTCTTCGCACTTCTGAGATTACGACGTATGAGGGACTAGACAGCTCGCTCTGCATATAGGCCTTGCAAAGGGTAGAAGTGTCCACCGATCGCAATTCGGCCGAGGACAGCGAGGATGTGTGAGCAAGTGAACCTGCGCAACCAACCAAAGCAAAGGTGATGAGGCAGACTAAGTCGCGGAGGCGCCATCGAATAGGGAATGCTATTTGCTCAATAGTCGTCGACTTTTCCACGACTTTTCTTAACAGAGCCGTGTTTTTTTTTGCTTTCGAGGCGCTTTCGTACTGATGACCTAGAGGGATGAGTTTTCCTTCTGGGCTTATCGGCATACTGGGATTTTAGAAGCAATTCATCCAGTCGCTTTAGGCTCTCCAACCTGTTTTTTTCCTGACTCCTGTATTTCTGAGCCTTGATGACGATCACACCATCAGTATTGATTCTGGCATCGCGCATCCTGAGCAGCTTCGACTTAACTGTTTCCGGCAGACTCGACGCCATGACGTCAAACCTCAAATGGATGGCTGTTGAAACCTTGTTGACGTTCTGGCCTCCTGGCCCGCTGGCACGGATCGCTGAAAATTCAATCTGGTTCTCAGGAATGTCTGAAACACGAACCATCATGCAGACGCACTGAGTGCTGTCGCTGTTAACAGCGGAATGGCGAGTAGTGGTTTGGTCATTTTCCGCAGCTATTCCGACCTATACCCATCTTTACCGACCCTTGGCCGAGGTTTGCCACCCTCAGGGTGCCGGAGGAATGGAGACACCCGCCCATAGAGCAGATAGTTCAGCGCCGCGAGGACAATCAAAGGGAATGCACCGATAAAGACCGTTACCCCTCTATCTTCAGGGTAACGATCCCAGTCTACGTAAATGTCCCAGCTGACGAAGGCCACCCATCCCAACGCAAGGAGGCTCAGCAGTATGTATAGCCGATTGAGCATATTTATTTTCTCCATTGCGAGCTTCGCGGCGAAGCTGTCACGAGGCGAGGAAGATCAGCGAGTTTAGCAGGTGGTCAATGTGCCTGTGGTGTAACCATCACAATCACAACGACAAGTAGCTCGTTCCTTGTTTCAAATCAGCTTCTGATGGGTGCCAGCAGTATCACCTGTATCAGCAGGAGGCTTTTACCCTCCCCCGGCCTCTGACCTTCGTCATCAACACCCAACTTGGCAGACTAGTTGGACAGCGGTGGCATGGAGGGCTGCTGGTACATCCTTGTTAAACGAAGGGGCCTGAAACATTGGCTCCTTTTTTATTTTGGGGTACGGCCCGCTTAGGTCTGAGATTTCAGGAAATTTAAATGATGAGGTCAGTAATCGCCATTCTTATGTACTTGCGGTTTGTGGCGCACAAGGAGTGTTAAAGTTTGCTGATTGGTTGAGCAGCGCATGATTTCTCCACTACTGACTTGGCCAAGCTGCCCGAGGAATTTTGAGATGACCGCATCTGAGCAGTTCGCTGACCACGAGATTATTGACACCAAAGAAAAACTGGAAGGGTTGTATCAAGCACCATTGGAAATTGCCA